>Ga0209689_1002830_pt1 | contig 12844 bp, 6 predicted proteins | sample GraSoiAngelo_149_FD_187119 | JGI IMG/M metagenome (GOLD analysis project Ga0209689, IMG submission 187119) | Grasslands soil microbial communities from the Angelo Coastal Reserve, California, USA - 14_1009_09_30cm (SPAdes) (version 2) | ecosystem: Environmental > Terrestrial > Soil > Grasslands ...
CGGCTACAATTATCAAGGAAGGTCAGGATTATTTTCCGCTCACGGTCGATTATCGCGAAAAAGCGGCAGCCGTGGGGAAATTTCCAGGCGGCTATTTCAAGCGCGAAGGACGCCCGACGGAAAAGGAAACGCTTACTTCGCGCATGATCGATCGGCCGCTTCGGCCGCTTTTTCTGCAGGGATATTTTTACGACACGCAGATCATCTCGATCCTGCTCAGCGCCGACGGAGAAAATGATCCCGACATTCTGGCGCTCAACGGGGCTTCCGCCGCGCTTTGCGTGTCGGACATTCCATTTGCCGGCCCCATCGGCGCTGTTCGCGTGGGGCGAGTCAAGGGCGAGTTCGTGGCGAATCCGACCCACACGGAGCGCGCACAAAGTGATCTCGATCTGGTTTATGTCGGCACCGAAAACGACGTGATCATGATCGAAGGATCAGCGAACGAACTGGCCGAAGCCGAGTTCGTAAAAGCGCTCGAGTTTGCGCATGGACATGCCCGCGAGATGATTCGCATCCAAAAAGAACTGGCGGCCCAAGTGGGCAAACCGAAACGCGACGTGCCGTTGCTCCAAGTGAACCAGGACCTGCTCGATATCGCTTACCGCGTCGCCGGTGACCGGATCGAGAAGGCCCTTTACACAGAAGGCAAGGTGGCGCGCGCTAAAGCGGTCGACGCATTGCGCGAGGAAGTGAAGAGGTCGATCCTGGAAAAACATCCTGAGGCCGATTCCTTTGCGATCTCGCAGGCATTCGATTACGTCCAAAAAAAGGCGTTTCGCGTCAGCATTTTGGACAAACAAAAGCGCGTTGATGGCCGCAGTTACCAGGATTTACGGCCGATCAGTTGCGAAGTGAGCGTCCTGCCGCGCGCACATGGCTCGGCCATTTTCCAGCGCGGCGAAACCCAGGCGGTCGCGCTTGCCACGCTGGCACCTATCGAGGAAGCGCAGATGCTCGATGCTTACGGTGGCGGCGAACAATCGAAGCGGTTCATTTTGCACTACAATTTTCCTCCGTTCAGCGTGGGCGAGACGGGACGAACGGGCGGGCCCGGGCGACGCGAGATCGGTCACGGTGCGCTGGCGGAGCGTTCGCTTGAGCCGGTTGTGCCGGGCGAAAGCGATTTTCGTTACGCCGTTCGCATCTCGAGCGAGATCATGGCATCAAACGGATCGACATCCATGGCGAGCGTTTGCGCTGGCACGCTGGCGCTTATGGATGCGGGTGTGCCGCTGAAAACGCCGGTGGCCGGAATTTCAGTCGGGCTGGTTACCGAATTTGGCGATGATCGACAGTTGAAGCGCTATGAATTGCTGACCGACATCATTGGGTCGGAAGATCATTTCGGCGACATGGATTTCAAACTTTGTGGAACGGACGCTGGCGTCACTGGTTTTCAGCTCGATCTGAAACTTCCCGGCGTTAGTCACAAAATCATGGCCGAAGCGATCCAGCGCGCCAAAGAAGCGCGCACGAAGATTCTCGACATCATGCGCAGCGCGCTGGACAAACCACGGCCGGAATTATCGAAGTATGCGCCACGGATCGAAACCATTAAAATCAATCCGGAGAAGATCGGCGCGCTTATCGGACCCGGTGGCAAAACCATTAAGGGCATTGTCGCAGAGACCGGCGCTGAAATTAATATCGAGGACGACGGCTCGGTGCACATCTACGCGACGAGCGGCGAAAGCATGGCGCGCGCGAAAGAAATTATCGGCGGCATGACGCGCGAGATCGAGATCGGCCAGATGTATCAGGGCCGTGTCGTCTCGACGAAGGAATTCGGCGCGTTTGTCGAGGTTTTCCCAGGCAGGGATGGGCTCGTGCACATTTCCGAGCTCGCGGATTTCCGGGTGAAACGAACGGAGGACGTTGCCAAGGTTGGCGATATCATTTGGGTCAAATGCATCGGCATCGACGATAAGGGTCGCGTAAAACTTTCGCGTAAAGCGGCGCTCAAAGAACGCGCCGAAGCCGAAACTGGTCAACCAGCTCCGGCAGAGGACGAGCGCTGATCTGCGCTGTAGCGTACGCTGCAGCGCTTGTAGCCGGGATTGGCGATCCCGGTCGTTTGAGTGAAGTTGACAACCTCGGCTGCGGGTGAAGTTAACAGATGAGGCACTGATATGACTACGCCCGCTCGAGTTTCGTACGGTGTGCTCGCTCTCACACTTGTGCTGGCGGGAGTTTTGCATCTCGCAGTGCCGCTGTTGGTCATCTTGTTCTCCTATCTCGCACTGCGTCAGCTCCACTTTCTGACTAAAAGAAGGTGGCTCGCCCTGGTCTTGTTCATCGTGGTTGTGTTGGGAATTGCGGCGGCGGCGATCTCTTTCACCCGTGCCGCCATTCTGGCCTTGCCCGATGTAGCCGATACGTCAATTCCTTCCGCCAGTGCCTGGGCCCAGCGGCGCCAGATCGAATTGCCATTCACGGATTTTGAGAGCCTGCGAGCGGTCGTGATCGACACCCTTCAGCAAGAGGCACATTACCTGCGAAACGTCGCGCATTTCGCCGGCAGTACCACGGCCGCGTTAGTTTTTAGTATTATCGGAATTGTCGCGGCAGGGAGCCTCTTTTTTAAAGCGGGCCTCGATCCTCATCGCGCCACGCACCCGGTGAAGAATAATCTCTATTCCATTTGTTGCGATGAAGTCTCGACCCGCTTCCGCGATTTTTATCGCAGTTTCGCGACCGTGATGGGCGCCCAGATTACGATTTCGCTAATCAACAGCGCATTGACCGGGCTGTTTGTAGTGATCGTTCGGATGCCACATGCGCCACTTCTTATCGCGATCACATTTCTCTGCGGTCTGGTGCCGATTGTCGGAAACCTGGTGAGTAACGCGATCATTGTTTTCGTTGCATTAACAGTTTCCCTGAAGCTTGCGATCGCGGCTCTGGTGTTCCTCGTTGTCATTCATAAGCTCGAATATTTTTTGAACAGCAAAATCATCGGCGACCGGATTCGGAACCCGGCTTGGCTAACGTTGATCGCGCTGATCATTGGCGAGAGACTCATGGGAATTCCCGGGCTGATTCTTGCGCCCGTCGTACTGAATTATCTGCGCGTGGAAATGTTGACAGTGGAAGTGCCGCCCACAGTGCAAAAAGTTGAATCCCTAAACCGTTAAATCGGCAAAGAACTTTTTGCTTTGTAGCGATTTAACATTGCGACGTACGCCATGAAAGCGGGCTTTCTTTTTGTCATTCCGAGCGAAGTCGAGGAATCTCTCATTTTAGAACAACCCTGACCACGCCATGAAAGCTGGCTTTCTTGAGAAATTAATCGAGCGACTCGGACGCATTGGTCCGGAGGAGGTGCAGAATTATTTTTTGCGCCTGGCGCAGGAGAAAGGATTTCTCGAAACGGTTTTCAACGCGATTCAGGAGGGCATCATCGTGACCGATTCGACAGGTCGCATCACCTATCTCAACGATGCGGCCTGCGAATTGTTTGGGCTTGAGACGAGCGATGCAATCGGAAAACGGCTCGACGAGCGCGTGCGCGGTCTGGATTGGGAATCTCTTACGCAGAGCGGAGGACCCGTTAGCCGTGACATGGAAGTTTTTTATCCGGACAATCGCTTCATCAATTTTTACATCGTGCCGTTGATGATCGAACACCGCGAGACAGGCGCTGTAGCCGGAGTCGCTGACTCCGGTCGTCGCGGCCACGCGCCGGGCGGCAAGGGCGGCGTCACCGAGCAGGTTGGCCACGCCATGATCCTGCGCGATATCACCGAGAGCCGCCGCTCGGCGCAGCAAACAATTGAGTCGGAGCGATTCAACGCGCTCACATTGCTCGCCGCCGGCGTGGCGCACGAGATCGGCAATCCACTCAACTCGCTGCACATCCATTTGCAATTGATGGAGCGCCAGGCACACAAATTAGACGGCGCAGCGCGAGAGGAATTCCAGGAGTCGATCGACATCGCACGTTCGGAAGTCAACCGGCTCGATTCGATTGTCACACAATTCCTACGCGCGATCCGGCCTTCAAAACCGCAACTCCAACCGGAAAACGTAAACACGATTGTCGAAGAAGCGGTGCGTTTTTTCGCGCCTGAGATTCAGGACCGCGACATTGTTGTCGAACAGGAACTGCGATCGGACCTGCCTCTACTCCGGCTCGATCGCGACCAGATGAAGCAGGCTTTTTATAACGTGATCAAGAACAGCCTCGAAGCCATGAAGCGCGGCGGTAATCTGCGCATTCGCGCCGACACAGACGACACCCATGTCCTTGTTAGTTTCGTCGATACCGGCAGCGGAATGTCCGCCGAAAATTTGAGCCGCGTTTTCGAGCCTTATTTCACAACCAAACCCTCCGGCACTGGTCTTGGCTTGCTAATTGTGCGGCGGATTGTGCGCGAGCATGGTGGCCAACTCTCCATCGAGAGCAGCGAAGGCAAAGGGCTTACACTTACCATTCGATTGCCGTATGTCGACAAGCGCGTCCGCATGTTGGAAGCGGGCCACTCGCGAGAAAATTGACGCAGCGCGTTGTTAATCGCCGAATGCTCTCTTCAGCCAGCCTTCGAACTGACGAAAGAGAAGACCGAGGTAAGCGCCGGGGGATTCCTTGAAGAGCTCGATAATGCGCGAGCTCAGGTCTTGCGCGGGTTGATCAATCGTGCCGGACAAATGCACATTAGTCCAGAGATAGCCGCGCTCATGCCGGCTAAAGACTTCTTCAGGATTCGGCAGCCAATCCAGATATTCACGGGTTAGCCCAAGTCTGATCGTGCCACGCAAAAGACGGCGCTCGATAGAGATCTCTCCCTCGATCCGGAATTTGCCTTTCTCTTCAATTGCGATGTCCTTGATGTCGATCTTCGGATAGCGCCACGCAAAAGTGAGCGAACAATCATTTAGCTCCAAATATTCGAATGACTTCTTCTGAGCGAGCTCCGCGAGCTTTTCCAGAAGGGGAAGATCGTCGATTCGCCCGTTATGGATACGCAACGAGCCTTCGCCGGATGAGCTTTCCAGTTTCGGATCTTTTCCCGCCCAGTGAACATAGCCGAAAGCGATGCCGTTCATGCGCCCTTTCCATTGCGCTGGCAACCACGTGCGAATTGGGACCGCATTGAAGTTCGCTTTAAAATCGACGCTTTTATCCTTCCCGATGCCTGCGTTTGCCTGGGCATTAATTCTTTCGCCGCTACTCGAATTTGATGCGAGATCACCATCGTAAATCGTCAACAGCGTCTTGGTGATGAGAAGATGCGCGCGGCGGAGATCAAGATCGGGAAGCAAAGCCATCTTCAGTCTGCCGCCCGTGGCGACATACTCAAAATCGGGGCCGTTAGGCGTAATGAGCAGGTGTGTGCCGAAAAAGCCCGCCCGCTCGCCACGGAATCGCCAAGTCACATTAGAATGCTCCGATTCGATCCGTTTCAGAAACACTCGGTTCGGCAAAAAAATTGCAAACCACGGCTTGGGCTCGATTGCTTCGGGATTCGCCTCGTAAACCTGGATTTCAACGTCGCCCGATCGAACGTGCACGTCGCTGAACCTCCATTGCCGCACAAACAGGCCCCATGGGTCAAACCTGGCGCTGATACCGTGAGCATCGAGCGATTTCACGGCTTTCTTTCCATTGCTCGCCTGGAAACTTTCGCTTTGCGCCGTTAATGAATCGCTCCGCCGAATCGGCGCGTAGCGGCCGCTGGAAAAATGCAAGCCTTTCGCAGTTTCATTTTCCATGGCTACACGAAACCCGTCGCCCTCGATGTAATGAGTGAGCAGCGGACTGAAAAAAAAGACCGTCCCCGCCAGTGCTGCGATCACGAAAGAAATCGCGATCGCTCCCACGCAAATTAGCAATCTTCTTCGCAAGATGGGGGAAGATAGGACGTGAAGGTTAAAAGTTACAAAGTTACAACGGAGACCCATCTGCGTTGCAGGCCCCTATTCCTAACTTTTAGGGACTTAACGATGTAACGTTTTACGAATCACGCGGGCTTGCCCGTCATTAGTGGTTCGTCATTCTCAATTGCGCGAAAAGGAACGAATAAATGTCTGCCAATTGTTTGATGCGTTCACTCAATGCGGTGCCCTGGCCATGCCCGGCGCTTGAGCTTGCCCGCAAAAGAATCGGATTCTCAGATTCGTTGGCTTCATCCAGACGGGCGGTCATTTTGCGGGAGTGATATGGCGCGACCCGCCCGTCATTCGCGCCGGTCATCATCAAAACGGAGGGATATTTCGTTCCATCAACAACGTGATGATAAGGCGAGTAGGCATACAGCGCCTTGAATTGCTCCGGATTTCTTACCGTGCCGAATTCGGTCACATTGAAGGCGCCATTGGGCGCAAGCTCGACGCGCAGCATATCGTAAATGCCCACTTGGGAGACGACCGCCCGCATCAATTCGGGATGCTGCGTAATCATCGCGCCCATCAAAAGGCCGCCATTGCTTCCACCCAGGATCGCAAGTTTTTCCGGGCGCGTGTACTTTTCTGCGACCAAGTATTCGGCAGCGGCCGCGAAATCATCGAACACGTTTTGTTTTTTGGTAAGATTGCCGGCCTTGTGCCACTCCTCACCGAACTCTCCGCCGCCTCGAATGTTCGCCACCACATAGACGCCGCCGTGATCGAACCACAGCCGCCGCGTAAAGTCGAAATTAGGCGTCATACTGATGCCGTAACCGCCGTAGCCATAAAGCAGCGTCGGGTTTTGCCCATCCCGTTTCATTCCTTTCCGGAAAATGATGTTTAGCGGAATCTTCGTACCCTCCTTCGAAGTTGCGAACTCGCGCGTCACTTCGATGTCGGCAAATGAGACCGGCGATGTGCTGCGCAAGGCTGTCTTCACCGGCTCGATTTTTCCTTGTGCGCAATGGAACCACGCTGCCGGCTCGGTATAACTCACATCACGAAACAGGAGCGAGTTATCTTCCAAGGCAAGCATTTCCTGGACGGCCGATATTTTTGGAATCGGAATGATTGCTCCGCCTTTCCCGTCCAATCCAAAGCGCCGGACCTGAGACGGGCCGCCGAGCAGATCGCCAACGTAGAGTGCGTCGCTTGTGGGAACGATTTGCTCGATGACCGCTTCGCCAGTCGGCACGATCTCAACCGCGTTTTTTAATTCCGGTGTGTCGAGCGGCAAGCGCAGAATTTTCCCGCGCGGTGCGCCGGCGCGCGAGAGAAGATAAAGCGCGTTATCACGCCCCAGGCGTGCAGCCTTGATCTGATCGCTGAATTGCGTGATTTGCTTCCAGCTTCCGTCCGGCCCGAGCAGGTAATGCGCAAAATCCCCGCCATCGCCGTTCGCCACGGTCGCAAGAATGTATTTCCCGTCGCGCGAAGCTTGCAGCACGATCTCAGCGATTCGCGGAAAGTCTTTGCCGATCGAATAAGTGTCCTCAGTGTCAGCGGTGCCGAGTTTGTGAAAATAAATCTGCTGATAAAAATTCAGATCGGCGTCCGGCCGCTCCCCCTTCCGGGGGAAACGCGTATAATAAATTCCGGTGCCGTCCGCGTTCCAGGCCGCGCTGCCGCCCGCCGTGGGATATTGCACGTGCGCGATGGTGTCCGGCAGCGCTTTGCCTGTCGCGGTTTCGTAAAAGTGAAGCGTGCCGTCTTCGCTGCCGCCTTTGGAAAGCGAGACCGCCACGTGCTTGCCATCCAGTGATGGAACAAACCAATCGATCGCCGTCGTGCCCTTGGCGTCCAGCACGTTCGGATCGAGCACGACTTTCTCCGATTTGAGATCGTCGGCCGAAGCCAGCGTCACCAGCAATGGTTGCTGTTTCGGCGGCTGGAATTTCATCGCAAATAAAACTCCTGGGCGCGAGACGAGCGAAGAATAACTGGGTGAAGTTTTCGCGTACCAGTCGGCCAATTGTTTCTCGACCGCTGCCCGGTCCGGCAACTTGTCGAGATAACTGCGAGTTCGCTGATTTTGCGCGTTCGACCATTCCTTCACCTCGGGATCATCATCCTTTTCCAGCCACTGATAAGGATCCTTGACCGTCGTGCCGTGGTATTCATCTGAAACAGGTTTCTTCGGCGTTTGTGGCGTGGGTTCGGCAGCGGGCAAATTGACCAGAGTCAGTCCGCTTAACGCGCCGATCAAAAACAGGAACCGATTCGCTCTCATGGCAATGAGGAAAGGCTGCGGCGCGCTACTTTGCAACCGATTTCGCTAGCCTGTAGCCGGGTCGGTGACCGCGGCTCACATTGACGTCGCTGCACGGCCGGGATCACCGACCCCGGCTACAATTGACGCGCGGTATATTTTGGATTCCTCGCCTGCTTGCGGACCGCTTCGAACAGCTTGCTGATTCCTATCCCGCTTGCGCGATTGGCGATAAACGCAGGAATCATTCCGCCAGTGTCGGTGTAAATGGAGTAAGTCGCGCGCGTTTTGATTGCGCCGTCGGGTTCGAGCAGCCAGCTGCCATCGCAAATTTTTACGCGAACAATGCCTTTCTTTTCTGCGGGACCCAGGTTATTTGCCGGTTCCCATTGATTGAGATAAGTGAATCCTTCGGGGCCAGGCCACGACTTTTTCCTGACACGCAGGGTGTAATCGCGGTCTTCACAAATCTTTGGTGAGAGGCGTTGATAAGTGATAATCGAATCGGCCTCCCGCTTCAGCAGCCGGCATTCAACTGTGTAGGGCATGAAACGCGCGTAATCTTCGAAGTCGTCGATCACAGCGTGAACCGCGTAAGTCGGGGCGTCAATCGAGCCGATTGCTCTAAACTCTTTCATCCGTGAACCTGCGCGCGCACGACTGTAGAGGGCAACGTCTTTGCTTCCGCTGGTTACCTTCCAACCTTCGCTAGGATCGACGGAGCTGGAAAATTCAGCTCCGGAAGAGTTAGGGATTGCTCCAGTCAGGAGAAAGACCGGCATGAACCCGGCAAGCGTTCGCCAGTACATCCGCGACAATACCCCATTCCGTCAATATCGCCATTTTTCTGTAGCCGCGTCGTTATGCGAAGCGCCGCGGTGACGTATTGGCCAGCCGCGCATTGCAACCCTCATACGGCGACACCTACAGGACCATCACAAGCGATTTGCCGATTGAGAGATCAAATGCATTGAGAGATTCCCTGATTGAGTGATTAAGTGATTGAAGCAAAGTAATGCGTCGCTCGCTAAATCGTTGAGTCGCTGAATCGTTAAATGAGTCCACAGCCCACAATCCTCATTGTTGATGATGAAAAGCATACCCGCGACGGGTTGCGGCGTTTGCTCGAGAACGATTATGACGTCTATGTCGCCCCCGATCTCGGCGGTGCGATGAACGTGCTCGAGCGCGAGCAGATCGACGTGCTCCTCACCGATCTTCGCCTCGGCGGCGAAGATGGAATGCAATTGATCGATCGCGCTCTGAAAATGCCGCGTCCGCCCATTTGCATCATGATGACGGCGTATGGGTCCGTCGACGTCGCAGTCGAAGCGATGAAGCGCGGCGCCTACGATTTTGTGACCAAGCCGCTCAATCTCGACAAAGTTGAATTGCTAATCGCGCGCGCGGTGCAAGGCCGCAAAATCGAGCAGGAAAATCGTGCGCTCCGGCAGCAAGTGGACGAGCGCTACGGCCTCGAGAACATTTGGGGCGACTCGGCTGCCTTGCACGAGGTGCTCGACACGATCCGGCAGGTCGCGCCCTCATCAGCCAATGTGCTCATTGAAGGCGAGAGCGGCACCGGAAAGGAACTGGCCGCGCACGCGATTCATAATCTGAGCCGCCGCAACAAAGCGAAATTTATAACGGTGCATTGCGCCGCGCTCTCGCCGCAATTACTTGAGAGCGAACTGTTCGGGCATGAGAAAGGCGCATTCACCGGGGCGCATGAACGCCGCATCGGTCGGTTCGAGCAGGCCAACGGCGGCACGATTTTTCTCGACGAAGTGGGCGAGATCGATCCGAGCACGCAGGTCAAATTGCTGCGCGTAATTAGCGAAGAGCGCGCCTTCGAGCGCGTAGGCGGCAATCAAACGCTGCGTGCGGATGTGCGCCTGATTGCAGCCACAAACAAGAATCTGGAACAACTCGTGCGCGAGGGAAAGTTTCGGGACGATCTTTTCTTTCGCCTGAACGTCGTGCGCATCACCATGCCGCCCTTGCGCGACCGAAAGGAAGATATTCCGATTCTGGTCCGCGGATTTTTGCGTCATTTCTGCAAGGTAAACGAGAAACCTCTTCTCGATCTAATGCCCGATGCCATGGATGCGCTGCTGACCTATGATTGGCCGGGTAACGTACGCGAACTGCGCACCGCAATCGAGCATGGGGTTGTAATGGCGGGCGGCCCACACATCACATTGCGCGATCTCCCGATGGCCATTCGCCAGGCCGCCCATGCAGCGTCGCCGCGCCGCACTTTCGCAGCCGAGGCTTTCGGGGAAAAATCGAGTCCGCTCGATCTGCACGAGACAGAGAAAAAATTGATCATGCAAGCGCTCGCCGCGACCTATGGCAACGTGACTGCTGCGGCCAAGAAGCTCGGCATTAGCCGCCGAACCCTTCATCGAAAGATTAAAGAAATGAATGCAGAGAGGGCGCCGGCTGAAACCGCGGACACGAGCGGGAGCAAAGAGTGATCGCATCCAGGTCGCCTGCTCTGGTTGCAGGATGCGGCTCTCGGAAAACTGTTCCGGCCAGCAGTGGCTCAAAATCCAAGCATGAGTACGCCAGTCGTCGGACAGCTTTATTTTCTGGATAAGCGCACTTGGCCTCTTGCGCATTGTCAGTGGCTGAAGCCGCGCTGCCTAAGGCCATGGCGCCCGCTCCGCTCGTGAGCCGACCGCCAGCGGCGCCGGCTCGCGGCCGAAGCCAATAACCATGGTGGCAACTCCAACGGATGCCGCCTACTTTGGTGCGAGGGAGGCGACGATTTTCTCAAAGCGCGGATCGCCGCGGAGCGGATCCCAAAACGGCAGCAGTTTCAATTGACCGTAACTGACGGTGCTCGGTGGACGGACGGCGATGGCAAGTTGTTGGCAGGCGAGATCTTTATCGCCAACCCACGCGGCGATCACTGCAAAATACGCAATCATGAGAGGACCATTGATTGAGTCTTTTTCCACCCGAAGAAGCTCGACTGCGCGCCGGCCTTCACGCAGTGCTTCGTCCTTCCGTCCAAGACCAGCGTCGATCAAACCAAGGACGCATAGCGGCGGGCCGTAATTTGGCTGAGCTTGAACCATCTTTTCCTGCTCCGCGCGTGCCGCACTGAAAGCGGCGCGGGCTTTGCCATTGTCTTTCGTCATACGAGCGAGAAGACCTTCCATGAGCGGACGATTTAGTTGAACCGCGTAGTCAGTCAGAGGTGTTTCGCTGAAGGCGTTCAGTGCATTGTTTGCTGCAGCGACGTCGCGCTCGGCCAGCGCGCAGCTCAGCCAATCATTGGCGACACTCGGCAGAGCGTCGGGATTTGTTGCTCGAATAGAATCGATTGTTTGATGCAACGGCCGAGTATCGGCCTTCCAATGAAATTGAACGGACGCAAGCGCAACTTTCGTGTCAACATTGTTTGGCTCGATGGCCAACGCACGATCGAAGACTGATTTTTCCTCAGCGTAGCGCCGGAGAACTCCGTAACTGATCGCGATCTGCTGTAGCGTGTAAAAGTTGCGCGGGTCAAGATCGATCGCGCGCTCGAGGTCTCGTAAGGACTCTTCCCAACGCCCTTGCCGCCTCTGGATGAAACCCATCAACTGGAATACCCGCGCATCATTGGGCAAGCTCTGACGAGCAACTTTCAGTTCAGCCAGAGCGCCATCATAATCGAGGTATCCCGAATAAAGATTTCTCGCGCGCGCAAGATGCGCTTCACCTGCATCCGGACGAAGGCGAAATACCGCCTGGATGGCCGCTTCAGCTAAAGCCAGCCGCGCAGGGGTGTGGTCGTAACCCAGGAAGTAAAGCCTGTCATGAGTCTGAGCGAGTTGGCAATACGCTTGGAAAAACGATGGGTCATGCGCTATGGCCTGATTCAGCAGATCGCTCGCCTGCAGCAAATTCGTTCTTCCGGCACTGCTAAAGCTGGTCAGAAGAAGATTGTTGGCGCGAGTGTAGAGTTCGAAGGCGGCGATGTCGTCCGTTGGGGCTTGCTCAATCGCATTCTTTTCGCCTGGCGAAAGCCTGGCCTGTAATTGGCGAGCAATCGCCATCGCGATCTCACTTTGAATCGCAAATACATCGGCAAGGTCGCGGTCATAAGTTTGCGCCCAGAGTTGCCGGTCGGTTCGCGCATCGATCAGCTGCGCATTGACACGTACGCGATTGGCAGCGCGCTGAACACTTCCTTCCAATACATGCGCCACGCCGAGTGCCGCACCAATTTCTCGCAGGTTGCGTGGAGCGCTGGTCTTGTATTGTATTGTCGATGTGCGGCTGATCACTTTCAGGTCGGCGACCTTGGCAAGGCCGGTCAGAATTTCATCCTGGACGCCATCTGCGAAGTAGGCGTTCTCTTTTTCCTTGCTTAAATTCTCGAAGGGGAGAACAGCGACGCTCTTCTCAGGAATAGAAACTGAAACGTTGCTCGTTGCGCCTCGGGGAACGGTCGAGATAATCGCGGGTGGTGCAGCTCTATAAAAAAAGATCAAAGAACTAATTGCCAGGGCCAGGGCCGAGCCACCTAAAGCAACCGCGAGAAACTTTGGGAACCGAGGCTGGCTAACTGGACGAACCGGAACGGAGTCCTGCTTCCATCTTCTTCGCTTGAGCTTCTCCGGAATCTGTGGATTGCCGAGACTATCTTTGTAAAGGTTAAATAAGTGCAGGCGCAGACCGTGCTTCACCTCACACTCGCCCAGATCGTGCAAATAGGGCTGCCAATGCCGGTACTGGGAGAGATCGTCG
>Ga0209689_1002833_pt1 | contig 12840 bp, 15 predicted proteins | sample GraSoiAngelo_149_FD_187119 | JGI IMG/M metagenome (GOLD analysis project Ga0209689, IMG submission 187119) | Grasslands soil microbial communities from the Angelo Coastal Reserve, California, USA - 14_1009_09_30cm (SPAdes) (version 2) | ecosystem: Environmental > Terrestrial > Soil > Grasslands ...
CGACCGGAAGCGCGCAGGAGCGGCAGCAAGGCGGTGTAATTCAATCAATGACCCGTCGAGATCTGAAGCTTTGCGCGCTTTGAGGACAACGTCACTCGCGCGACGCAATGCGTCGGCTGTTTCCTTATCTTCTTCAGCAGCGCATGCCGCAATTACGGCAGCGAAATACAACCAAAAGATGATCAGTCGTGCCGATAACCTCATCACAGCCCGGCTGCGCCCCGCAGTTTTGCCCTGATGAACCACGGTCGAGCTGTCGATCGTACGTTGTCCATCTTACCAAATATTCACCCGCTTATCCGCCGGTCGAATCATCGGACAGTTATCCGGCAAATTAAAAGCCTTCGCGAACTCGGACATGTTCGATATCGGACCGTTGCACCGGTAACGGGTCGGCGAATGCGGGTCCGTATTGAGGCGCAGCCGTAAATCTTGCTCGCGCTGATTGGCACGCCAAACCTGGGCCCACCCCAGGAAGAAGCGCTGCTCCGGCGTGAGTCCGTCGATTTTTTGCTCACGTACCTGCGGGTTTTTCTCAAGCGCTTTTTGCAACGCGGCATAAGCCAGTTTCACCCCGCCAATGTCTGCGATATTCTCGCCCTCAGTCAGTTCGCCATTGATGTGCACGCCCGGTATCGGCTCGTATTCCGAGTACTGCTGCACTACTGCCTGGGAACGGTCTTTGAATTTCGCGGCTGACTCTGGCGACCACCAATCGCGTAAGTTCCCAGATGCATCGAATTGCCGGCCTTCATCGTCAAAGCCATGCGTCATTTCGTGGCCAATCACAGCGCCCATTCCACCATAATTTACGGCATCATCGGCTTTCGGTTCGAAGAACGGTGGCTGCAATATCCCAGCCGGAAAAACGATTTCGTTCATGTTCGCGTTGTAATAAGCGTTCACTGTCGGCGGCGTCATTCCCCATTCCGTGCGGTCCACAGGTTTGCCGATTTTCTTGAGTTCGCGATTCACCTCGAAATTCGCGGCCCGCATGGTGTTGAGAACGTATGGTCCTCTGTCGATCTTCAGCAGTGAATAATCGCGCCATTTATCGGGATAACCGATCTTTACATTCATCGCGGCGAGTTTCTTGAGCGCTTCCTGCTTGGTCGGCTCATCCATCCAGTCGAGCGTTTTGATTCGATCGGCCAACGCGGCTTTGAGATTGTTAATCATTTCCAAGGCGCGCGCTTTCGCTTCCGGCGGGAAATAATCAGCTACATAAAGCTTGCCTAGCGCGTCGCCCAAAGCTTCATCGGTGGAAGAGACCACGCGTTTCCAGCGTAGTTTAATTTCTTTCGTGCCTCGAAGAACGCCTTCCTTGAAAGTGAAATCTTCGTTCACGAAGTCGTCCGACAGGTTCTCTGCCGCGGCATTGATCAAATGCCAGCGCAAGTAAGTCTTCCAGTCGTCAATGGACGTACTGGTAAAAGCCGCGTTGGCGGCCTTGAAGAATTCGGGCTGGCCTACGTTGATGTCGCCGGGCTCCGCCAGATTGATCGCCTCGAAATAGTCGGCCCAGTTCCAGTCCGGCGTTAGCTTTTGCAGATCGGCCTGCGTCATTTTGTTGTAGTTCTTCTGCGGATCGCGCAACTCCACACGCGTGCGCGACGCCTTGGCAAGAGACGTTTCGAAAGCCATGATCTTCTTTGCGTCACCGGTGGCTTTGCTTGCAAGTTCGCCAAGCAACGTGAGCATTTTGGTGACATGCTCGACGTACGCAGCGCGCTTCTTTTTCGAATCCTCGTCGGTCTTGGTGTAGTAATCGCGATCTGGTAGCCCGAGGCCGCCTTGCGCTGCCTGTGCAATTTCGCGCGTGCTGTCCTTCTCATCCTGCCCCGAGCCAAATTCAAAAAATGCTCCGACGCCGATTGCGTGCAGGTGCGCGACTGCCTTGAGTAGATCGGCACGATTTTTGATCGCATCGATACGTTTCAGCTCCGCTTCGAGCGGTCTGATTCGCTCAGCGTCAATTATTTTCTCGTCCATACCGCTCGCGTAAAAATCGCCGACTTTCTGGACTTCCGGCGCTGTCTTCGCATCGACGTGCATGTTCGCGGCCTTCTCCGCGATCTTATGCAGCGCGTCGTTGTTCGTTTCGGTCAGCTCTTCGAAACTGCCCCAGCGTGCATATTCCGGCGGCACAGGATTCCGTTTGAGCCAACCGCCATTGGCGTAAAGATAAAAATCGTCCTGCGGTTTTACGGACGTATCCATGTTCTTCGCGTCCAGCGGCGGCGGATTCTTCTCGATCTGCGGTTGCGGTTCAGCGCGCAAGCTGAATGCACAAAAAAGCGCGACGAGGATGAAAACGAATGATTTCATGATTTTGGAAGAAAACGAATGCTTCGGGTTGTCTAATCCGGGTTAGACCCTTTTAACGCAGTTCCGTTGAAGCAGCCCCGCAGCGGGGCCTTTTCTTTACCCTGGCATTCGCAAGATCGGCCGCTACAGCTGCTCGATTTTGTAGCCGCGCTCTTGCAAGAGCGCAATCACACTGCGCGGATGATTCCGGGTAGCGCACGCGTCGCGCGTGCTGGCGAGCGCGTCCCGCGATCGCGAACTTCCCTGTGAGCAAGTATCTTCGCTGCGGAGTTAGACTCAACGAAAGATTGTTTCGGCGCGACGCCGAAACCAGCACGCGCGACGCGTGCGCTACCCACGTTTCCCCCTGCGCGCCTCCCGCTACAGCTGCTCGATCTTGTAACCGCGCGCTTGCAAGAGCGCAATCACACTACGCGGACCAGAGAAGTGCAGCGCACCGGCTACAATTGCAGTCGGTTTACCGCTTTTTAGCTCTGCCTCGATCCGCGGAATCCATTTGACGTTTCGCTCATCAACAAAACGCGCGGCGATCCAGGAAGCATCTTTCCGAAACTGCGCATCTCCGGCCCAAAGTGCAGACGTGTCGCCTTTTCGCCACGCCTTGAGCATCCGCTTGAATTCGGCGGCACTACTCTTGTGAGGAGCCAAGGCATTACGCAAAATGATTTCACCATCGCGATCCGACAATCCACCAAGAACTGCCACATGCTCATCTACCGATTCGAGACCCGCTATCTCTTTTCCCGATCTTTTGGCGGAGGCGACGAAGTAATCGTCCAAACCATGAGCGGCGGAACCCTGGCTGTAAGTCACCGGACCGACCAGATGCTGTGCGATCCACCACGGTTTGTAGCCGAGCCCACTGTCGAAGCTTCCCGCCCGGGGCCGCTTTCCGTGACGAGGAGAGTCATTGGCTGTCGTAATATTTTCGCGGAGCCAGGCTAAGAGGTCGGGATGAATCTTCGAGCGGATGTCCTGTCCTGGCGGGTACTTGGCAGCCCGCTCAAATTTCTCTTCGAACTCGGCGTGCTGAGTTGGATCAAATTCGAAGAGAAGACGCCTGGCATCTTTCAACGCAATTTCGTACGGAACAGGCAACGGATAGTCCTTCCGACTAAGCGCATGGACCGAGCCCACTAGATAAAATGGGGCCTCTGCGTTGGTCACGCGCCAGACGCAACACTTCGGCAGCGCTCCCGCAGCGCGGTCCGGTATCGCGATTAGTACCGCAAGACTGAAAAGAACAAACGCAATCCAACTGCCGGTGTTTTTTCGAAGAGGCAAAAACATTTCCGGTCTTTAGCGCGAAAACTTAGCAAGTCAATTAATTCCACATCGGAGTTTTTCCCGCCCGCGCGTAGATCGATCCGATTTGAGATCGGCACGATTTTCGATACCATAGCGCAGGCATGTCCCTCCCGGTGAAACGTTGGTTCGCTCTTGCGTTGCTGACGACTGCCATCGCTCTGGCACGAACAGTGGCATTTGCCGCGGATGACTGGGAGATCGTTAAAATCAACGGCCATGACTATCTGAGCGTCGATAACGTCTCGAGGTTTTATGGATTGCCCGCCGAAGTCGCGTCTACCGGAAGGGTTCCGGTCGAGACGGTGAAGAATCCGCTTGAATTTGTCCGCGACAGCCGCGAGGCGATCATTAACGGCGCGCGCAGTTGGTTATGCTTCCCGCTCATCGAGCAGAACGGAAAATTTCTGGTCTCGCGCACGGACGTAGCTAAAACGATCGAACCGCTGGTTCGTCCGCAGCGTGTTATAAATGCCGGCAAGGTTCAAACCGTGGTTCTGGACCCGGGCCACGGGGGCTACGATAAGGGAGCAGCGTGCCGCTATGGGTGCGAAAAAGATTTTGCGCTGGATGTGGCGCGCAAACTACGCCCGCTTTTGCTGGCAAAAGGATTTCGGGTGATGATGACCCGCGAAGGCGATTACTTTGTTCCTCTGGAAGTTCGCGCGCAGATCGCCAACGCCGCGCGCAATTCGATTTTTGTCAGTATTCATTTCAATGCGACGAATGACGACCCCAATGCCACAGGTTTCGAAATTTTTTCGTTCACGCCGCGCGGAGCGCCATCCACGTCCGATGACTCGGTCACGCCCAGTTCTTTGAGCATGCAGGCAGGCAGCCAGGTGGACGCGCAAAGCATGGCGCTATCGGCATGCGTCTATCATTCGCTGCTCGGGCACATCCCAGAGTTTGATCGGGGAATCAAACGGGCACGGTTCGCTGTCCTGCGCCTGACGAAAGTGCCGGCTGTGCTGATCGAAGGAGGGTTTCTGACGGAGCGTGGCGAGAGCAAGTTGATTGCAACGAAAGAATGGCGCGCAAGGCTTGCCCACGCAATTGGAGTCGGAATTGAAAGCTATCAGGCGTTGCCGGTCAAAAAGCAGCGCCCGATGCTCGTCGCGGATTATCGTCGGCAAACCAAGCTAGAGCCAACTAAACCCGTTAGTCAGGAAGGAAATCTGAAGGAAGTAGATGCAAGCTTAATCAGCCTGGTTGGCCAATCTAAGTTTGTGTCGCCGCAACAGATGCCGACGCCTTCAAAAGTCTCGTCGCTCGATTCGGCGCCTATTGTTCCCTGAATGAGATTATGGCGCGGTAATTGATTTCGCGCGGTAGGTCTTATCTACACGTTGATTCGGCTAGCGATCTCCCTAGACTAGCGACTCAACACCGAACCAAAGGACATATGAAAAAATACATTAGCTATGCAATGACCGCCTTTTTCGCGACGATCGCTATTTCGATCGCCGCGCCGGACAAGGGCGCGATGATGACGAAAGAAAAAGCCGCCTGGCAGTCCTTCAAAGACAAAAAGACCGACGAATTCACCAAACTCCTCTCGCCTCACTTCATGGCCGTCTATGCTGACGGAATCCAGACGAAGCAACAAGAGATTGATTCCATGAAAAAGTGGGACATGAAATCGTTCGCTCTTAGCGATTTCAATCTCGTCATGACCGATGCAAACACGGCACTCGTGACCTACCAGGTGCAGGTGGAAGCCACCGTGGAAGGCAAAGACGCCTCAGGGATCTACAACGCCGGGTCGATCTGGCAAATGAAGAATGGCGAATGGCACCCGATCTTTCACACCAACATAAAACAGGAGGCAGCAGCGAAACAATAATTGGTCCGCTGTAGCCACGTCGCTGTGCGACGTAAATTCAGGAGGTGGATCGAGCAGGCCCTTGCTCGATGTTAGATTCATGCAGCCGAAGGTTGCAACGTTTAGCATTGTCCGACCCAGCCGCCGATCCACCTTTGACATCCTTCTTGCCAGTCTTATTCTGAACGAGAAATAAGTGCGGGGGAGCCGCCTGGCTGAGATGATCGACGACAAAGGTCGATCGAACCCCTTGAACCTGATGCGGGTAATGCCGCCGAAGGAAGCGAGGCTGGGCCATGCGATTCTCCGCGCATGGTTTTTTGTTTGTAAACCACGGATTACACGGATGAATACGGATAAAACACAGGTGGACCCCTCTGCAAATGGAGGGACGACCTCCGTGTCGTCCGATTCTCCTGTAGAGGAAGCTGACAGCTTCCCATCTAATAATAATCGGGACTTACCGAATTCGAAAAAGGTTTACGTCTCCGGCAAATTGCATCCCAACATCCGGGTTCCTTTTCGTGAGGTCTCGCTCGCTGCGACGAAAACAATGAGCGGCGAAATCGAAGCGAACGAGCCGGTGCGCGTTTACGACACGAGCGGTCCATGGGGCGATCCGGATTTTCGCGGCGATCTTACGCGCGGTTTATCGCCGGTGCGCGCGAACTGGATTCGCGAGCGCGGAGATGTGGAAGAGATCGAAGGACGAGTCGTTAGGCCGATCGATGATGGATACCTTTCTGTTTCGCATGCCGAAAGTTCGGCGAAGCGAAACGGAAGTGACAAGTACGAATTAAGAAGTAAGAAATTTCAGAGGAGGCCGCTTCGAGCGTCAGCGCGTCACCCGGTCACGCAGCTTTGGTACGCGCGTCAGGGGATCATCACGCCGGAGATGGAATTTATCTCGGTCCGAGAAAATCTCGGACACGAAAGGATGAAGGATGAAGGAAGAGGGATGAAAGGGCGCGCAGAACTTCCTAATTCTTCCTTCTTACTTCGTAATTCCCTGGCCCACCAACACCCCGGCGAATCTTTCGGTGCAAATATCCCGCGGGAGATCACACCTGAGTTTGTCCGCGACGAGGTCGCGCGCGGCCGCGCCATCATTCCCGCGAACATCAATCACCCGGAAAGCGAGCCGATGATTATCGGGCGCAATTTCCTCGTAAAAATCAACGCGAACATCGGCAACAGCGCCGTCGCGAGTTCGATCGAGGAAGAAGTCGAGAAAATGCGTTGGGCGACAAAATGGGGCGCCGACACAGTGATGGATCTTTCCACGGGCAAAAACATTCACGCGACGCGCGAATGGATCATTCGCAATTCGCCGGTGCCGATCGGCACCGTGCCAATTTATCAGGCGCTCGAAAAAGTCGGCGGTCGCGCGGAAGAACTGACCTGGGAAATTTATCGCGACACGCTCATCGAACAGGCGGAGCAGGGGGTTGATTACTTCACCGTCCACGCCGGGGTTCTTCTCCGCTTCATCCCTTTAACGGCTAAACGAGCGACCGGGATTGTTTCGAGGGGAGGGAGCATCATGGCCAAGTGGTGTCTTGCGCATCATCAGGAAAGTTTTCTCTACACGCGTTGGGATGAGATCTGCGAAATCATGGCCGCCTACGATGTCAGCTTCTCCATCGGCGACGGTTTGCGGCCGGGCTCAATCGCGGACGCGAACGACGAAGCGCAATTCGCTGAACTTTACACGCAAGGCGAGCTGACCCAGCGCGCGTGGAAACAGCACGTCCAAGTGATGAACGAAGGCCCGGGCCACATCCCGATGCACATGATCAAGGAGAACATGGAGAAACAACTCGAGTGGTGCGGCGAAGCGCCGTTCTACACTTTGGGGCCGCTCACCACCGATATCGCGCCCGGCTACGATCACATCACCAGCGCCATCGGCGCGGCCATGATCGGCTGGTACGGTTGCGCCATGCTTTGCTACGTCACGCCGAAAGAACATCTCGGTTTGCCGAACAAGAAAGACGTCAAGGACGGCGTCATCGCCTACAAGATCGCCGCGCACGCCGCCGATCTGGCGAAAGGCCATCCCGGCGCCCAATACCGCGACAATGCCATCAGCAAAGCCCGTTTCGAATTTCGATGGGAGGACCAGTTCAATCTCTCACTCGATCCCGAGACCGCGCTTGCCTTTCATGATGAGACCCTTCCAATGGAAGGGGCGAAATCAGCTCATTTCTGCTCGATGTGCGGTCCCCATTTCTGCTCAATGAAGATAACGGAAGACGTCCGGAAGTATGCCGCGGAGCACGGTCTGACGGATGCAGAAGCAATCGAATCAGGAATGCAGGAAAAGAAGAAGGAGTTTTTAGACCAAGGCGCAGAGGTTTACGTAAATGGGTAGCGCGCCCGTCTCGGGCGTGGGTTTCGGCGTCTCGCCGAAACAATCTTCCCTCTCATTTCATGAAGGAAAATCTGTATAACGGCCTGAAACCGATTCCGGAGAGTAAGATGTCACGGGAAGCGCGCGTTGCATCCCAAGCCCACCGTCGCGCCACGCGCAAGAAATGCATCGAACTTCGCCAGCGAGGATTGCCGATGATCGGTTGGAAAGACGGCAAGGTTCGGGAAATTCCTACCTGATTATCCGGAGTCTTGCCAATTCACACACGTTCAGATTCAAATTGTGAATGGGTCACGTTCGTCGTGGCGGTTACATCATCAAATGGTTTATCGGAGATCATCCGCCGCGTCATGTGCATGTTGAAAAGGAAAGCGGCGAGCTCGTTGGACGACTCGATTTGGAGCGAATGAAAGGGATGGAAGGTTGGCAGCCGGACCGTAAGCTGCTACAGATTATTGAAGAACTTCGACGCGAAGGACGCCTGTGAAACTGTTAAATCTCAAATTCCCATTTGGAACGGCAAAGATGGTTCGCGTGACCGGCGCGAAATATCTGGCTTGGGAAGACGCCTTCGAAGTCGATTTTGAGGATGGGCTAACTTTTCTTGAACCGCACGCTACGATTCGCAAGGCGAACAAGATTTCCCCCAACGCCAGGATTGTCCGTGTTGAACCTGATGAAGAACCTTGCATTGGCTTCTTCGTCCACTACGACAACGGCCAGACCGCCGAAGTCTCCTGGTCGTTCATCCGGGAACTAGCACCAGAAAAGTTTACCCGTCCTGGCCGCCGTGGCGACCGCGGCGGGCCGAAGAATTCAAAGAAATGACGGCCCGCACTTTCCTGTCACGCCGAAGCCTCGGCGAAGGCGGATGTAGCATGCGAATTACCGAAGACGTGCGCAAATTTGCTGCGGAACAGAAATTGTCAGAGGAAGAGGCCCTACGCGCGGGCATGGAACAAAAAGCGTTGTTAGCAGCGGAGATGAACTCTACGCGAAATACTGAGGGGAAAGCGAATCGAACCGCGGGGACGCGGTGAGATGGACGGGCAGCCCGAAGGGCGAGGATGCGGGAAACATCCGAGTCAATTCACGGAAGCGGGCGCCGAGATTTATTCGAAGGCATAGTTGTTATTCTCCCGGCACCGTGGATGACGAACCGGAAGGATTCGACTGATCGAACATTCCGCCTTGTCCGTGTCCATAACGTCCGCCGCGGCCGCCATGATGTCGGTGATGCTGTGAAGAGTCGTCTGACGAATCTTCGTGGTCAGCACAGGCAGAACTGAAAAGCGCACAGCCAAGCCCGAGCAGACCTAGCCACGCCTTCATGGATTTGAGGCGATTCGAAATTGCCATAACGATGAACCCTTTGACCGAAATGACCTGATTAAACGAAGAATGGTTACAGAATTCTCCATATTCGAATTAGGAAGGCAGGAAAAAAGGAATTGAATGGAGCCGAGTCGGGATGAGGCGACATAGATGCGCAGGCACGAGAGGGCGAAAGCGTGGGAAACACTTGAGTCAATTCCTAGAGAAGGGCGGAGAGATTTACGCGAAGACGTAATTCTGTAGCCGCCTCGCTCTGCATGCCGAGCCATAGCTTTATGCGAAGGATGGTCGAGGCGTTGGAGCGGTCGCCGCGGCGACTTGGAGATGGCGGCTCGCCGGAACGAACTTTCTCTTTTTCTAATCGATGCCTGTTGCCAAACCAACAATCTACCTGATCGCCGGCTGCAACGGCGCTGGCAAAACCATCTTCGCGAAAGAATTTTTGCCGAGCATTGGCGTCGTCCGCTTCCTGAACGCTGATGAAATCGCGCGCGGATTATCTCCACTCAAACCGGAAGCGGTCGCATTCAAAGCGGGAAGACTGCTTCTGAGCGAGCTTCGCGAATTGATCGAGCGGCGCGAAACACTCGCGCTTGAATCGACCCTCAGCGGGCGGATCTACTTGAAGATTTTCGAAGAGGCGAAGCAGCGTGGTTACGAAATCGAACTGCACTTCGTCTGGATCCCCGACGTACGCGAAGCGATTCGGCGCGTGCAGCAGAGAGTCATCGAAGGAGGACACGATGTTCCCGTGCGCGACATTCGGCGGCGGTTCGTCAGGAGCAGTCAACATCTGCTGAAAGATTATGCGCCGTTAGCGAACAAATGGTTTTTGTGGGACAACTCCACGCCGCCGGCAAAGCTGCTGGCAGAATCCACATCGCAGAGTATTATTGAGCTGCGAGCGTTCTTCTCGTTTTATGAAGGAAAATCTGCATAACGGCCTGAAACCGATTCCGGAGAGTAAGATGTCACCGAAGGCTCGCGTTGCATCCCAAGCCCATCGCCGCGCCACGCGCAAGAAACGTATCGAACTTCGCCAGCGAGGATTGCCGATGATCGGTTGGAAAGACGGCAAGGTTCGCGAAATTCCTGCGTGAAAAACTTTCCGCAATCCGCATCCCGAAATTCGCATATCGGGTCGAGCCGCCGCTGAACTTGATGCGGGCAAAGGCATTCCTATCGAGCGCGTGCGCGAGCAAATCCGTGGATGCGCTGGATAATAATTTTCGCTCCTCAATCGCTCGTTTACGCGAACACCTGGTTGTAAGATAATTTTACCGTGAGTACGCGCGAGCTAATCGAGAAAGAGGTTGCTACCTTGCCTGAAGACTTGCAGCGAAAGGTTTACGACTTTGCGATGCGCCTTAAGCAACGCGCGCGCGATGAATCGTTCAACGGCGCTGAGCTGAGCGAATCTGTTCTGGCGCGCGATTGGAACTCTCCAGAAGAGGATGCCGCGTGGTCAAACCTGTAGCCGGTGAAGTCGTTGTCATTCCGTTTCCGCGAACCGGCGGAAAGCGCCGACCCGCTTTGGTGATTGAGGATCTTCCAGGCGCGGACTTGATTCTCTGCCAGATCACGAGCCGTGCACATCACGACGCCTTCTCCGTTCCGCTTGATATCAGCGACTTTGAACGCGGACAACTCCCGCAGCCGGGATTTATTCGTCCGCAACGACTTTTCACCCTTGAACACCACCTCATTCTTAACTCGGTTGGAAAGGTGAATACAGCGAAACTCGACGAGGTGTTGAGGAAAGTGCGTGAGTTTTTCAATTGACCCCAATAAAAGGCGATGAATCGAAATGCGGGGACGCGATGAGATGGACGGGCAGCCCTACAGGGCGAGAATGCGGGATGCATTCGAGTCAATGGAGCCAATGGGAATTGAGCGACATAGATGGGCAAGCCCGAGAGGGCGAAGACGATGGGCACCAGCGTTGCGCTTTCGATGACGATCTCGCAGACTTCGAGAGCAACATGAATATCGAGACGCTCCATATCGGTATGAAGGTGCGCCATCCGCAATATGGCGTCGGGGTGGTGAGATCGCTGACCGAGCAAACCGCGGAAATCGCGTTTGACGACGCGCCGCGGACAATTGCGCCGGCCTCGAGCGATCTCCAACCGGCGGAAGCGACCGCTACTTTGAGCGAGCTAGAGATGCCGCTTGCGAATCTGATCCGCGATACTGCTCACGTTGTGGTCGAAGCGCTCGGGCTGGAACAAAAAGATGTGCTCGTGGAAGGTCTGGCGACTCGATGGCAGCGCGGGACGCTGGTCATGCGATCGGCCGACAGTTCGCTTCAGCCGAAAGAGGTCCCGCTCGAGACATTCTTCCACAAAATCGTCATGATTCGGAATAGTCTGCGGGTTCTCGAGCAGAAGGTGAACGCGAGCGACAAACTGAGCGATGCGGACAAGTTTGACCTGCAACAGTACATCACGCGCTGTTACGGATCGCTCACCACGTTCAACATCCTGTTCAAAAACAAAGACGACCAGTTCCGAGCCGGCGCCCAAGGCAGCGCAGTGAGCAGGCCGAATGCCTGAATGAACTGGAGCGAACGAATCATTTTGTCCCGCGGACTTGATGCTATACGTGATTCCCGTATAGCATCTCAGGATGGCTTTCGGGACACTCCCTGAACACGTTCGGCATCAGAGGTTCGCAGCCGGTGCGTTTTCACGAAGACTGCGAGCGTGGCGTGAGCGGAATAATCTCTCGCAAAGCGAGGCGGCGTTGAAATTACAGATCTCGAAGCGAACACTGCAAGAGTGGGAGCAAGATCGAGCTGCGCCACGGGGCTTTGCGCGAACCGCAATCGAAAAAGCCATTCGTGACTAGCGCGCCCACACGAGCTTGTTGGTGGATGTTGCTATACGTGAATCACGTATAGCACGCGACTGGAAAGCCAAGAATCATTGCGGTGACAAACACTTTCATTACCCAGGGAGGCGCTTCGAACGTCGGGAAAGGGATGGAACCCGCCTGGACCAGCAGCCACGCCACGATCGCGTAAGCGACTGCGACGCTGTAAACCTTGCGCCGCTTCAGCTCGGTAAAAAAAGTAGCCGGATCCATGACAACGGCGGGAACATTACCGCAACGCGCTTTTCATGCACGAAAAGGGATACGCGTTTGCGGACGCGACCCGCGCGCATCCCTTTGTAGCAACTACGCTAACATCGCGGGCGCGGCTTGACAAAACCCGGCGCGCCGAGCGACAAAGGAGCGCCGGATGAAATCTTTCAAGCGCCTTTTCTCCGCGGCTCCGGAGGGAACGGCCGCGCTGTTCTTCATTCAGATTTTCTCGACGCTCGGCTTCGCCGTCCTCTACTCGACCCTGGTCCTCTACGCGACGAAGCATCTGCAGCTCAGCGTGAAAGCGGCCACCACGTTGATGGGCGTGTTCGGCGCATTCAACTACGGCCTGCACCTCTTCGGCGGCTACCTCGGCGGCCGCTTACTTTCTAATCGCAACCTGTTTGTCGGGGGCATGGCCCTGCAGGTGTTCGGCTGCGCCTGCATCGCGACCGGCGCGCTCGCGCTCTTCTACGTCGGCCTCGCCCTCTTCCTTACCGGCAGCGGCCTCAACGTCACTTGCATCAACATGATGCTCACGCAGCGCTTCACCCCGGAGGACCCGCGCCGCGAAGGAGCCTTCCTC
>Ga0209689_1002835_pt1 | contig 12826 bp, 17 predicted proteins | sample GraSoiAngelo_149_FD_187119 | JGI IMG/M metagenome (GOLD analysis project Ga0209689, IMG submission 187119) | Grasslands soil microbial communities from the Angelo Coastal Reserve, California, USA - 14_1009_09_30cm (SPAdes) (version 2) | ecosystem: Environmental > Terrestrial > Soil > Grasslands ...
GTGCGAGAGGGAAGCGGGCAGGAAAAGATCGAATACGTTGCGGAACACAAATTCGACGGGCTGAGCATTTCGCTGCAATACGAAGATGGAATTTTGTCGCGCGGCGTTACACGTGGCGATGGAACCACCGGAGAGGAAGTTACGCCGAACGTGAAGACGATCCGTTCGATTCCATTGCGTGTGGACCCCGCAGCATTGAAAAAGGTGAAGCTGCCGCCAGATTTCGAAGTGCGCGGCGAAGTGATGATGACGAAGAAGGCGTTCGAGGCCCTGAACCGGGAGCAGGAGCGGATTGGCGGCAAGATTTTTGTGAATGCGAGGAACTCGGCGGCGGGAGCGGTGCGCGTTCTCGATCCTTCGATTACGGCGGCACGGCGGCTGGATTTTTTTGCGTACTATTTGTTGGTGGATGGAAAAGTGCCGTTTGCGAAACATTCGGACTCCCTGCAAGCATTGAAGCAATTACGGTTCCGCGCTTCGGATGACTGGAAACTCTGCGCGGGAATCGAGGCGGTGGTTGCGTATTGCGAGGACTGGGACGCGAAGCGGGAGAAGCTGCCGTATGAAATTGACGGCGTGGTGATCAAAGTGAACTCGGTTGCCATTCAAAATGAACTGGGTTACACGGCGAAGGCGCCGCGGTGGGCGATTGCGTACAAGTATCCCGCGCGGCAGGAGACGACGGTGGTGAACGACATCATCGTCCAAGTGGGCCGGACGGGAACGCTGACGCCGGTGGCGGTGCTCGAACCGGTGCAAGTGGGAGGCGTCACTGTCAGCCGTTCCACGCTCCATAACATGGATGAAATCGAGCGGCTGGGATTGCAGATTGGCGATACGGTGCTGATCGAGCGGGCCGGCGAAGTGATCCCCCACGTGCTGAAAGTGACGAAAGAAGCGAAGCACCGGAAGCCCTTTCGCATGCCCAAACGCTGCCCGGAATGCGACAGCGCAATTCATCACGTGGAAGGGGAAGTGGCGTACCGCTGCGTGAATGCGGCGTGTCCAGCGAAGAGAAAGGAGTCGATTCTTCACTTCGCAGGCCGGCACGCGATGAATATCGATGGGCTGGGCGACAAGATTGTGGATCAGCTTGTGGACAAGGGGTTGGTGAAGGACGTGGCCGATCTCTATTCATTGAAGCTGGAGGAGCTGGCCGGGCTGGAGCGGATGGCGGAAAAATCGGCGCAGAACCTGCTTGAGGAGATTGAGGCAAGCAAGAAGAATTCGCTGGCGCGGCTAATCTATGCGCTGGGGATACAGTTTGTCGGCGAACGGACGGGACAATTGCTGGCGGAACATTTTTCGTCGCTGGAGGAGTTGGCGGCGGCGAAAGAAGAGCAACTTGTGGAAGTACCCGAGGTTGGGCCGAAGGTCGCGGCGAGCACTGTGGAATTCTTTTCGGAAGCCGCTAATCGCCAGCTCGTCAAAAAGCTGCACAAGGCGGGCGTGCATCCCACGGCCGAGAAACGCAGGGTCAAGAGCGACAAATTTGCGGGCAAGAGTTTCGTTTTCACCGGGGGCCTCGCGAATCGTTCTCGTGAGGAAGCGGGCGAGATCGTGCAACAACACGGCGGCAAAGTTTCCGGCTCGGTCAGCAAAAAGACGGACTACGTGGTTGTGGGCACCGATCCCGGGTCCAAGCACGACAAAGCCAAGAAGCTTGGCGTGACCATCCTAACCGAGGACGAATTCGATATACTCCTCGGACTCAAATAGCCATCCGCGCGCTACTGTCTCGGATCTTTACGAACCTGGCACTCCGCCATGTTTTTGTGTGGCTCACGCTACGCACCTGTTCGACTCTTCCGGCTAGCCTCGCACACAACCCGCAGTTTGACGAAAGGCATTCCGAGTACTTCTTGGTCGCCCCACAGCCAATGGTCGAGGTATAGTAAAGATGGCGGGCGGGCCGGGTGATCGCTGGCCTGGTCATCGCAAGATGGCTAGGCGGGAGGAAAGTCCGGACATCGTCCTGAGGCACGCTCTTCATTTTGTGGGGAGCGGAACTCTTGACTGGGCAACGCGCCTGATAACGTCAGGGGGCTTGCCACGCAGGGTCTGCCGGAAGGCAGAGTTACACGCATAGGCGTGTGGCGCTGGGTTTAACCCGGCGCAGTGCGGTTGAGCTACGGACAGTGCCACAGAAAATAGACCGCCGGCGGAGCGCAGCACGGTGACATCGCGCAGGGAAACCTGCGGGACGTCTTCGAAAAGCACGCAATGTTTGGCAAGGGTGAAAAGGTGGGGTAAGAGCCCACCGCTCCGGTGGTGACACCGGAGGCACGGAAAACCCCGCGTGATGCAAGGCCAAATAGGAGGGGAGAGCCGGCCCGGCTCGATGAGTCAGCGTTCATGAGAATGAACGCGCTCCTTCTGCGGTGGCGCAAGCCATTCGTGGACTGAAAACCCTCGGGTAGGCTGCTCGAGTCACGGTGCGAACCGTGACCTAGAGGAATGATCGCCGCGGCGCTCAGGCCGTTCCGCGGTTTGCGCGCGGCACAGAATCCGGCTTACATGGCTCGCCCGCCATTTTCAACAGCTTACAAACTTAGAGTATTGGCTGTAGGCCTTACTGTCGCCAGGAACCGTACCTATAAAATTACTGCGTCAAGTTGAAGGGAAACGCCGGGCCTTCAGAGAGTTTTGGTCTTGTTGCACTGCCGCCTGTCCGAAACATGCTCCTCACGAACGGCGAAGCCGCCGCTTGCTGGCCGCGACCGCGGCGGCCGAAGACACAGCGGTGGCCACCTTCGATCAGGACTTTCGAAAGTTCGCCGACGTGCGGGTAGAAACCCATTAATTTTCCTTCGGGCAACTGGCCCTCAATCCTTGTAGCTTCCGTAGCAAGACAATCCGTCTGCAATTGCAGTCCCAACTCGAGACAGACAGTTTGAAACTATTTGTACGTGCTCCTACCTCGGGATATCTCCACTGCCAGACCTGAATATCAAGTAACCAGTCCCTGGAGGGCGACGCACATGCAAAATGCTTATGAGCGCTTTGGATCGTTGGAGTCATCAAGCGCGCGAAGGATACGACCACTCGTGTGCGAGTTCACATTGGCCGAGCCGTTTTAGAAACTCCGAAAGATGATCGAGGCCAAGCCAGCGCCCGCCTGATCTCGATGATTGCTGGAGACTCAGAGGTCGGTGCGTTGTGGGCGGCAGTAACCGAAGGAGCTTTGCTCCCAATTCAATTACCCGACCAGCCCAGCGTTGCTGCTTCTCTTGGGCCCGAGGCCCAATGCTTTCGCGGGAGTGTGATGGTCCGGGGAGGAAGCGTCGGTGCGGCACTTGGTGGCCGTGTCGGCACAGTTAGCCAAGATGAAGCCTGGTGCCGACCGTGAAGCCACACCTACCATTCTGTGCGACGACTATCCGATGTTTGTGCTCTATCGCATTGCGTATCGATATGGGCTTCCGGTGGTTCCGGAGTGGGCTCCGTAGTTATGCGCGAGCTCAATCAGCGGAAGGCGATCCGTCCTTTGACTGGACTGGGATGCTCCCCCGTCATGGTGAACGGGAATAAACCGACCTTTCTCAAGTGGATAGGTAGTGCTCTAAAACAGGGGGTTATCCAAATTCCTGATGGAGATGGATCGATCACTTGGAAGTTGCCAGCGCATTTCCTGGAGCAGTCGTGGCGCGAGTCGCTCTAAAAGCGTCCAGCGGCCACTCCGATCGCGATTTAGGTTCCATCACTAACTCAGTGCCATCCGCGTTTCGCTGAGATCCAGCTCGCGTTCGATCCGGCGCAGCACATCATCATTAATGCGCCCCTCATTTCGGAGCCGAACAGCTGTCTTTCGTTCCACGCGCAGGAGTTCTCGTATTACAACGCGGTAGCGTTCGACCTCTTTGGTACTCATGCCGTCATCGGTAGAGTTCTCTTTGCTCAAGCTCGCAAGCCGACGCGCATAGCGTCGGGCGATGTCGTCGTAGACCGCGACAAAATCGGGCAAGTTTTGTTCGCGTGCCTCTTCGAGATGTGCCAGAGCGGTGCTGGTGATGATTCGCCGCGCCTCCTCCTCCTCCGTGTTGTTATTCGCTGTACCGGCCAGCCCCAGCGCGCGGATCAACGGCGGCAGCGTCAATCCTTGTAACACCAGAGTGACAAGGATGACGCTAAAGGTCAGAAAGATGATCAGATTCCGCTCCGGGAACGGCCTCCCGTCCGCCAGCGTTTCCGGCAGTGCGATCGCCGCCGCCAAGGCAACAACGCCGCGCATGCCAGTCCACCCCACCACAAAGATCTGCTTGGCAGATGGCAGAACATAATCTTGGTGCAAGATCCGCTTACGAATGACGTATGCGAGGTATGCGCCGGGATACATCCACAGCAGTCGCAGCACGATCACGATAGTGCTGAAAAGCACACCGTAAAGCAGCAGCTGACGCAAAGTATATTGCCGAATTCCGACGAGCACATATGGCAACTGCAGGCCGATGAGCACGAACACTAGTCCGTTAACTGCAAACGTTAGCGAATCCCACACGGCCCAGGCCTGCAGCCGCACACTCGCAGAAAAAAACTGCGAACTCTGACGACTCAGATATAAGCCGCATGCCACCACCGCTAGCACTCCCGAGGCGTGAACTGATTCTGCTGCGAGGTATACCGCATAGGGTGTTAGGACGCTTACCACGATCTCGATCGGGCCATCATCAATTCGTCGTTCGAACCAGTGTACGAACAATCCGACGACCAATCCGATCGTAAGTCCCACCGCGATCAAATAAATGAGCCTGAGGGCGCCCGACGTCACGGTGGGTGTCTGTCCGTTCACAACCATGGCAATCGCGAATTCCAGAGCCAAAAGTCCCGTCGCATCGTTCACCAAGCTTTCGCCTTCGAGGACATCGACGATCCGTTGCGGCAGTCCTAGGCGCTTGGCGATCGACGTCGCGGCAATCGCGTCCGTGGTCGCCACGACGGCACCCAACACGAAGCCCAGCCGCCAGTCGAAGCCTCTGAATACCCATCGCGTCGTTTCCGCGACCCCGAGCGCAGTGAAACCTACAAGCCCGAACGCGAGAAGCAAAATGCTCACCAAGTTGTATTTGAACTCTCGCCAGGAAGTCAGCCAAGCCGCCGAGTACAGCAACGGAGGTAGGACGGCTAGAAAAATTACATCTGGATCCAAGGCGATTTTGGGGATTCCTGGAACAAAGCTGAGAAGCAGCCCTGCTACCACCAGCACAATTGGATATGGCGTCTGCAACTTCCTCGCCAGCGCCGCGAAGACAACCACAAAGAGCAGTAGCACCAGAAAGACAATTTCGACCGCATGGATTCCACCGCTTTGCATTACCCGTTCGCTCTCTGCTCTCGACAGTCAGTGAAAGAGCGCCGGTGTCGACCTAACCACCGCAGAAAGCCCAAAGGGAAGTGGTTAAATCGACCATCGCATCTGACACTGCTTAACACTGTTCCTGCCCGACTCAACGCACCGTGAGACCAAACCCATGCAACTACCCAAGGATATCAACGATTATCTGCGTACGCGCGCCCCGAACTAGCTGAGCGGATTCTTGGCACGTACCCACCGCTTCACCGGGTTGATCAACCAGCTTCGCCGCTCAGCGGGCAACTCCTCCGTAAACCCTTTCCGGCTCAAACGCTCGCAATAATGGGCGTGGTAAAGCATTGGAATGAGGCGCGGGGCGCAGCGGTAATCACGGAGTGTGGGACTGGCAAGATACTGATCTCGCTCGGCGCTGTTCACGTGCACAGTGACCGCAAGCCGTTCACGGCACTCGCCATGTTCCACGTCAGTTAGTTGAGAAGTGGGCAGAGAAGCAATTGACAACACCGTCTCACATGTTTACGATTCGACCTTTCAGCGCCGAGCCTGACCGATCCCCAGCTGCGCTTTGCGAATGATCTGGCCGTCATTCGATTTCGAGGGGTGAGCCTTCACATGAGCAAGAGACTTTTGAATCCGAGAATGGTGTTTGCTGCCATTGCAGGAGTATTCGCGACGTCACAGGTCGTGCTGAATGCGCAGCAATCTGCCGAAGCAGTTCGCGTCGGCAAAGACGCCATCGGCGGCGTGGTCAGCAGCACGAATGGGCCGGAAGCTGGCGTTTGGGTGATCGCGGAAACGACTGACCTGCCGACCAAATTCGTGAAGATCGTGGTCACTGATGATGGCGGGCGCTACGTACTGCCGCAGCTTCCCAAGGCCAACTACAAAGTGTGGGTACGAGGCTATGGGCTCGTGGATTCGCAGCAGGTTCAGACCATGCCCGGCAAGGTTGTCAACCTGACCGCGGTGACGGCACCAAGTCCGCGTGCCGCGGCGGATTATTATCCGGCTATCTATTGGTTTTCGCTGCTGAAGGTTCCGGACAAAAGCGAATTTCCGGGCACAGGGCCCAAAGGCAACGGTATCCCGGAGACCATGAAGAGCCAGGGTCAATGGTTGCATTTGATGAAGACAGATAGCTGCTGGTCATGCCATCAAATGGGTGACCAGGCGACGCGGGAGATCCCTAAGAGCCTGGGCCACTTCGATTCCACGACCGCAGCATGGTCTCGTCGCCTGCTCTCAGGGCAAGCTGGCAACAACATGATTAACGGACTCGCGCAGCTTGGTCCGGAGCGCGCATTGAAGATGTTCGCGGACTGGACTGATCAGATTGCGGCCGGCGAATTGCCTCCCACGCCTCCCAGGCCGCAAGGTGTCGAGCGAAACGTCGTCATTACCGAGTGGGACTGGGCCGACCCCAAGGCCTATCTTCACGATGAGATTGCTACGGACAAGCGGAACCCGATACTCAACGGCAACGGCCTAATTTATGGAGCCACTGAGCTCAGCACGGACTATCTGCCGGTTCTTGATCCGGTGAACTCCGTGACCAGCCAAGTGAAGTTGCCTGTTCGCGATCCGAAGACTCCATCAAGCGCCGACGATAAGGTTGTGGCGCCTTCGCCGTTTTGGGAGCACGAAGCGATCTGGCACAGCCAAGCCAACGTCCACAATCCGATGTTCGATGAAAAGGGCCGAGTGTGGATTACCTCCAGAATTCGCCCGAGCGACAATCCGGTGTTCTGCAAAGAAGGCTCAAGCCACCCGTCGGCGGTTTTATTCCCGCTGAAAACGAGTGGCCGACAACTGGCTGTGTACGATCCAAAGACCAAGCAGGTCACGCTCATTAACACCTGTTTCGGTACGCATCATCTGGTGTTTGCCGAGGATGCCAACAACACGCTATGGACGAGCAGCGGTGGCGGCGGAGGAGCGGTAGGCTGGCTGAATACAAAGATGTTCGATGAAACTCACGATGAGGAAAAATCGCAGGGCTGGACGGCGCTGGTCCTTGACACCAACGGCAACGGGAAGCGGGATGAGTATGTAGAGCCCGATCAGCCCATCGACCCCACCAAGGACAAACGAATCAACGCCGCTTTCTACGGCGTAACGGTGAGTCCAGTGGATGGGTCGATCTGGGGAACGGTGTTGGGTTTCCCCGGCGCAGTGGTTCGGCTAAACCCGGGATCGAATCCACCGGGGACGGCTCTGGCAGAGATGTACGAACTGCCCTGGAACAATCCAGGCGCGCCCGTTCACGGATTCTCGCCGCGCGGATTGGATATTGATCGCAACGGCGTAGTGTGGACAGTGATCGCCAGCGGACACCTCGCGAGATTCGACCGACGCAAGTGTAAGGGGCCACTCAACGGGCCGACAGCGACAGGGCGGCACTGCCCCGAAGGATGGACGCTTTATCCATTGCCGGGACCGCAATTGAAGAGTGTCACCGATCCAGGAAGCGCCGAGGCCAGCTACTATGATTGGGTGGATCAGTTCGATACCTTTGGACTCGGGAAGAATGTGCCGATTGCCACCGGCAATGGAAATGACGCGCTGCTTGCGCTTCTGCCCGAGAGTGGCAAGTTTGTCGTCCTGCGCGTGCCTTATCCGATGGGGTTTTATGCCAAGGGGATGGACGGCCGGATCGATGATCCGAAAGCGGGCTGGAAGGGCAAGGGAATCTGGGCGACCTATGGCACGCGAACACCTTTTCACGCCGAAGGCGGCAAAGGGACGACGAGCAAGGTATTACATTTTCAGCTTCGCCCTGATCCACTCACGCAGTAAATGGGACGTGATGAAGAGCATGAGTTATCAGTCCGACGACCGCTCCAATCAGCACGAGCCAAAGTGAGTTCAAGCGCAACCTCATTAGGGCCACCACTGACGAAAGACACTATCCCGTTTTCAAAAGCGTCTGCAGTTTATCGCGGTCAAAGCCCACGACAACCTCTCCGTCAATCACCATGACTGGGGTCCATTCTTTTCCGCCCTCTGCGTTACAGCCATCAGTTCAGTTTTTTCTGCTCTGAATAAATAGTGTTCAATGCCCCGCGCGTTCCTTCGATGAAACGCACCACCGGGCGGCCCGTGAATTGGGGTTGAGGCGGTGCGTCTGTCCAGATTTGTTCTGGCTTGTAAACCGCGATGTAGTCCCAGACCACGCTCGGACGATCATGCTCTCCCATCGCATGGGAGAGAACTCGGTTTCGGTCCCAGTATTGCTTCACCCGCGGATCGTGAATCCGCCGAAGAGTGATGGTCGAGGGCGCGCTCAAGTCCGTAGCAAGCACCGGTTCCCAAATTACGAACACGCGCAGATGCGAGTCTGACTGTGATTCCAGTAAGGCTTCGAGCGCGGAGGCCCCCCGCAAGCAGACCGGTCAAGTCGGGGAAAGAAGCACGAGTATGCGAGCCTTGGCGTGGCTGCCGTTGAACTCATTCTTGAGTTCGCTCAAGCTCGCTGCATTTAGAGCGGCGAGAGGCGCTTGGCCTGTGGGAGTCTGGTGCCCGCCATAGAAATAAAACAGCCCAGCAAAAATAGTCAGCGCCGCCAGACCTAGCCCCACGTTTCTGCGGGTCATAGCAGCCTCTCGACCAGATCCGCGAATGCCTGCGGCAGCAGAATTGAAATGGCAACAATCAAGGCTGACAGCCACAGCACTACTTGGCTGAGAGCACTCGGTTTGCAATTACATCGGCTGGCCCGTCTGCTTTGATAAAACCCGAGAGCAATGAAGAGAACGGAAGCCCCCAAAAGATATGGCCGAAAGGCGCCGATGTAAGAAGAGAGAAACCTAGCGCTGCTTGCTGTTCCAGCAGCGAGCACAAACGGGAGCACCGGCAGGCAGCAGGTCAGAGCGGCCAGGACACTTCCAACCGCTGATAGAGCTGCGGCGAGAGCCCCCTTCGAGGAGGGTTTGCCAGTCGTGCTAACGGCTTCAGTATTCATGGATACTCGTTCCTCTATCTAAGAGCAAATGGCCCGGCAGGAAGCGCATTCACATCCTCACAGCTATGATGCGGAACGCCGCGCATAGCGCCATTCCAGCAGAAACGCAATGCCGACCCCTAGTAGCACGAATGGCCAAACCAAAAGACTGTTGACGTGAGCAATACTCACGTCTGAAAGCAGGAACAGGACGGCAGCGATCAAGAATAGTGGCCCAGTGATACCGCAGTGCAGAGTGCGATTCCTAAACCAGTTGGCAACGCAGCCGATTGCCATTGCGAAAAGGATCGTAGCGGCAGACAACGCATGGAGAGCACGCCAATACAAGCCGATGAGGCTAAGTACTCCCCAGGCGATCAGAGACGCAGCGAACCGGTAGCACATCGTTGCTGGTGAGCTACAGCAAGCTCCCTGGTGCTCGGTCATAACTTGGACCCTCCATTCACTGAACTCAGGATCGCCGCAGAGGGAGACCGAAATGCCCGTGCCCCTTTTCACCGTCTTGCCCCTTGCCGGGCTTTCAGCACTGCCTGATGAACCATCTCCGCTGGTGGAAGACCGATCTGCTTCGATCCAGGATACAAACGGCAACTCAGCGCGAAACTCCGAGCGTCCTGCGACTCTCCCGTGACATCTCGTCCATTGATTCGGATTGTCGGAGAACCGCAAAATCCAAGTTCGCTGGCCATCCCTTCGTCCCTGACGAGTACCTCGTGGATCTCCGCCTCGACACCTTCTGCGGCCAAAACGTGCTTAACCAGCTTCACCGCGGCTGGGTGAGTCGGGCAATCTGCCACATATAAGACCTCAACTTTCACTCGGCACTCTCCGGTTTGCGTACATTTACTTTTCTCGCGAGATTGGGCAATGAGCGGATCGCTTGTGCAGTTCTTTGTTGCAGCTGCGTAATGCCAAACGCAGCTCGTGTTCCAGCTTGTGCAGGTCGCTAAGCTTCCGCTGTACATCGGCGAGCTTTTCTTGCAAGCGGCGCTGCACCGGTGCGCATGGCTGCAAGCGATTCCCTCTGAGCTTCAGGAGGTCTCGGATTTCGCTCAGTTTGAATCCCAGGCCTTGCACGCGACGAACGAAGGCCAGAGTTTCTACATCGTTTTCCGCATATCGCCGGAAGCCTCCTTGCGTCCTAGGCGGCCGCGGCAACAAGCCATTGTGTTCGTAGAAGCGAATCGCGTCCACGCTAAGCCCAATCTTTTTCGCGACGATGCCAATTTGCATAACCTTCACTCCTCCTCAAAATCTACACCCTGGAGTGTAGTCCAGAGTCAAGCGCTTTTTTCGCGTGCAACTTGCGCGCCAGTTCAAGGTTTTCTAGTACGATCTTGTGTGGGAATACTGCGATTCACTCGCTGACAGGTCACATGCGTAAACTTGATTGTCCGCCATCGTCCGCCGATGATCTGGCCTTCGATCTCGCGGCCTATCTCAGAATCAGGGTCACAGCCACGGCTGCCACGACTAATTTCACCAGCCATCCGAGAGAATAAGCCGCAGCAATTACGGAGTGCAGTTTAATAAACAGTGCATTCGCGATGAGCAGTGGCAATGGTCCGACAAACCAAATAGCGACCGCCAGTTTGAGAGTCGCACTGGACGAGTGGAGATTCAGACGGGCGCACAAGAGTGTGAAGACCGCGCAAGTGACGAAGGGCAGAGGAGTGTACCAGGCGATAGCTTTCATTTCTCCCTGACCATGCGGGTACCGCCAAATTTCAGGGTATTGGTTATATCGCTTGTAGAGCCAATCGCCCATGAACAGCCAATCGGTCAGCGATGCCACTAGACCCCCGACAAACACGGTCAATGTCAAGTTAACCCAATTCATATCACCTCACTCGCCTTCGGAAAAGACGCCGCAAAACCGTCCACTGTCAAGACCAAAAAGTCTGGGGGGGATCGCAGTGGTGGCGAGGATAAAGCCTATGCCCGGTTGTGAAGCGTGGCAGTTCTAGTTAGTTTCCCAATGTCGGGCTTGGCCTAGCTGGGGCGCAGCGCCGCTGCGTCCCTAGGAACTCAGGCGCCAGAATGCGGAACGGAGTCCGACGTTGTTCAATGTGGCCTGGGCTTGTTGCGGCGAGAAGGGACGCCACTTGGGCGAAAGGCGGTCGCCGTACCAGGCTTTGGCCAGACGCAGACCTTGCTGGAGTGGGAAGACAGCCCCGCGCCGAAGCTTCCAGATGCGGCACCAGCGGGCGACGTGCTCTTCCGACCGGAAGAGCAGCATGGTCTTTCAGGTGAAGACGATGTTCTCGTACCAGCGGGATGCCGGCACAGCGAAATGAATGACGCCTTTCGTTCCGAGGAGACCTCCTTTATGGACGATAAGCTCCATGGCGGAGTCGCAGCAGGCACACGCGGTGGTGACGCGAGCGTCGCGGCGAAGCATTAAGGGAATCGCGAGGGCGTCCCAGACGCACGATGCCCACCAGGAGCGCTTGGCGGACTGCACGTGGAAGGCCGTGGGCACAGCCCAGAACGGAGCGGCGCGAAGAACTTCCGACGTATTTTGCTGGAGCACCAGAATGTGCAGATCCGCGAGACGCTGCAGAGCGGAGCGCACGGTCTTTTGGGAACGCGACAGCGCCGCGGTGAGTTCGCCGATTTTTGGGACGTGGCCGCGGGTGACAATGAAATGGTAGAGGGCCTGACGAAAAGCGGCGTCCGCTTCGGTGTAGGTAAGTTTTTTAGCCACGGGCAAACTCCTTTCGTTTAGACGGCTCAAACAGTTTCAGAGTCTTCCTGGTAGAGGCAAGGAGAGACTTCCAACGCGCGAAATCTCTGGCATTCTCGGTCACGAGTGTGGCCCCAGCCTGCGCAGCTTCCAGCGCGATCAGCAGATCGCGAAAGTGACGGACGAAATCCATTTGCCCGTAGGCACTCCGCGCGCGGCGCAGCAGAATGCCGGCATCAATCCATGCAGCCGCGGGAGGAGACGAGAAGTGACCAAGGGCTCGGTGCGCCTTGCAAAGTTCATCCAGAACTCGCTTCTCCCGATGGTCGTGGGTACCGGCATAGAGTTCAGCGGCCACAACGGCCGTCAGGATGGTGCGCTGGAAGACTCGAGCATCCTCGCCTAGCCAGAGGTAGTTCTCTCCCCGGCTAAACCGGATATAAACGCCAGTATCGAACAGAAGCGGTCCGGCCGGTAGGGCAGTCATCTCCTCTTCGCTGGAGCGCGTCCGAAGACGTCCTCCGGACCTCCAAGCTTTCGCAGATCCTGCAGGGCCTGAAGTCCAGCCTCCACCGCCAGGCGCTCGTCGATTACGCGCCGCACGGCCTCGGAATTACTGCGTGACTGAAGAGCCTTGCGCAGCCGCCGGACTTTCCCGGTCTCAAGCAAGAGATTGGTGCGCGTGAGTGCTGTCCTGCTCATAGCGGCCTCAGGTGTGTAGGTTCACCTGCGATTATACACAACAGGCCGTATGCGGGCAATGAAGGGCTTCACGGCCCGGCGCCCTGAAGACCGACCGCGCAATCCTTCCTCCGCATCGCCTATCCGCGTCCCTAAAGCCTGTAACTACCATCTGGCGGTTCACATC
>Ga0209689_1002837_pt1 | contig 12825 bp, 10 predicted proteins | sample GraSoiAngelo_149_FD_187119 | JGI IMG/M metagenome (GOLD analysis project Ga0209689, IMG submission 187119) | Grasslands soil microbial communities from the Angelo Coastal Reserve, California, USA - 14_1009_09_30cm (SPAdes) (version 2) | ecosystem: Environmental > Terrestrial > Soil > Grasslands ...
GCGACGGTCATCTCGCTTTCCCTGCGGGGCGGCCTCGGCGGATTCGAATCACGCATCGATCCGCATCGCGCGAGCCGGCTCGCAGCCCCCGCGGAAGGGACCGGTCGAATCCTTCACCGGCTCCGTCCGCATCGATCTCATCTCGCCATCACCGAGAATCTGAACGGCAAAGTCGTCGACTGGATGGAGAAGGTCAGCGACGAGCAGTACGGCGCGCCGCCGTCCACCACCCGGTGAGCCGTCGTGAAGATTTTCTGAACGGACCATGCATTGCCATATGTTTCTTGATGCTGGTCGCCTGCTACGCTGTTCGTCGTCGGAGCTGGAGAGGAAGGGACGTCATGCTGAAGAAACGGAAGCTCGGAAAGCAGGGACTCGAGGTCTCGGAGCTGGGCCTCGGTTGCATGGGGATGAGCCAGTCGTACGGCACCCGCAACGATCCGGAATCGATCGCTACCGTCCAGCGCGCCGTCGAGCTGGGGGTGACGCTCTTCGACACCGCCGAGGCCTACGGCGTCGGGCACAACGAGGAGCTTCTCGGACGCGCTCTCAAGGGCAAGCGCGATCAGGTGATCATCGCCACCAAGTTCGGCTTCCGGTTCGACGATGGGAAGATCGTTGGCCTCGATAGCCGCCCGCAGCACATCCGCGAGGTGGTGGAAGCCTCCTCGCGCAGGCTCCAGACCGACTACATCGACCTCCTCTACCAGCACCGCGTCGACAAGCAGGTGCCGATCGAGGAGGTGGTGGGCGCGATGGCCGATCTCGTCCGGCAGGGAAAGGTCCGTTACCTCGGGCTGTCCGAGGCGGGCGAAGAGACCATCCGGCGCGCGCACAAGGTGCATCCGATCTCGGCGCTCCAGAGCGAGTACTCGCTCTGGGAGCGGAACCTCGAGCCGCGGATCATCCCGCTCCTGCGACAGCTCGGCATCGGGCTCGTCCCGTTTGCTCCTCTCGGCCGCGGCTTCCTCAGCGGGACCGTCCAGCGCGCCGAGAGCTTCCCCGAGGGGGACTTCCGCCGGAACGACCCGCGGCTCCAGGGCGCGAACTTCGACGCGAACGTGCGCATCGCTTCCACGGTGCAGGAGATTGCGAAGCGGAAGGCCGCGACGCCGGGTCAGGTCGCGCTGGCGTGGCTGCTGAGCCGGGGCGAAGACATGGTGCCCATTCCGGGAACCAAGCGCCGCAAGTACCTCGAGGAGAACGTCGCCGCGGCGGACGTGGTGCTCACCGCGGCCGACCTGGCGCAACTCGAGGCGGCGCTGCCGCCGACGGCGGGGCCGCGCTACAGCGAACGGCAGATGGCGGAAATCGACCGCTGAATGCTGCCGCTCCTTTCCATCCGCCCTGGGTGCCTTCGCCATCGGCACGTCAACGGATTGAGGCCCTCGAGCTCCATGACATCGGCGTGGCAAACCGCTTGGCGATAGCTGTCGGCGGTCGATCACCGCGACGCGAGCCGCGATGCGTCCCAGCCGCCGCCCAGCGCCTCGATGAGCTGGACGGTTGCCGTCATCTGCTCCATGCGGAGAGTCAGGGCAGTGCGCTGGTTGGAGAGCAGGATCGTCTGCGCGGTGATGACGTTGAGGTACGGATCGACGCCGAGCCTGTAGCGATCCATCTCCAGCGCGAGGGCCTTCTGGGCCGACGCCACCGCATCCTCCTGTTGCCGCCGCTCCTGCGAGAGGATCCGCAGGGCGGCGAGGTTGTCCTCCACCTGCTGGAACGCTGTCAGCACCGTCTGCCGGTAGCCGGCGACCTGGAACTCGTAATTCGCCAGGGCCTGTTCGACCTGCGCCTGCCGCTTCCCCCCGTCGAACAGCGTTTGCGCGAGCGACGCCCCGAACGCCCAGATGCGGCTCGGTAACGTGAATAGGCTGGAGAGGGCGGTGCTGGCGAACCCGAACTCGCCGCTCAGCGTGACCGTAGGGAAGTACGCCGCCTTCGCCACGCCGATCTGTGCGTTGAATTCGGCGACGCGGCGCTCCGCGGCGGCGATGTCCGGACGGCGCTCGAGCAGCTGCGAGGGGATCCCCAGCGGTACGGCCGGTGGATTCGAGCGGAGCGGCGACACGGGAATCGAGAAGCTCGAAGCGGCCTTGCCCACGAGCACCGCGATCGCGTGCTCGAACTGCGAGCGGCTGATGCCGAGGTCAGTGTCCTGGGCGATGGTCTGCTCCAGTTGGGTCTGGGCCTGTGCGACGTCGAAGTCCGATGCCGTGCCGTACTCGTGTTTGACCTTGGTCAGCTCCAGCATCTTGCGAAACGCGACGACGGTGTCGTCGAGGAGCTGCTTCTGCGCATCCTGGCCTCGCAGCTGGAAGTAGAGGACCGCCAGCTGGCCGTGCAGCGACAGGCGCGTGTTCTCGAGGTCGGCGGCCGTCGCCTGCGCCTCGTCGCCGGAAGCGGCGATCGTGTTGCGGATGCTGCCCCACAGATCCAGCTCCCACGACGCTTCGAGCGGCACCTGGTATTGAGTCGTGGCGGTCCCTCCCCCGCCCCCGACGACCTGGGAGCCGGTCGCGCCCACGATCGTGCTGGAGTGGGACGAGCCGGACCCGGACCCCGAGCGCGTCACGCTCGGCGACACAGCCACCGTCGGGAACAGCTGCGACCGGCTCTGCGCGACGACGGCCTCTGCCGCGCGATGGGTGGCGTATGCCTGCGCGAGCGTCTGGTTCGCCACGTCCACCTGCCGCTCCAGCTCGTCGAGCAGCGGATCGCCGAGCATCTCCCACCAGTTCCCGCGGATGACGCCGTCCCGCGGCTCCGCCTGCTTCCATCCGTCGGTGCTCGCGAAGTCGGCGGGCGTCAGCTCCTTCCAGGCCGCGGGGTGCGCCGACGGGGTGGACGGGCGCGTGTACTCCGGCGCCAGATTGCACCCGGCGACGAGAAGGGCCGCGAGCGGAGCCAAGAGAAGGCGAGGAGCGCTCATGGCGCCGGCTCGGCGGCCGCCGGGAGCGCGCGCCTCTGACGCCACCGCTCGAGCCGCAAGCGAAGACGGTCGAGCGAGAGGTAGACGACCGGCGTGGTGTAGAGCGTCAGGAGCTGGCTGACGAGGAGCCCTCCGATGATGGTGATGCCCAGCGGTCTTCTCAGCTCCGAACCGGTCCCGGTGCCGAGCGCGAGGGGGACTGCCCCGAGCAGGGCCGCCGCCGTCGTCATCAGGATCGGCCGGAAGCGCATGCGGCACGCTTCCGCGATCGATTGGGCCGGGCTCTTCCCCTCGGTCCGCTCGGCCGCCAGCGCGAAGTCGATCATCATGATCGCGTTCTTCTTCACGATCCCGATGAGCAGGATGATGCCGACGAGCGCGATGACGCTGAGATCCATCCCGCAGATCAAGAGGGCCAGCACGGCCCCGAGGCCGGCGGACGGCAAGGTCGAGAGGATCGTGATGGGATGGATGTAGCTCTCGTACAGGATTCCCAGCACGATGTAGACGGCCGCCAGCGCCATCGCGATGAGGAGGGGCTCTGACGCCAGCGACGCCTGGAACGCCTGCAGGGTCCCGGCGACGGTCCCGTGGATCGTCGCCGGCATTCCGATCTGCCGCTGCACCTCGTCGATCGCAGCGGTCGCCTGGCTGAGCGCGATCCCGGGCGCAAGATTGAAGGAGACCGTCACGGAGGGGAACAGGCCGCGGTGGTTGACGGCGATGGGCGCAGTCGTCGGGGTGTAATGGGCCACGGCGCTCAAGGGAACCTGTCCGCCGGCCGGAGTCGGCAGGTAGATGAGGTCGAGCGCGGCCGGGCTCTGCCAGAACCTCGGCTCCACCTCCATGACGACGTAGTACTGGTTGAGCTGGGTGAACATGGTCGACACCAGGCGCTGGCCGAAGGCGTCGTAGAGGACGTTGTCGATGAGCTGCGGCGTGAGCCCCAGCCTGGCCGCCGTCGCGCGGTCGTATACGATCTCCGACTGCAGGCCGCGGTCCTGCTGGTCGGAGCTGACGTCGGTGAACTCGGGACGCTTGCGCATCTCCTTCAATAGGATAGGCCCATATCGCTGGAGGTCGCTCAGGTTCTCGCTCTGGATCGCGTAGATGTATTGGGCGTTGCTTTGCACGCCGGTCACGCGGACATCCTGGGTGGCCTGCAGGTACAGAGTCGCGCCGGAGACGCGAGCGAGCTTCGGGCGGAGCCGGGTGATGACCTGGTCCGCGGATACGACGCGCTGCTCGAGCGGCTTCAGCGAGACGAATGCCCTGCCGGTATTGGTCGTGGTTCCGGCTCCCCCGCCGGTGAAGGCCATCACCGTCGCCACCGCCGGGTCGGACTTGATGATGTCGACGAACTGCGTGAGCCGCCCCTCCATCGCCTGGAACGAAGTGTCCTGCTCTGCCTGGATGGCGCCGTTGAGACGACCCGTGTCCTGCTGCGGGAAGAATCCTTTGGGGACGATTGCGAAGAGGTAGACGCTCGCCGCTACCGTGAGGAGCAACACGCCGAGCGTCGAGCCGGGATGGCGGAGCACCGCCGCGAGGCTCCGCTCATAAGCGCGCGACAGACGCGTGAACGCCTGCTCGGTCATCCGATAGAGGCGTCCGTGTTTCTCCTGCCGATCGTCCTTCAGGAGCCTCGCGCACATCATCGGCGTGGTGGTCAGGGAGACGAGCAGCGAGACGGCGATCGCGACCGACAACGTGACCGCGAATTCGCGGAGCAGCCGCCCGACGATGCCGCCCATGAGCAGGATCGGGGTGAACACCGCGACGAGCGAGATGCTGATGGAAAGAACGGTGAACCCGATCTCGCGCGCGCCCTTCAGGGCCGCTTCCATCGGGGGCATGCCTTGTTCGAGATGGCGCACCACGTTCTCGCTGACGACGATCGCGTCGTCCACGACGAACCCGGTCGCGATGGTGAGCGCCATCAGCGACAGGTTGTCCAACGTGTAGTGGCAGAGGAACATCACCGCGAAGGTCCCGATCAGCGATACCGGGACCGCGACGCTGGGGATGAGGGTCGCGCGCCCGTTGCGAAGGAAGACGAACACGACGGCGACCACGAGCAGGACCGAGGCGATCAGGGTGCGCTCCACGTCGCTGACGGAGGCACGGATCGTGGTGGTCTGGTCGAGGACGACCGTCCACTTGATGCCGGACGGGATCCATCCAGCGAGCTCCGGGAGCGCCGCCCGGATGCGGTCGACGGTGCCGATGATGTTCGCGCCCGGCTGGCGGAAGATGACCACGAGCACGGCGGGCTCCCCGTTCATGTTCCCTGCCGTCCGCACGTCCTGGACCGAGTCCTGCACGGTCGCGACGTCCGAGAGCTTGATCGCGGTCCCGTTGTTGTACCTGACGATGAGCGGCGCGTAGTCCTTGGCCCGCAGCAGCTGGTCGTTCGTGGCCAGCTCGGACGTGGAGCTCTCGTCGGAGAGTTGCCCCTTGGGCATGTTCACGTTCTGCGCCGCCAACAGGGTGCGGACATCCTCGAGCCCGATGCCATAGGCATTGAGCTGGGTGGGATTGAGCTCCACGCGCACCGCCGGAAGCGAGCTGCCGCCCACGGTAACCTGGCCGACGCCCTGGATCTGCGAGAGCCGCTGCGAAAGGATGGTGGACGCCAGGTCGTAGAGCCGTCCGCGGTCGTACACCTTGGACGTCAACGCCAGGATCAGGATCGGCGAGTCCGCCGGATTGACCTTTCGATAGGTGGGGTTGCTGGGCAGGTTGGCCGGCAGATAGCCCCGGGCAGCATTGATCGCCGCCTCGACGTCCCGCGCCGCCCCGTCGATGTTGCGGCTGAGGTCGAAGAGGAGCGTGACGCTCGTCGACCCCAGATAGCTCGTCGAGGTCATCTCCGTGACGCCGGCGATGCGGCTGAACTGGCGCTCCAGGGGCGTGGCGACCGACGATGCCATGGTCTCGGGGCTCGCTCCGGGCAGCGAGGCCTGGACGCTGATGGCGGGAAAATCGACCTGGGGAAGGGGCGCGACGGGCAGCTGCGTGAAAGCGACCGCGCCCGCGAGGGCGACTGCGGCGGTCAACAACACCGTGGCCACGGGGCGCCGGATGAAGGGCGACGAGAGGCTCATGGCGACGTCACGGGATCGGGCGCCGTCCGCCGGCGGCGGGCGCGCGCTTCCGAGAGCCTCCGCGCGATGCGATCGAAGAAGATGTAGATGACCGGCGTGGTGTACAGCGTGAGCAGCTGGCTCAGCAGCAATCCGCCGACGATGGCGATCCCGAGCGGACGGCGAAGCTCCGAGCCCACCCCGGTTCCGAGCGCGAGCGGAAGCCCGCCCAGGAGCGCGGCCATCGTGGTCATCATGATCGGCCGGAAGCGCAGGAGCGCGGCCTGATGGACCGCCTCGCGCGCGCCCACGGCGGTGGTCCGTTCCGCCTCGAGCGCGAAGTCGACCATCATGATCCCGTTCTTCTTCACGATGCCGATCAAGAGGATGATGCCGATGAGCGCGACGACGTCGAGCTCCGACCGGCAGATGATCAGGGCGAGGATCGCTCCCACGCCGGCGGAGGGCAGCGTCGAGAGGATCGTCAACGGATGGATGTAGCTCTCGTACAGGACCCCGAGCACGATGTAGACGACCACCAGCGCGGCGAGTATGAGGAGCGGCTCGTTCGCCAGCGAGGCGTGGAACGCCTCAGCGGTCCCCTGGAACGCGGGCAGGACGGACTTCGGCATGCCGACTTCGCGCTGCGCGCGTTCGACCGCGGCGGTGGCGTCGCCGAGGGACGAAGAAGACGCCACGTTGAAGGAGATGGTCGAGACCGGGAACTGACCCTGGTGGTTGATGGCGAGCGGCGCCGTCCCCGTTTCCAGATGGGTGATCGCGCTCAGCGGGACCGGTCCGGTCGAGCTCTGCAGATAGATGTCCTGCAGCCTGGCGGGCGCGCTCTGGAAGTGAGGCGCGGCCTCCAGCACCACATGGTACTGGTTGAGCTGCGTGAACAGCGTCGAGACCTGGCGCTGGCCGAACGCGTCGTACAGGGCATTGTCGATCGCGGAGGGAGTGATCCCGAGGCGCGATGCGGTGGCACGGTCGATGACGAGCGAGGTCTGCAGGCCCTGGGTCTGCTGATCGTTTGCGACGTCGCTGAGCTCGGGCAATTTCTTGAGCCGATCGGTGAACCTCGCCGTCCAGGTGGCGAGCTCGGCCGCGTTGGGATCCTCGAGGGTATACTGGTACGGCGTGCGGCTGACTCGATCCTCGACGGTGAGGTCCTGCACCGGCTGCAGATACAGCGTGATGCCCAGGACCGCCTGCAACTCGCCCTGCAGCCGGCGGATCACCTCGGTGGCGCTGAGCTTGCGCTCCTCGAGCGGTTTCAAATTGATGAGCATGCGCCCGCTGTTCCGGGTGAGGTTGGTCCCGTCGACGCCGATGAACGAAGACAGGCTCGCGACGGCGGGATCGCGCAGGACGACCCTGGCGAGCGCCTGCTGCCTCTCGGCCATCGCTGGAAACGAGATCGAACCGGGCGCTTCCGAGATGCCCTGGATCACGCCGGTGTCCTGCACCGGGAAGAAGCCCTTCGGCACCACGATGTAGAGGACGACCGTGAGCGCCACCGTGCCTGCGGCGACCAGCAGGGTCGCGGTCTGGTGGTTGAGCACCCATCCCAGCGTCCTTCCGTAGAACGCGTTGAGGCGCTGGAACGCCTGCTCCGACGCGCGGGCCCAGCGGGCCTCCTTGGTCTCTTTGCGGGTGCGCAGGAGCTTCGCACACAACATCGGCGTGAGCGTCAGCGAGACCACCGCGGAGATGAGGATCGTCACTCCCAGCGTGACGGCGAACTCGCGGAAGAGCCGCCCGACGACGTCGCCCATGAACAGCAGCGGGATGAGGACGGCCACCAGCGAAACCGTCAGCGACAGGATCGTGAACCCGATCTGCTCGGCGCCCTTGAGCGCCGCCTCGAGTGGCTTCTGGCCTTCCTCGATGTAGCGGACGATGTTCTCGATCATCACGATGGCGTCGTCCACGACGAAGCCGGTCGAGATCGTCAGCGCCATCAGCGTCAGGTTGTTGAGGCTGTACCCCAGAAGGTACATCGCCGCGAACGTGCCCACCAAGGACAGCGGCACCGCGACGCTGGGAATGATCGTGGCGGACGGGCTACGCAGGAACAGGAAGATCACCATCACCACCAAGGCGATGGTCAGCATGAGCTCGAACTGCACGTCCCGCACCGACGCGCGGATGGTGAGCGTGCGATCGGTCAGGATGGTCGTCTGGATCGACGAGGGAAGCGAGCTCAAGAGCTGCGGCAGGACCGCCTTGATGCTGTCCACGACCTGGATGATGTTCGCGCCCGGCTGGCGCTGGACGTTGACGACGACCGCCGGGACGTCGTTCATCCAGGCTGCCAGCTTGTTGTTCTCGACTCCGTCCACCACCTCCGCGACGTCCGAGAGCCGCACCGGCGCTCCGTGCTGGTACGCGATCACCACAGGGCCATAATCGGCTGCGGAAAACAGCTGGTCGTTGGCCCCGATCTGGTACGATTGCTTCGGACCATCGAAGCTGCCCTTGGGGGAATTGAGGCTGGTCGCCATCACCTGGGTGCGGACCATCTCCAGACTGAGCCCGTAGGACGACAACGCCGCGGGGTTCGCCCGGATGCGGACCGCAGGCTTCTGGCCGCCGCTGATGCTGACGAGACCGACGCCGGAGAGCTGGGAGATCCTTTGCGCCAGCCGCGTGTCGGCGAGGTCCTCCACCTTCGAGAGCGGCAGGGTCTTCGACATCAGCGCCAGGGTGAGGATCGGGGCATCGGCCGGGTTCGACTTGCTGTAGACGGGCGGGGTGGGCAAGTCGATGGGCAGGAACGTCTGCGCGGCGTTGATCGCCGCCTGGACCTCCTGTTCCGCGACGTCGATGTTCAGGCTGAGAGAGAACTGCAGCGTGATCATCGAGCAGCCGTCCGAGCTCGTCGACGTCATCTGGTTCAGGCCCGGCATCTGTCCGAACTGCCGTTCGAGCGGCGCGGTGACGGCGGAGGCCATGACGTCTGGGCTCGCGCCTGGGAAGAACGTGAGCACCTGGATGGTCGGATAGTCCACCTCGGGCAACGCCGAGACGGGCAGCTGCCGGAAGGCGACCGCGCCGGCGAGCACGATCGCCGCCATGAACAGCGACGTCGCCACCGGCCGGAGGATGAACGGCCGGGAAAGGTTCACCGCGTGCTCCCGCCCGATGCCTCGGCAACCGTCCTCTGCGGGGAAATGTGGATGCCGTCCTGCAGCTTGTCGAAGTTGTCGGTGGCGATGACGTCGCCGGGGTTCAGCCCCTTGACGATTTCGGCGCTGTCGGCGTCGGTCGTGCCCACCGAAACCGGCTGCAGCGAAACGGTCTGGTCGGGTTTGACGAGGTACACGAACGCGCCTTGCGCGTTGCGCTGGACCGCGGCCGCGGGGACCAGCGTCGCTCGGCGGTGCACGTCGACGAGCAGTCGCGCGTTGACGAACTGATTGGGAAAAAGGGCGAGGTCGTCGTTGGGAAAGATCGCCTTCACCTTGACGGTGCCGGTCGTCGTATCGATCTGGTTGTCGAGCGTGAGCACCTCGCCCGAGGTGATCTGCTTCTGCTGTGCCCGGTCGAGCGCGAGCACCGGGAGCTTGTGACCGAGGCGGATCTGTTCCTGGATCTGAGGCAGGAAGTCCTCGGCCACGCTGAAGACGACCGTCATGGGCTGCAACTGCGTGATCATGACGAGCCCCGTGGTGTCGGTGGTCTGTACGATGTTCCCCGGGTCCACCAGCCGGAGCCCGACCCGACCCGACACGGGCGACGTGATCCGGCAATAGACCAGGTTCACCTTGGCGCTCTGGATCTGACCCTCGTCGAACTTGACGGTTCCCTCGAGCTGCTGGACGAGCGCCACCTGGTCGTCGAGCTGTTGCTTCTGGATCGCGTCCCGCTCGTACAGGTTCCGGAACCGGACGAGATCGACGCGGGCGCCCTTGAGCGTGGCGAGGTCGCGTCGATACTGCCCTTCTGCCTGGACGAGCACCGCCTGGAACGGGCGGGGGTCGATCTCCGCGAGCACCTCGCCCTGACGGACCATCTGCCCTTCGCGGTAGTCCACGCTCATGAGCTGGCCGTCGACCCGCGTCTTCACCGTGACGGTGGCGATCGGCGTCACGGTTCCCAGACCATCGAGGTGCACGCCGATGTCTCCTTGCGATGCCGTCGCGACGGTGACGACCAGCGGGGGCGGAGATCTCGGCGCCTGCGCCTTCGAACGCGCGAGCGCGTAGCGCCTGGACGTGAACGCCGCGCCGCCGCCAACGGCGACCAGCACGAGCAGCCAGGGCCACCATCGACGGAGTCGCGCGCGAGACATGTCGAATGGACGTTTCACGATCCGTGCCGATCTCGCCGGACGATTTCGTAGCTACGGCGCCGGCACCCACCCCCCGGGGATCAGCCGCCAGCGGCCATCGGGATCTTCTACCCAATGAGCCGGCTGCCATGCGTAGCCGGGATGGCTGGCGACCCAGTGCCCCTCGACCCATTGCCATCTGTCGCCGTGGAGCACCCAGTAGCCCGGCTGCCAGCCGTATCCGGGTCGCGGCGGCGGTGCGTAGACCACGTACGGCGCGGGTGGCGGGCGCGAGCTGACGACGGCGGCCGTGACGACCGAGGCGCCGACCGCGGTACCCAGAAGAAATGCACCGCCGCCGCGGCAACCAGCAAGAAGTACCGCCAGCACGAGCGGCGCGACCGACTTGATCCAGGTGTTCATCGATTGCCTCCGCATCTACCGCCGGCGCCCAGGGGATTCGTGGAAATCGCGGTGCACCAGCGGATGCGGCCGGAACCACGGCCGGGCGTACCAGGCGAAATGCACCGGCCCGTGCGCGAAGTACGGATGGGGACCGACGCCGAGGACCCAGGGAGCAACCACCCAACGCCAACCGAAGCTCGGATAGAACACGAACTCGTACGCCACGCCGCCGTCCTCCACGACGTGCGTGTACTGCTGTTCGTACGGCATGAAGACCCAGCCGTATTGCGTCGTGTAGACCCACTCGCCGGCTGCGTTCGAGGGCGCCGGGGCCGCGTTGGCGCCGGCTGCGGGAGGCTCCATCGGTTGCGCAGTGCGGTTGGAAACGAACGCGAAAAACGACAAACTTGTATGCTCGAGATGCATGTCCCTTCGACGGTTCACGATCCATGCCGACTCGCGAGCTTCGTCGCACCGGGGTCGTGCCGCCGTCGGGCGGGCCTCAAGGGCTGCTCAGATTCGAGACAACTGTCGCGGAGCGATCAACGGGCGGACGCAGCGAGCCAGGCGCCCCTCACGCGCTCGCGGTGGCGGGCAGCGTGAAGCGGAAGACCGCGCCTCGCGGCCAGTTCGGCACGGCCCGGATCCGCCCGCGATGCGAGTCGATGATCGAGCGGCCGATGGCGAGCCCCATCCCCATGCCGCCCTGGGCCTGGTGGTGTAGAAGGCATCGAACAGGCGGCCCGCCTCCGCCTTGTCGAAGCCGATTCCGGTATCGCGCACGGAGACCAGGACTCCGCCGTGCGGGTCGATCTCCGAGCTCACCACCAGCTCGCGCGCCGTCCGCGACCGCGCTGACGGCTTCGACGCCGTTCAGGATCAGGTTGAGGAGCACCTGCTGCAGCTGGATGCGATCGGCGGAGCCGTAGCCGTAGGAGGGATAATCGCTTGTTCTGTCGCCTCGTCCCCGCCCTCCTCATGCGCCCGATAGCCCAGCAGACCCGTACGCTGCTGTGCTACGCACCAGCCGCGCCGGGGATCGTGAGCGGTCAACCCGCACCCTCCCCTCAGGTTGACGAAGCACCCACCCGGCACCTCCAGTACGTCACCCGGGCTCGCATACTGGATAATCCACTCGTGCAACGGCTCAATCGGCGTATCGGCCGGACTGGTGCCGCACTCGAAGGACGGCGCTCCGGGCGCTTCGCGATAGAGAATCGTGAGCCGCCCGTCCGGCTGGCGGCGGATTCCGTATCGCTCCATCGTCAGCGGCGCCCCTTCTCACTGATTCGGGAGGAGGTTCGCTGCGGCTCCAAGTACCCGGGTGGGTCAGCCACTCGCGTAAAGCTCAACGCGGGCGGAACCAGCGGCGAATGTCGCGCCAGAAGGAACGCCTTCCCGGCACCACTGCTCTGATTCGCTGCACTTGTTGCAGCAGGAGGTTCACGCGTTCGAACGGATCAGCCGTCTCGAGAACGCGCTGCTTGTCATCAACAGTTGGAAGCAGGTTAGCTGCGAGCAAGTCGGCCAGATCACCCGCGTGGCCCACCTCCTTGAGTAGTCGAAGGGCGACATTGCGGTACTCGACATCGACAAGTTCTTTTGCGACTGCAGTCGCTTCGAGGCGCAGTCGAAAGATGACTCCTGCATCGACGGGTGTTCGGGACTCTTCCACCTGTTCGAACGATCCAAGCTCCTCCATGACCGTTGGTGGCCTCGCACGCACTAAAGCTGAGCTTCAATGGCCGCCTTATCTATGATTGACCATACTTGCTCAATCTGTTCTCCCCGAAATTTATAGAACACATTTTCAGTAAAGGAAACCTTCTTCCCGTTTACATGGAGACCCAGGAACTCTCCCTTTGGCGTACAGTTGAACCCTAGCCGGCTCGCTACGTGAGGCGGATCGGAAATCAGCAGCTGAATGTCGAAATAAAGGTCGGGAATTTCGCTGAAGTCTCTCTCCAGCATCTCGCGATAACCCAATATCCCGATCCGCTGACCGTTGTAGTACACTTCATCAAGAACGAATTGTTCCAGCTTCGGCCAGTCCTGCTTATTCAGGCAGGCAATGTAGTCTCGGTAGACGTCGCAGAGGTTGGCTTTAATCATGGCAATTTTCC
>Ga0209689_1002844_pt1 | contig 12814 bp, 12 predicted proteins | sample GraSoiAngelo_149_FD_187119 | JGI IMG/M metagenome (GOLD analysis project Ga0209689, IMG submission 187119) | Grasslands soil microbial communities from the Angelo Coastal Reserve, California, USA - 14_1009_09_30cm (SPAdes) (version 2) | ecosystem: Environmental > Terrestrial > Soil > Grasslands ...
GGAGATCCTCGCGGTCGCCGTGGCCGCGCCGCTGACGCTGCCGACGGGCAGAGGAGACGCGTTCCTCAGCTACGGGAGCGTGACCCTCACTCCGGAGCTGCGGGTCGAATCGAACGCGCTGCCGGTCCGCGTGGCGGCATCGACCGGCATCGCGCTCCGCCGCGGCCGCGAATTCGTGAACCTCTCGGTCGGGAAGGCGCTGACGTACGGCCTCGCCGGCGAGATTCCCTTCTCCTGGCTCGGACAGCGCCTGGCCGCCCTCGCCACCCTGGCGGGAGAGGTCGAGCTGCAGCAGTCCGGCGGGGTCGAGCGCCCGATGGAGTTGCTCGCCGCGGTCCGGTGGCTGCTGCCCGGCAATCTGACGTTCACGTTCGGAGGCGGCCCCGGGCTGACGAACGGGTATGGCACGCCGCGGTACCGCATGTTCGCGGGAATCAGCTTCGACCCGTCGCCAGCGATCCGGCGGTCCATGCCCAAGCCGCCGGTGATGGTCCAGGACGCTCCGATGCCCGCGCCGGAGCCGCTCCCAGCGCCCGCCGACCCCGCAGCGTCTGCGGATGCGCCGGTCGCGGTTGCGGAGGCGCCGCCCGCGCCGCCGGCCCCCTCTCCGGCGACGCCGGCTCCCGCGGTGCCGCTCGCGCTCGCGCCGACCCCGGGGTTCCAGCGCGCCGTGCGGGACGGGCACCTCGCCCTGCTCGTCCAGGTGCAGTTCGCGCGTAACGCGGCGAACATCCTGCCGGTCTCGCTCCCACTGCTCGACCAGGTGATCGAGGTGCTGCGGAACATGCCGGAGATCCGAAAGGTCCGGATCGAAGGGCACACGGACGGGCGCGGCAAGCCTGCCTACAACCGCCGGCTCTCGCAGCGCCGCGCCGAGTCGGTGCTGCGCCACCTCATGGCGGCCGGGATTGACGCCTCGCGGCTGCGGGCGAAGGGATTCGGCGCGGACCGACCCATCGCTCCCAACGACACGCAAGCGAATCGCGCGAAGAACCGCCGCGTGGAGTTCGTCGTGCTCGACGGGCCCCAGCCGGACGTTGCGCAGCACTGATCCTGTCGGAGGCTCGGCACCGTACGGCGCATGTGCGAGAAGCGCCCCGCACCAGCCCGTACGCGACGAGTGGACGCGCAGGTGCAGTCGAGTCGGCGCGGAACCGTGAATGGCGAGGCTTCTCGCGCGGCACGGCGATTGCTCAACCAGGTGTCGCCGCCTCCGTGCGGCAGAGGAGGCTCCATGAAACCGAATTCGCTCTTGCTTCTGACCGCGCTGCTCGCCGCCGCACCCGCGTTCGCGGCCGGCACGCTGCCGGAGAAGGCCAATGCGAAGGCGGCCGCTCACGCCGCGCTCGGCGACAGCGCGGGCGAGCCGGACGTGAAGGCCACGCCGCCGACGCTCCCGAGCCAGGCCTCGCCTCGCGCGACCGAAGTCCATTCGACCATCGCGTTCGGGCTGAAGGGCGCCGAGGAAAGCGCCGCCCACAGCCAGGCGGGCCAACGCGCTGCCGATCAGGCCGGCGACGAGAGCGCGAATCGCTCGGCCCAGGGCGCTGCGGCGAGCGCTGCGAAGAGCGCCAACGCCGACAGCCACGCGGCCGCAGGTCTGGCTCGTGCCGCCGCTGCGAGGAATGGTCTCCCGCCTGGGACACCTCCTCCGGGCCGCAAATAAGCACGCAGGAGCAGTTGCGGGGGCCGGCGCGCGGAGCTCGCGCCGGCCCTCGTGTCATTCGCTGCTCGAATCGTCCTCGCCCGTCCGCGCGGACAGGCTCTGGATCGTGGAGTACAAGCGCCGGCGGGTAATCCCGAGCAGGCGCGCCGCGGCCGCCTTGTTTCCCCCCGCCCTCTCGATGGCCGCGTCGATCAGTTCGCGTTCGAAATCGTCGAGGTTGAAGCCTTCGCGCAGCACGTCGGCCGCGCGCTGGCCGCGCATCTCCGATCGCTCGGAGGCGCGTCCCAGCCTGCCGAAGTGCTCCGCGCCAATCTCGTCGTCGCCGGCGAGGATCAAGGCGCGCTCCAGCGCGTTCTCCATCTCCCGCACGTTTCCCGGCCATGCATGATCGTGCAGCCGATCGCGCGCCGCCGCGGACAACCTGGAGGGAGGAACTCCGCGCGACGACAAAAAGCGATCCGCCAACGGCAGGATATCCTCGCGCCGGTCTCGCAGCGGCGGCAGGTGGATCGCGAAGACGTTGAGCCGGTAGTAGAAGTCCTCACGGAAGGTGCCCGCCTTCACGGCGTGGTCGAGATCGCGGTTGGTCGCCGCCACCACCCGCACGTCCACCTTGCGCGTCTGCGTCGACCCTACCGGCACGAACTCGCGCTCTTGCAGGAACCGGAGGAGCTTGACCTGGGTCGCCGGCGTCACCTCTCCGATCTCGTCGAGGAACAGCGTCCCCGTGTCCGCCGCGGCCAGATGTCCGATCTTGCGCTCGTGCGCTCCGGTGAAGGCGCCCTTTTCGTGCCCGAACAGCTCGCTCTCCAGCAGTGCCTCGGGAAGCGCCGCGCAATGCACCTCGACGAGCGGGGCCGCCGCGCGCTTGCCCGAGTAATGGATCAGACGCGCCAGCTGGTTCTTGCCCGTCCCGCTCTCGCCCAGGAGCAGCACGCTGGCGTCGGTCGCGGCCACCCGCCGGGCCGCGGCCAGCACCTCCTTCATCGCCGCGCTCTCCGCCACCAGTCCGGGCGTCAACCTCTCCACCAGCCGGTCCGCCTTGCGGTGCGCGGCGCGCTGGTCCGCGAGCCTTTGCACGCGCAGGCGAAGCTCTTCGAAGGCGAAGGGCTTGATCAGGTAGTCCGCCGCGCCTGCCTTCATCGCCGCGACCGCGCTCTCCGCCGTCGCGTGCGCGGTCATCAAGATCACCTCGGCGGGCGGGATCCGGGCGCGCGCCGCCTGCAGCACGGCGAGCCCGTCCACGTCGGGCATCCGCAGATCGGCGACGACGATCTCGAACGCCTCCTTCTGCAGCTCGGCCAAGGCCGCCCGGCCACCGCCAGCCCGAGTCACTGCGTGGCCGTCCAGCGCCAGCGCTTCCGACACGAGCTTGCCGAGCTTCGGTTCGTCGTCGACGACCAGGACGCGGGCCATGGGGCGTTCCTTCAGGACGCGACGGGCAGCCGGACCTGGAAGGTCGCACCCGGCCGTCCGTCGCCGATCAAGTCGAGCATGCCACCGTGCCGTTCCACGAAGCGCCGGGACAGCGCCAGCCCCAGCCCGGTCCCTCCTTCCCTGCCGGTCACGAACGGCTCGAACAACCGGACCCGGATCTCCGGGGGCACGCCCGGCCCCGAGTCGTGCACGGTGACGCGCACCTCGCTGTCCGCGGCAAGGGCGGTCAGCTCGATCTCGCCGTTCCGCTGCGCCTCGGCGGCATTGGAGAGCAGGTTCGCGAAAACCTGCCGCAGCCTGCCGCCGTCTCCTTCGATGGGCGGCAGCTGTCCAATAGAAAGACGCACGCGCACCGGGAACGCCGCTTCCGCGGCGCGCGCGGCGTCCTCGAGCACGTCGCGGAGATCGATCCGCGCGCGGACGATGGCGCGATCGCCGGCCACGTCGAGGAGATCTTCGGTGAGCCGCTTGAGCCGTTCCACCTCGTCGAGCATATCCTGCAGGTCGGATGCGCCACGCTCGCCCAGCGCCGGGCCGGACCGCTCGCGCAATAGATCGATAGTGCCGCGGATCACCGCGAGCGGGTTGCGGATCTCGTGCGCCGCCATGGCCGCCATGCGGGACATCGCCTCGCCTCGCGCCGCGCGCTCAGCGGCTTCCGTGCGTGCCCGCTCGGCCCGGGTCCATCGCCAGGCCACCAGCGCCAGCGCCACCGCTCCGGCGACGGCGAACCCCACTCCCAAAGCGAGCGCCGGACGCAGCCCGCGCCTCGCGCCGGCGAACGCCTGACCGGCCTCGAGCGCCAGCACCACGCGCACGCTGCCGTCCGCGGCACGGACAGGGAAGTAGCCGGTGGCCACGCCCTCTTCCCCCAACGCGAACCCGGCGCCGATCCCGGCTTCGCCTTCGAACGCGCGCCGGACACGTTTGACGTCGACGCGCAGCAAATCTGCCCTCCGGCCGGCGGGCCCGGTGGCATCGGCGAGGACCGTCAGATCGCGATCGAGGAGGAAGGCGCCCTCGAGCTGGTTCGCCTGCATGAGCCGTTGGAGCTGTGTCGCGGACGGCGCCGCGTTTTGCAAGAGGCCTGCCGCCGCTTCGCCCGCGCCCCGCAGCCGCTCGTCGAGGACCTGATCGAGAGCGCGGACCGCCCTGGTATGGAGGAAGGCCGTCGCGGCTAGCGAACCGGCCAGCCCGAGAACGGCGGCGGCGATGGCGACCAGCGCGGCCCGTTTCCTCACAGAAGCCCCGTCACCAGGCTCAGGGTCAAGCCCGCGGAGAGCTCGGTGTACGCGAAATCGGGGACGTTGGAAAACGATCTGCGCGCCGCCAGCCAGAAGCGGCCGGTCCAGCGATCGGCGAGGTCCAGCTCTGCGGCAGCACCGCCGTCCAGGTACGTGTCCGCGCGGGTGGCCGCCAAGGCCGGATCCAGGTTGTCGTACTGCCTGCGCAAGACCCCTGCGTCGAAGACGAACCGCAGCCTGGGCGTGGCGGTAAACCGCGCGAACGCGCGCGGACCCTGCTCGAGATATTTGAGCGTCGCGTCGTCGGTCCGATCGCGCGTCAGCGCGTAGGCGAGCCCGAATGCGGAACCGCCGGCGGACCTCCACTCTCCCGACAGCTCGCCGAGCTGCCGGATTCCGGAGTACGGCGCCGCGGCTCCGGTCAGGAACGACTCGAATCGCACGGCGTAACTGGCCGCGAGCGAGAGCTGCTGGAACGTCCAGCGCCCTTCCGCCTGCAGCCGGTGCGCCGAGAGGTAGCCGTCGCCGCCGAGGGACATGAAGTCGTAGGCGTATCCGACGAGCACATGGCGCGGCTCGCGCCCGAGCTGCCATCCCGCCCCTGCCTCGAGGACTCCGAGATCGAACTGGGTGAATCGCGCCAGCTTGCGATAGGTGCCGCTGGCGCTCACGAATGGCCCGCTCTCTCCCGAGGGCCGGAGCAGCACGCCGGCCGCGACCATGCCCGCGCTGTCCGCGCTCCCCCCGGACGTCGGCGAGCCGTCGGGAGCGAGGTCGACGTTCGAGTCTCCCGACGGTCCGGCCAGCAAGGAGAGCACGACGCGCCCTTCCCGCCGCGCGAGCCGGAGGAGACTCGTGGCGGTGGGCGCGAGAATGGGATCCCGGGCGGCGGCCGCCTCGAAGCTCCGCGCGGCCGCCTCGCCTCCGCCCTCCCTCAAGGAGATCAGGCCGAGAAAGAGCTGGGCGGAAGGCTCGAGCGATGGATCCCGTTCCGCCTCGCGAAACAGGGGCACGGCCTCTTCGTCCTCTTGCAGCTCGTAATGGCAGATCCCCTGGAGCAAGGCCGAGGCGGGATCCGGACCCAGGGCCCGGATCTGCTCGAACAGCTCGATCGCGCCGCGCTGGTCGCCGCTCTCCATCCGGCGCAAGGCTTCGCTGAACGCATTGCCCTCCGCGTTACGGCGGCATAGTGCGAGCAGGCCCGCACGCGCCTTCGCATTCTGCGGATCGGCGCGCCAGGCACTGCGGTACGCGGCCGCGGCGGTATCGAGCGCTCCGTCGCGCTGCTCCTTCTCGGCGACTTCCAGGTACGCCTCCGCGGCGGCCGTGTCGCGCTTCTGCGCCGGTTCGACGGGCGCGCAGGGATCGAGCCCGGCCGCGACCGCCAGGAGCACGGCGGCGATCACGGAGCCAACTCCTTGCGCAAGCCGGACAGTGAGGCGCGCGCTTCGGCCTGCCGGTGGTGATCCGGGCGGCGCGCGGCGAGCGCCGAGGCCTCGCGGTAGTACAGCGCTGCCAGGGCGTGCCGGCCTCCCTTGCGCGCCGCTTCTCCGCGAGAGTGATACCAGTCGATCGTGTCGACGGAGGGCTCGGAGGAGATGAGTGCGGCGATGCCCACGCGCATCTTCCGCGCCTGGGCACCGATGCGCGGGCCGGTCCGATCGCCGACTCCGTCCAGCAGGGCGTCGGCGCAGAGGAACAGCCGGGCGTCGTAGCACGCCAGCGCCCGGTAGTAGTCGAGCAGCGGGTCGGCGGCCGAAGGAGCGGCGCGCTCCGCGGCGGCGAAGGCCTCCAGCGCGTCTTCGGGCCGCTGCAACTTCACCAGCGTCGCGGCTGCGTACCAGGCGGCGTCGCCGCCGGCGCCGAGCCGGGATGCGACCATGAACTCGACGTAGGCTTCCTGGAAGCGCCGCTCGCGGAAGAGCTGCGCGCCCGCGAGCAGATGGTCCTCGCCGGCTGCGAGCACACCGGAGGCAAGGCACACGAGCGTGAGGAATCCAGCGAACTTCACCAAGCGCTACCTGGGGGGCCTTGGAGGGGTTGCCGGGTTCCTGTTCGGACCGTGGGGCTTCTTGCGGGCCTCATCGGCGCGCTCCTGCCCGGCGGCTGCGTGGCTGTCGGCGTTGGCGTTCTTCGCAGCGCTCGCGGCCGCGCCCTGGGCGCTGCGGGCAGCAGCCTCGGACTTTGCGGCGGCCGCGGCGCCGTTCGCGCTCCCCGCGGACTGATCGCGCGCCATGCGGCTCGTGTCTGTTTCTTTTCTGGAGCGACTGGGGAAGACCGGAGGAAGGGACGGCGCGGTGGCTTCGTGCTCGAGGGCAGCGCGCACGGCTGCGCGCGCCTCCTCGGCCTGCGCGCTGCGGGCGGGGCCGGCCGCGGCGAGCAGGACCGCGAGCGATTGCCAGGAGAGGAATCCCATCAGCCTTCGGCGCAGCAACATGTATGCCTGACCCATCTCCGCGAGCGATGGGCCACCGCACCAGCGCGGCGGACCAGGAAGTACAGGTCCATGTACCATGCGGTACAGGCGCGACGCCCGTTCTCTGGTTGTTCAGAGGGAGGACGAATGGCGGAGATCTTGCTGGAAGGCGAGCCAACCTACCGCGGAGCCATCGTGCGCACATCGCTCGTCGTCCTCTTGTTCTCGGTCTTCGCCCTTTCCTGCGGCGGATCCAGCATGGGTATGGGTCAGGTGAAGATCTCGCTGACCGATGCACCCAGCGACCTCGCCAACGTCAGCCAGGTCAACGTGACGTTCGACGAGATCCGCGTGCACGACGACGCCTCGACGTCGTCTCCCGACGGTGGCGCGCCCGATGCCGGCGCGAGCCAGGATGGGAGCAATGGCAGCGGCTGGATCGTCCTGTGCACCGATACGCAGACCATCGACCTGCTTTCGCTGACCGGAGGCCGGTTCACGCCCCTGTGCTCGCGGCCGGCAGCCGACGGAGGCGTCGAGGAGGTGCCCGTGGCCGTGCCGGCCGGCAACATCTCGCAGGTCCGCTTGCACCTGGTTGGTGCTCAGCTCGTGTTCAACGACGGGACGCCCAGCACCGACGTAACGGTCCCGAGCGGGACGACCAGCGGTCTGAAGATCGACGTGAACCAGACGGTTCCGCAGGGCGGCGCGCTGGAGATCAAGCTGGACTTCAACGCGGCGCAGTCGATCCACAAGACCGGCAACGGGAAGTATCTCATGCAGCCGGTGATCCGCGTCGTGCCCTGATCCTTTCGGGGAGCTCGAGCGCCGCCTTTTCGGGACCCGTTGCTGAACCCGGATATGGTGCGCGGCCATGAAGCCCTACGTCATCTGCCACATGTGCACCACCATCGACGGCCGCGTCCTCGGTGACCGCTGGCCGCCGCTGCCGGGTGGAAGAGATAGCGGGGAGCTGTTCGAGAGCACCGCCGACAGCTTCGGGATCGGCGCCTGGCTCGTCGGCACCACCACCATGCGCGAGTTCGCCGGCCGCAACTTCAGGCTCAAGAAGGCGCGCCGGCGCGTCGAGCGGACCGACCACGTCGCCGACCAGCGCGCGCGGCGCTTCGCCATCGGCGCCGACGCAAAGGGCGTGCTGCGCTTCCAGGAGCCGGACGTCGAGGGCGACCACGTGGTCCTGCTGGTCAGCGAGCGGGTGGGCAACGATTACCTCTCGCACCTCCAGGACGCCGGCGTCTCGTATCTCTTCTGCGGCAAGGACCACGTCGACGTGAAGGTGGCGCTCGACAAGATCCGCCGCGTGCTCGGGGTCCGCCGGCTGATGCTCGAGGGCGGCGGGACGTTCAACGGCGCGGTGCTGCACGCAGGGCTGGTCGATGAGATCAGCCAGGTGGTGGTGCCGGTGGTCGATGGGGGCCGCGGGGTGACGACCATCTTCGACATTCCCGGCGACCCACCGCGCAAGGCGGCCGCTGCGCTGCGTCTCAAGTCACATCGCAAGCTGCCGGGCGGGGTGAGCTGGTTTCGCTACCAGGTTGCGCGCAGATCGGGCCGGTGAGCGCCGTGGACCTCAGGTCGAGCGCTTCGAGGTCCACGGCGTTCGTGCATGTCAGGACAGGCTTCGCCCTGCCGTCCCGCCGGACTCCTCCATCGCCGGTCGCTTCGGCTTCGGCAGCAGCATTCCGACCCCCTCGCGGTAGCGGCGATACCGCTCGCCGAACTGGGCGATGAGATCGCGTTCCTCGAAATAGATACCCACCAGGATGTAGCCCGTCGTGGCGATGGCGAACAGCAGGTGTCCGCCCGTCATCTTCGGCGTCGACCAGAAGCCGAACAGGAAGCCGAGATAGATCGGGTGCCGCACGTACCGGTAGAGGGCCGGCGTCCTGAACTCCGGCGGCCGCAGCGGACGGCCACGGACGTGTGCGAGGACCTGGCTGAGACCGAACAGCTCGAAATGGTTGATCAGGAACGTGCCGACGAGCACCGTCCCCCAGCCGGCCCAGAAGAGCAGGTTCAGCACGGTGACGCCGATCGGGTCGCTGACCGTCCAGATCGGCAACGGGATCGGCCGCCATTGCCAGTAGAGCAGTAGCAACGCCAGGCTTGCGAACAGCACGAAGGTGCTGCGCTCGATGGCTTGAGGCACGATCCGCGTCCACCAGCGCTTGAAGCTGCGCCGCGCCATCACGCTGTGCTGCACGGCGAAAGCGCCGAGCAGGAGGAGGTTGACGATCACCGCCTGGGAGAGCGACGCCGGCACCCCGCTGTCGATCGATTTCGGCACCACGATGTTCCCGACGAAACCGGCCGCGTAGAGGAAGGTTCCAAGGAATATTGCGTACGCGATCAGGCCGTACACGACGGACAACAAGCCAGCCATTTGTTCCTCCTTTGCTATCGTTGCGCCCACCGACGGTTCTCGAGCACCTCTGCGATGCGCCGTGCGGCGCGCGCCGCGCCGTCGATCTCGACGGGCCGGTAGCGCACCGGCGCATGCATCTTCGCGAGCGCCTGCTCGGCCAACGCTTCCGGTGTCAGGGCGTGGTAGTCGACCGAATTGTCGGCGCCGTAATTCGCGAGACGGCGGCGAACGTGCATGCATTGTTCGAAATGCTGCGCGAGCGGGAAGCTCAGGAACGGCCGCCGCGTGCCCACGAGCTCCATGCACGTGCTCAAGCCGCCTTGCACGAGCGCGAGATCGCAGCAGGCCAGGTGCTCGAACAGGTTGTGCACGTAGGAACGCACTTCGAGCCCTTCGCAGCGGGGGAATTCGTCCGCTGCGAGCCGGGGGCCGGCGACGAGGATCAGGCGCAGCTCGGGCACCTGCCGTTTCATGCGCGGGAAGGCGCGAGCGATCTTCTCCAGCAGGTGTCTGCCCACGCCGGTTCCGCCGACAGCCGCGATGGCGATGCGTTCGCGCAAGCCGTAGCCGAGGCGCGCGCGCACCTTGTCCGTGTCCACGAAGGCGGCGGGATCGAACGGCAAGGCATACCCGGCGTAGGAGAAATTGCGATCGGTCCAGGCGCGAATGCCCGGCAGCGCGGGTCCGAACGGTTCCTCGGTGACATCCTCCCGATTGCCGACGAAGATCGCGGCGTCACGCACGTACGGGAATCGGGCGACGTGCTCGATGTCGTCGGCGTTGCGGTCGGCGCAGAGGAACTTCTCGCGTTCGTCATCGCCCATCGGCAGACAGCCGACGAAGTCGGTGAGGAACACGAACGGCTGGCGCTTGAGCTCGGGATTTTCGTGGAGGTAGTAATCGACGTCCCACGCCTCGTCGCCGATCACCAGATCGTAGCGCTCCTCCTCCAGCAGGTCGCTGAAGGTGAGGAAGTTGTGGACCATGATCTCGTCCATGGTCCGCAGCGCGAAGAATGCCGAGAGGTCGTGCTCCCCCGCCACCTGCTCGAAGTGCCGGCTCTCGTTCGCCAGGCGCTTCGCGATCGGATGCACGCGCTCGCCCTCCTCCGCGAGATAGCGCGCCGCCGGATCGACCGTAAGCCACTCGATCTCGAGGTCCGGGTGGAGCTTGCGCAGCTCGCGCGCGATGGCGAGGTCCCGCTGCGCGTGGCCGAGGCCGATGGGGCTGGAGATGAAAAGCGCCTTGCGCGGGCGGCTCATCGCACGCACCCAGGTGCCGGTGCGCGGCGCGCCGGCGACGAAGTCGCGCAGCGACCGATTGAAGATCACCGGGTCGCGCACCGAGGTGAGATGACCGCCGCCACCGATGGTGAGCAGCCGCGACCCCGGCACGAGCTGGTGAATCTCCTGCCCGTGCCTGTAGGCGACGCGCTTGTCGCCGTCACCGTGAATCACCAGGGTCGGGCAGCGGACGCGGCGCGCGAGATCCCGCACGTCGCAGCCACCCCAGCCGTTGCGGGCGCGGTCCATCACCGGAGCCGTAGTCGCCCAGCCGTAGCGCACGCCGTCCTCGAACGGCTTGGTCGAGTGCGGTTCCGTGAAGACCGAGAGGAAGAACCGGTGCAGGTACTCCGGCCAGTTGGTCCGAAGCAGCTCGCCCTCGGCGCGAACCCGTTCGGCCACCTTCGGGTCCTGACGCAGCGTCTCGGCGAACCCTCCCGCGATGATGAGGTGCGTAACCCGCTCGGGATGCTCGGCCGCGAGGCGCAGCGCGGTCATGGCGGTCACCGAGATGCCCACCACGGCCAGTTTGTCCGCGCCCGCCGCATCCAGCACGGCGACGAAGTCCTGGTAGTAAGTGTCGAAGCTGTAAGCAGCTTGTCCTTCGGGGCGGTCCGAGCGTCCGTTGCCGCGGGAATCCATGGTGACGACGCGGAAGTGCTGCGAGAGCCAAGGCACCGTCGTCTTGAGCAGCTGCGTGTGAACGATCTGAAAGATGGGAGCGAACGCGATCCAGGGCCCGCTCTCGCCCCAGACCGCGTACCAGAGCTTCACGCCCGCGCGGTCGACGAAGCCGCTGCGCGCAGGACGCACCGTCTCATACGGATGAGTCTCCATCGTGAGGTGTCCGGCCTCGGGCAGCTCACCGACGATTCGATGGAAGCTCTCGGGGAACTTCGCATCCATGGTCAGGTCCTCCGCCGCTTCGGCGAGCCGCGACTGCGGCCGCTCCGCGAAGCTGCACCTCGCTTGCGCGCTCGCGCATCGAGCCGTTGGAGCAGTCGCTCCATGGCGTCGAGGGCATCGCCATGGATGCGTTGTTCCTCGCGGTCGCCGATCAGGTCCGCGAATTCCATTCCCAGCCAGAATTCCGAGATCCACGTGGCCACGACTTCGGCGGTGAATGGGGCGGGCAGCTCGATGCCGCACGCTTCGGCGGTCGCAAACGCCTCGCGCACGCCACCGAGCACGACCTGTTTCCAGGCGCGGATCCGCGGCCGGAATTTCTCCCGCAGCTCCGCATTGGACATGCCCGCCGCCCAGAGCTCGGCCTGCAGCCGCACGAAGCCCGAGGCGAGGTCGGTCTCATAGAAGCGCCGCGCCTGCGCCCATTTCTCCGCGAACCCGCCCGGGCCGCGGTACATCTGCTGCTGGCGCGCGAGCAGCTGGCGGTTCGCCTCGTCGAGGACGGCGATGACGAGCTGGTCCTTGGTGCGGAAGTGGTAATTGATGAGCGCGTGGTTCACGCCGGCGTCCCTGGCGATCTCCCGGGTGCTGAGCGCGGCATAGCCCTGCTGGGCCAGCCGGCGGTACGCGGCATCGAGGATCTTCGCCTTGGTGGTGCCGAGCTCCCCAGCCGGGAACAGCTGGGGGCGCTGGGCGTCCTGCGATGGCGCGGCAGCGGTCGGCACGATGGCGCAGGGCTCCTTGACGGTGGATCTTAACCGGATGGTTTAAACGACTGTTCAACTGTAGCGGAAGGCGAGGAGCCATGTCAAGGCGAACGGAGGCAGCCCTCATGCCTATTTTCGTTCCGACACTGTCTGGGTTGGGATTCCGAGCATCGAATCGACCCGGTCGGCGATTTCGTCAGGCAGAGCCGGTTTCCGCAGCAGGTGCGTCGCGCCGAGCGTGTTCGTCACAACCTCGAAGTCACGCATGCTCTTCCAGAACGAGGTGACGAAAAGAACCGGTGTCGCTCGGCCGGCGCCGCGGAGCTTCTTGATCCATTCCACGCCAGTCGTGTCTGGGAGAAGCCCATCGACGAGCAGCAGATCAGGCTGTTCGGTACGGAGCAAGAGGTCGGCGTCTACCGCACGTCCAGCCTGGAGCACGCGATGACCGCGCTTCTCCAGCGCTTCCACCGCTAGCCGCCGGAACACCCTGTCATCATCGAGGATCAAGATGGTGCGCATGGCTCTCCAACGCCTCGCCGCGAGCCTATCCCGAGCAACGTTTGCGCCCAAATTAAAAGGCGTTGGACAATCGAAAACGCGCCTGTACCAGGTAGTCTTGCACATCGTCTCTGGACTTGAGCCCCTGCGTCACACGCCGGCGAACCACTCGTAGCCGAGGTCCTCCCAGTACCCGCCCGTGCGGACGGGTTGGAAGACGACCTCGTCCACCCACTTGACCATCTTGTAACCGAGCTTGACCGCCGAG
>Ga0209689_1002845_pt1 | contig 12814 bp, 13 predicted proteins | sample GraSoiAngelo_149_FD_187119 | JGI IMG/M metagenome (GOLD analysis project Ga0209689, IMG submission 187119) | Grasslands soil microbial communities from the Angelo Coastal Reserve, California, USA - 14_1009_09_30cm (SPAdes) (version 2) | ecosystem: Environmental > Terrestrial > Soil > Grasslands ...
GGTTTCTGACGTGGCGACTGTATAGGTCGCTGGGCGCCCGAGGGCGGTGAGGGCTCCCTCTACCGTCCTCTACCGTCCTCTACCGCCTTCTACCATCTTTTTGCCCCATGCTCCTCGCCATCAACATCAACAACACCGAAACGAAGGTCGGGCTGTTTCGTGGCGACAGCCTCGAGGCCCACTGGCGGCTCACGACCACGCCCTCGCGTACACCGGACGAGTGGGCCGCCACCCTCACGTCGTACCTGGCGCAGGAGGGGCGCTCCACCCAGGAAGTCCGCGCCGCGGTCGTCGCGTCGGTCGTGCCGCCCGTGACCCAGGGGCTGTGCGAGGCAGTGGAGCGTGCGACAACCGTCCGGCCGGTGGTCGTCGACGGCCGCTCGCGCCTGCCGATCACGCTCGACGTGGAAGAGCCGCTGCAGGTCGGCGCAGACCGCATCCTCAACACGCTCGCCGCGGCACAACTGCTCCGCCGCGACACCATCGTCGTCGACTTCGGCACCGCCACGACGTTCGACTGCATTACGGCCGACGGTCACTTCCTGGGCGGCGTGATCATGCCCGGGATCCGTACTGCGTCGGATGCGCTCATCCGGGGCACGGCCAAGCTTCCGGCGACCGAGCTCACGCCGCCGTCGCGCACCATCGGGCGGCGGACCGAGGAGGCGATCCGCTCGGGCGTGCTGCTGGGCACGGCAGACGCCGTGGACGGGATCGTGCGCCGGATCAAGGCCGAATGGCCGAACGGCACGACGCCGCAGGTCATTGCCACCGGGGGGCTCGCGAGCCTGGTGGTGCCGCTGGCGCACGAGATCGAATCGGTGCATCCGGACCTCACGCTCACCGGGCTCCGCATCGCCGCCACGGCGCTGGGCCTGAAGTGGTAAGCGACGCGCGCGCCCTGAACGCCTGGCGCCGTTGGGGTTATCGGCTGCTGCCCGGCGATCTCTTCTCCTACGTGCTTCACATGCGCCCCGCCGAGTGGCCGATCATGGCGGGGCACACCCTGCTGGGCTACGTGCTCGCGGTGGGGATCCCGGGAGCGTGGAACGGGGACCGGTTCCGTCCGGCGCTGGGAGCTCTCCTGATTTGGGTGATCCTGCTCAATGGCGGCACGCTCGCGATCAATTCCGTCTTCGACAGGGATGAGGGCGACATCGGCTACTTGAATGCGCCGCCCGCCCTGCCGCGGCACCTGCTGGCGTTCAGTGTGGCGCTGCTCGCCGGCGGTCAGCTGCTCGCCTTCGCGCTCCCGCCCGCGTTCCGGGTCGCGTACGCCATCTGTTTCCTGCTGTCGGTGCTGTACTCGGTGCCGCCGTTTCGTTTCAAGGCGGTGGCGGGTGTCGACTGGGTGATCAACATGTGGGGCTTCGGCACGCTCACCCCGTTTGCGGCGTGGGCGGCCACAGGCCGGCCGCTCGACGCGGGTCACGCCCTCGTGCTGCTCGGCTTCTGCCCGCTGTTCGCGGGGCTCTATCCGCTCACTCAGCTGTATCAGGTGGAGGAAGACCGCCGCCGGGGCGACCGGACGCTCGCCCTCCTCCTGGGGCTGCGGGCGAGCCTCGGCGTGGCGATCGCGTGCACTGCGCTGGCGTTCGCGCTATTCGGCTGGGCGGCGGCCCTTCTGCGGGTCGGGGCAGGGCCGCTCGTCGTGCCCCTCGCCACGTGGCTCGCGGTGCTCGGGCCCTGGTACCGGAGGCGCGAGGCGCTGTCGTCGGCCGGCCACCAGCGCGCGATGTATCGGGCGCTCGCGGCGTGGGCCCTGACCGATCTCGTGGTCTTGCTGGTGTTTGCCCGGTGAGAACCCGAGCTTAGATTTCCGCACCAGGCCCCTTACCCCGATTCACGAGGAGAGACGAGGCATGTCGGCCACCGCCGCACCGGTTGCTTCGGACCGCTCGGACTTCCGCACCGTCACCGTGGGCGGCGCCAAGCTCGGCGTCGCGACGGCGGTGGCGGTCGTCGCGTTCCTCGCCGCGTCCCGGCTCGTGCCGATCACCGCGGGCCTGCGGGGTGCGGTCGAGGCGCTCATCGTGGTGGGAACGGGCCTGGCGGTGGCTTTCCTTCCTGCCCGATGGACGGCCGCCCGCAGCACGGAAGGCATCGCGGGGGCGGCGGCCATGGGCCTCGTCGGCACCGTGGTATTCAGCGCCATCGATATCGTCGTGCTGCGGCCCTTCACGGCGTATCCCTGGACCTGGGACGCCATCGGCGGCGGCAGCACCTGGTGGTACCTGCCGATCTGGTGGATGCTCGGTACCTTCCTCGCGTGGGTCGGGGGCATCGTCACCGCGCGACAGGCGATGGTCGAGGGACGCGCGGTGCAGGCGGCAGTGTTCGGCCCGCTGGTTCTCGTCATCGTTGCCCGCCTCGCGGGGCTAGGGTTCGCGGTACCGCTCGAAGCGGGAGTCGCCTACACCGTCGTCCTCGCGCTGCTCGCCCTCGTCGCGCTCGCCCGGAAGGGCTAGCGCGCGGGGAGGGGCGTCGTGCCCCGCTGGCTCGCTCACCTGTTGGTCGTCGTGGGATGGCTCCTGACGCCCGTCCTCGCGTGGTCGGCGTCGTACGCCGGCCTGTGGGCCGGCGCGCTGGTGGCCACCGGTTTTTCCCGTCCCGTCACAATGCTCGTCGTGGCAGCCGCCATTGCCACGCTTTGCGGCTTCACCGCGCTCGTCATTTGGGTTCGATTCATGCGCCGGGTCCCGCACCTTTTGTCCCATCACATGGCGCCGCGCACGTCGGAGGAGCACCGCGCCGTTGCTGCGGCTGACTAAGCCCTGGCGGCTCGCACCGCTCCTCGTGCTCCCGGCGGGGCTCGGGGCGCAGGTCGAGGGCCGCGGCCTGGAGCTGCATCTGGGGCGCTGGTACAACGGCAATCGCGCGGACGTCTACGAATTCCGCACGACCGCCCGGCTGGGCGGACCCTTCACGCACGGAGTCGGGTTCACCATCCTCGTGAACGATTCCCTGGGACGGCGCCGCGCCTTCTATGGCCTGGGTTACGAGATGCAAGCAGGGAGAGGCCGGACCACGCTTGGCCCTTATGCCCTCGTCGGGCTTGCCTTGGGTCTCTCGACCGACACGTCCACGCAAGAGCTCGCCGCTCAGTGGACCGTGGGCGGCGGGCTGGAATGGCGACCGCTCTCCTGGTTGGCACTGGGAGGCGAGCTGCGCTATCGTCTCGAAGATCGCGGTCCCCGAGGGTTCTGGAATCCACGCCAAGACGCGCGCAGCGGTGTGAGCGCGGTGCTGGGCGTGTCGCTCGGTGTGGGGAAGGGGCGAGGGGGACGGGGGCGGGGTGGTTATGGGGCCCCTCCGGACCTGCCGCCGCCGGAGCCACCAGTCACCATTTCGGGCAATGCGGCGGACGTGGTCCAGACGGCGCTCGAGTCGCTCGGAACGCCGTACATCTGGGGCGGGACGGCCGACAATGGATTCGACTGCTCGGGACTGATTCAGTACGCGTACGGCCAGCACGGCATTCGGCTGCCGCGCATGAGCCGCGATCAAGCGCGCGCGGGGGCCGAGGTCACGCCCCTCATCGACGCCCTCCGCCCGGGAGATATCCTCCTGTTCTCCGCCCGTTCCGGGACGGGCGTGACCCACGTGGGGATGTACGTGGGTGAGCTCAAGTTCATCCACAGCTCGAACCGGGGCGTGAAGCTGTCGCGCCTTGATCCACAGGATCCCGAGGGCGCGTACTGGCTGGATCGATGGGTGGGGGCGCGGAGAATAATCCCGTGAGACGTGGTACGACGCTACGTCGCTACGGTGTACGCGGGCCCATGGCCGCCCTGCGTCTCGTACAACGTAGCGTCGTAGCGTCGTATGTCGTTTTCGGATGCGCCCCCCCCACCCGGTACGAGCAGCCCTCCGCGCTGCGCGGGTACGACATCCTCATCACGCGCCGTGATTCCCTGGGACAGGGTATCGCCGAGGGGCTCGAGCGTCGCGGGTTCAGGGTGCGTCGCTCGGTGCGGGGCGGGAGCGGACCCGCCGCCTATCTGCTTTCGTTCACGTTCCGCGAGGCGGAGCCGCCGGCCGTCACCTGGCTCCACGTACGCCTGGCAGACACTCGCACGGGGGCGATCGTGGCAGCCGTGTCGGCGCCCCTCGATTCCCTGGGGGCCACGACGCCGGAGCGTGCCCGGGCGATCGTGGACTCGCTCACCGCATCACCCCCTTGACATGCCGCGGCCGCGGGGAGAAATTCCCCGCGGTTGTTTAGCACTCTCCAGGTGAGAGTGCTAACAGCATTGTTCCACAGGCACTTAGAACCAGGTACCGAGGTGGAGGACTCTAGCACCATGGCAACCGCAACGGCTGCGAAGACAAAGCTGAAGATCTTCCCGCTTGCGGATCGGGTGGCCATTCGGCCGATGGAGGAGACGGAGACCATGAAGGGTGGTCTCTACATCCCCGACACGGCGAAGGAAAAGCCGATCCAGGGCGAGGTGATCGCAGCGGGTCCCGGACGTCGGGAGAAGGATGCACTGGTCCCGATGGAGCTGAAGGTCGGGGACCGGGTGGTCTACGGGAAGTACAGCGGCACACAGGTGGAGCTTGAGGGTGAAGAGATCATCCTCATCAAGGAAGCGGACGTCATCGCCAAGCTTGGCTGAGGTTTCTAGGAGGAAACAGACATGCCTGCAAAGCAGCTGGAGTTCAACGTTGAGGCCCGCGCCCGCTTGAAGCGCGGCGTGGACCAGTTGGCCGAGGCGGTGAAGGTCACCCTCGGCCCGAAGGGCCGGAACGTCGTAATCGACAAGAAATTCGGCAATCCCACGGTCACCAAGGACGGCGTCACCGTCGCCAAGGAGATCGAGCTCGAGGACCCGATCGAGAACATGGGCGCCCAGATGGTGAAGGAAGTGGCGACCAAGACGTCGGATCTCGCGGGGGATGGGACGACGACGGCGACCGTGCTCGCCCAGGCGATCTTCCGCGAGGGACTCAAGTCCGTCACGGCCGGGTCGAATCCCATGTCGTTGAAGCGCGGCATCGACCGGGCGGTCGAGACGGTCGTGGAGGAGCTCAAGAAGATTTCCGTCCCGACGTCGGGCAACAAGAAGGACATTGCCCAGGTCGGCGCCATTTCGGCGAACAACGACCCGGAGATCGGGAAACTGATCGCGGACGCCATGGAGAAGGTCGGCAAGGACGGCGTGATCACGGTGGAGGAGGCGAAGGGCCTCGAGACCACGCTCGAGACGGTCGAGGGCATGCAGTTCGATCGTGGCTACCTCTCGCCCTACTTCATCACCGATCCCGAGAAGATGGAAGCGGTGCTGGAGGACGCGTACGTCCTGATCCATGACAAGAAGATTTCCTCGATGAAGGACCTGCTCCCGATCCTCGAGAAGGTGGCGCAGGCCGGTCGGCCGCTGCTCCTCATTGCCGAGGACGTGGAGGGTGAGGCGCTGGCGACTCTGGTCGTCAACAAGCTGCGCGGCACCTTGAAGGTGTGCGCCGTGAAGGCGCCCGGCTTCGGCGACCGCCGCAAGGAGATGTTGGTCGACATCTCGGTGCTCACCGGCGCGCCGCAGGTGATCTCGGAAGAGATGGGCCTGAAGCTCGAGAACGCGACGCTCAACGATCTCGGCCAGGCGAAGCGGATCGTGATCGACAAGGACAACACGACGATCGTCGGCGGGAAGGGCAAGTCCGAGGCGATCCAGGGCCGCATCAAGGAGATCAAGGCGGCGATCGAGAAGTCCACGTCGGATTACGACAAGGAGAAGCTGCAGGAGCGGCTCGCGAAGCTCGCGGGCGGCGTCGCCGTGATCAACGTGGGAGCGGCTACCGAGACCGAGATGAAGGAGAAGAAGGCGCGCGTGGAAGATGCGTTGCATGCGACGCGCGCGGCGGTCGAGGAGGGCATCGTCCCGGGCGGTGGTGTCGCGCTCCTGTGGTGCCAGCGCGTGCTCGACAAGGTGAAGGGCAGCGATGAAGACGAGAAGATCGGCAGTGAGATCGTGCGCCGGTCGCTCGAGGAGCCGATGCGGATGATCGCCCAGAACGCGGGCGCCGAGGCGTCGATCGTGGTCGGGAAGGTGAAGGAGTCGAAGGACAAGAACTTCGGCTACAACGCCCAGACCGACGCGTTCGAGGACTTGGTGGCGGCGGGCGTCATCGACCCCACCAAGGTCACCCGCACGGCGTTGCAGAACGCGGCGTCCATTGCGGCGCTGCTGCTCACGACCGAGTGCGTCGTCGTGGAGAAGAAGGAGAAGGACAAGGCGCCGCCGATGCCGGGTGGTGGTGGCGGCATGGGCGGGATGTACTAGGAAGAACGCCCAAAACCGGAAGAACCAGAAGAACGGTCCAGACTCACCGTCGCAATACTATGCCCCGGGGGTGTCCCCCGGGGCATTCTTTTTGTGGTCTGCCCCACATCGCCCTCTCCCCCTGCGGGTTACCATGTATGCTGTCTAGGCATCTTATAACAGCTATACGTTATATAGTGTCGCACTCAGGTTGAAACGGGAGGCGTTCGTGCTCAGTCGCTCGGCCCCGCGCCGCTGTCCGGTCGCCGGATTCACGTTCATCGAGATGATGATCGTGTTCACCGTCGCGGGGATCCTCCTGTCCTTTATGGTCAGGGCTGTCCGCGGTACGTGGGCGGCGGCCTCGCGCCGCACCGCCAGCCGGGACGCAACCGCATACCTGTACCGGGCACGCAGCATCGCGATCCAACAGAGCCGGGCGGCGTGGGTGGTCCGGAGCGCCAACGTCCTCAAGATCATGGTCGATTCCTCAGGAACGCCGGTGCAACTGGGCACGCAGCTCGACTTCTCGCAGCGCTACGGCGCGACCCTGGGCGCGAGCCCCAAGGACACCATCCAGTTCGACCCCCGCGGCTTCGCCGCCAACGTGACGCAAACGCCGAAGCTGATCGTCGCGTTCGGGGGCCGCACCGATACCGTCTGCGTGACGGGCCTCGGGAAGATTACTGCACGGAGCTGCCCATGACCCCTCGCTCGGAGCGGGGCTTCACGATCGTCGAGCTCTTGGTCGCCGTCGTGATCTTCAGCATCGGCCTGCTCGCACTGGCGGGGACCGGATCGGTGATCCTGGCGTCCCTCACCAGCACCCAGCACCGGACCATCGCGGCGAACGTGGCCGAATCGCGCTTCGAACAGATTCGAGCCACCACGTGCGCGGCGCGGGCGGCCGGCTCGACCACGACTCGGGGAATTGCCGAGGTGTGGACGCTCGACCGGCTGGCACGGGCCGACGACGTGACGGTCGCCGTCACGTTCCTGAGCAACCATCAGGGCCGCACCGAGACCTTCAGGAGCTTTCTGCCATGCTGACCGTGCAGGCTGTCCCGTCGCGCCGGGCCGGGTTCACGCTCATCGAGCTACTCATCGCCATGGGGCTGATGAGCCTGGTGGGGGGTGCCATCGTCTCCCTGCTGCTGCGGCAGCAGCGCTTCTACAACAGCACGACCGAGTTGATCCAGACACGGCAGCAGATCCGCCAGGCGGCCGCCATGCTTCCCTCCGATCTCCGGGGGATCTCGAGCGCCGGCGGGGACATCTCCGTCATGACCGACTCGGCGTTGGAGTTCCGTTCTGTGTTCGGCAGCTCGGTGGTGTGCGCCAACATCGGCGGGGTACTCTCGACCGTCCCGCGGGTCCTCGCCACGGGGGCGACGATGACCAACTGGGCCACGATCCCGGTGGTCGGCGACTCACTCGCCGTCTACAACAACGGACCGACTTTGGCGGTTATCGACGACGGCTGGTCACTCTCCCGGATCACCGTGAGGGATTCGGTGACCACGAACGTCGCCAACGGCTGCCCGACGGCGACCGGGCTCACCCGGGCGGGCGACATCTCTGCCGCCAATCCGAGCTACCGGCTGACGCTCTTGACCCCGGCCGCCAACACCATTGCCGTGGGCGCGGCGATTCGCTTCTTCCGCCGCGTGCGCTACCGCATCTACCGTGACACGGACAACCAGTGGTATCTCGGGTTTTTCAACTGCCTGGTCGGCCGTGTACCGGTCTGCAACACCACTCAGGCGATCGCCGGCCCGTTCCAGCCGTACGCGAACAACGGGACCAGCGGGGTGCAGTTTGCCTACTACGACGTCAACGGCGCCGTGACCGCGGACCCCCTCCAGGTCGCGCGCATCAGTCTCGTCGTGCGGGGGCAGTCGACGGGGCTCGTCAACCTGAGCGGGACAGGTGGCACCGTGTTCCACGACTCGTTGCGCATCGAGGTCGGTTTGCGCAACCGGCAGTGATACCGTCACCAATGCGCGACTTCCAGACACCTGAAGGGAACGAAGCCGGTATGCATACGACACTGCGGTCAGAAAAAGGCGTGGCGCTGATGATGTCCCTGGGAGCCATCGTGATCATCGGTGTGCTCATGGGGGGCGTCCTGTTCGTGACGACGCAGGACTACCGCGTCGGCAGCAACACGATGCGCTCGACGCGCGCTGCCGCAACCGCCGACCTGGGGTTGAACCGCGTCCCCGTCGTCTGGAATCTGGCCGACAACAACCGCATGCAGGCCGGAGACACCCTCAAGCGGACGTTCACAGCGCCCGGGGGCACGGCGACGGTGATCATCACGCGCCTCGGCGGACCGTTCTTCTGGGTCGTGTCCGAGGGGTACACCGGGGGGATGGGGAGCCAGGCCTCGGCGCGGCGCCGCTTCGGTACGTTGTTCCGGCTCGACATACCGCAGATGAACTTCCTGGGCGCGATCACGACCCAAGGCACTACCACGGTCAACGGGAACGTCAGCGTGAATGGAAACGACGCAGCCCCCGCCGGTTGGGGCGCCTGCGGCGCCCCTGGCGCGAACGTCGCCGGGGCGGCGATATCACCCACGACCACGGCCACGGTCCACGGGAGCGTCACCCTCAATGGGAACCCGGCGGTGCTCACGACCCCTGCTGCCGGCGACTCGAATACGTACTTCAACTACGGAAGTACGAACTATCAGTCGCTCGCCGCGGCGGCGAGCCTGACCTACCCGGGCGGCACGCAGCTCACGGGCGTCGGGCCCATCGCCGTCGGCACGCTGTGCCAGGCGAGCGTCACGCCGGCCAACTGGGGAGACCCGAACCGTGCGACTCCGGCGGGTGCGTGCGAGAGCTACTTCCCGACCATTCACGTGCTGGGCGACTTGAAGGTCACCACGGGTGCTGGTCAAGGCGTCCTGCTGGTCGACGGGGATCTTACCGTGGCCGGCAACTTCGCGTTCACGGGCGCCGTCATCGTGCGCGGGGGGCTCAAGATGTCCGGGACCGGCAACAAGATCACCGGCGCCGTGATGGCGGCGAGTGTCGACGTGAACGACAATGTGGCGCTCAGCGGGAACACCTCACTGCAGTACTCCTCCTGCGCTCTGATGGCCACGTTGTCGGCGTCGGCCTACCCCAAGCAGGCCATACAGCGCGGCTGGGTGGATATGTACTAACGGCTAGACGCGTAGACGCAACAGACGCGCAGACGCAACAGACGTACAGACGCAACAGACGCAGAGACGCACATCGGTAAGCGGTGATCAGGGGTCGGAAGTTTCTTCCGGCCTCTGTTCGCTGTTCACCCCTGTGCGTCTGTGCGTCTCGCCGTGTGTGCGTCTGTGCGTCTAGTTGTTTCCGGTCCTAGTATCTTTGGCCCCATGCCCGCACCCGGCGGTGACCGCGCAACGCTGTCCCGCGACCTCGCCGATTTCCTGATCGAGCTCTCGATCGCGCTGCACAAGCACGCCATGTATCCGGAAGGACACCCCTCTCTCGCGCCGGCGGCGGCGGGCGTGACGCGACGGGCCGCGTTACTGCTCGAGGATCGCGCGACTGTCTCTCTTGGCGTGGCGCGCAATCAGCTCGTGATCGAGGGTGTGGCCACCGACCCCAAGCATCCGGTGCTGCGGGAGCTCGCAGGCCGGCTGCATCGTCACCACCTGGGTGCCATCACGTTCCGACGAGGCGTGGAGCAGGGCGAAGTGGCCGATGCGCTCCGCACGCTCGCCATGGAAGCTGAACGGACCGGCCAGCCACTGGGCCTTGGCGACCGGGACCGCCTGGCGGCGTGGCCGCACGTGCAGCTGCACGCGCTCACGTACGAGCGCCTGGAGCTCACCGACCAGGCCGGCCCCGCCGCCGGGGAAGGGGATGCGCGAGCCGCCCAGCTGTGGGTGGGCTTGGCGCGGGCGGCCCTGGCGACGGCGCCGGAAGACACCCGCCCTACTCCCACCGAGCCGGCTGTCATCGCACAGGCGATCGACGAGCACTCGAAAGCGGAGGCCACCGGGTACGATCAAGTGATCGTGGGCTATCTGCTGCAGATCGCCGCCGAGCTCAAGACCGCGGGCAGCGCGGAGGCCGCGGCGCTGCGGCGGCGGACATCGCGCCTCATTCGGACGCTCAAGCCCGAAACGCTGCAGCGGCTGGTGGCGATGGGGGGGGACTTCGCGCAGCGGCGCCAGTTCGTCTCCGATGCGACCGACGGCATGGCCGTGGATGCGGTCCTCGACATCGTCAAGGCCGCTGCGGAATCGTCGCACGCGACGATCTCGCACTCGCTCGTGCGCCTCCTCTCCAAGCTCGCGGTGCACGCGGAGGCGGGCGCCGCCCCGGTGCGACCGCAGGCGGACGCAGCGTTGCGCGAGCAGGTCCGGCAGCTGCTGGCGGGATGGACGCTCCCCGATCCGAATCCCGGGGCGTACGGCGAGGCGCTGCAACGCATGGCGCGGGCCGCGCCGGCCGGCACGCCGCGATCCGATCACCATGCGACCGAGCCCGATCGCCTGGTGGCGATGGCCCTCGAGATCGGGACGATGGGGCCGCGTCTCCATGCCGCGGTCGCTCGGGTGGTAGCCGAGGGCCGGCTGGCGCAGCTGCTCGACGCGCTGGAAGGGGGAGCGGCCGATCCCGCCGCCGCGGCAACGGTCCGAGCGCAGATCGGCACGGCAGCTGCCGTGCAGCAGATCGTCGCTCGCGAGCCGATCGACTTCAAGCTGCTCGAGCGCCTGGTCCCGCTCGTGGGGACGGCGGCGGCCCCACCCCTGCTCGACGCCCTTGCAGTGGCGGAGTCGCGCGGGGCGCGGCGCGGGTTGCTGGCGCAGCTGGCGAAGATGGGCGCCGAGATCGCGCCGTTCGTAATTGCGCGACTCGACGACAGTCGCTGGTACGTCACTCGCAACCTGCTCGCGCTGCTTGAAGAAGTGGGGCCCCCGTCGGCGGGGTTCTCGGCCGCCCCCTACATGCGCCACGCCGACGCGCGGGTGCGCTGGCAGGCGGTCAAGCTGCAACTGAAGCGTCCCGACGGGCGCGACGCGGCGCTCGTCGCCGGCCTGAGTGATCAGGACGCCCGCACGCTGCGCCTCACGCTGAGCCTGGCGGTCGCGCTGCAAGCCTACCCGGACGCCGCCGTGCCCTTGCTCTTGCAGCGCGCCACGGACCGCGCGCTGGCGGGCGACCTGCGCGCGCTCGCCGTGCGTTGCTTGGGGTACACTCGGACCCCAGCCGCGCTCGAGGCGTTGCTGCAGATCACGGCGGGCGGTCGCACGCTGTTCGGCCGGGAGAGGCTACCCGCCAAGTCCCCCGATCTCCTCGTTGCGCTGGCGGCGCTCGCGACCGGGTGGCGGCAGGATTCGCGGGCGAGCGCCCGCCTCGCCATCGCAGCGGCTTCACCCGACGGCGAGATCCGCAACGCCGCGGACCCGCCGGCCAGCCGGCCGTGAGCAGCCCTGCGGGTTTCCTCAACGCGTTCGCCCACGCGCTGGCGGCGATGACCCTCTATCGGCCGGGGCATCCGGCGCGCGAGCGCGCCATCGACGACGCGTATCGGGAGCTGAGCGACCTGCAGGCGAGCGAGTCACGACCCCTGTTCACTTTCCTGGGAGACGAGGTCGTGTTCGGGCGGCTCCCGCTACGCGAGCTCAAGGCATGGGACTGGGGGCGGCGGCTGGCGCTGGCGGGGATCCAGCGCCTGGAGTTTTCCGACGCCGTGAGCCGCGAGGAATTCGAGGCGTTTCTCGACGAGGCGCTGGCCCGCCTCACGCTTTCCGCGATCGACACCACCGAGGCGCGCCAAATGCGGCGCTCCGGCATCCGGTTCGGTGCCGTAGGCGTGCGCGGCGGGGACGAACAGGGTGCCGCCGCGATCTCAACCGCCACCATCAGCTATTCCCTGAGCGAAGAAGCGGACGCGGTGCGCTGGGTCCAGGAGGAGGTGCAGACGCGGGGGATGCTGCCACTCACTGAAGCGGAGGCGGTCGTCCGCTCCCTCTCGATCGCGATGCACGGCGGGCGGCAGATCGTGATCCCGCTGCTGCAGCTCAAAGAGTTCGATCAATACACGACGACCCATTCGATGAACGTCGCGGTGCTGGCAATGGCCCTCGCCGAATCCCTCGGCCTCTCGGCGCGGGACGTACGGGCGTTCGGAGTAGCGGGACTGCTGCACGATATCGGGAAGGTGAAAATCCCGCTCGAGATCCTCACCAAGCCTGGACGCTTCTCCGACACCGAGCGGGCGTTGATGAACCGGCACCCTGCCGAGGGCGCGCGCATCATCCTGCGGGCCGAAGAAGACCTGGATCTCGCCGCCGTGGTCGCCTACGAGCACCACATCATGCTGAACGGCGACGGCTATCCCGCGTTGCAGTTCCGGCGCGACTGCCATGAGGGGAGCAAGCTCGTGCACGTGTGCGACGTGTACGATGCCCTCCGCACCCACCGTCCCTACCGCGAAGCGTGGCCGCAGTCGAAGACCTTGTCGTACATCGAGGATCGGGCCGGCACGGAGTTCGATCCCGAGCTGGCGGGTGCGTTCGTGCGGATGATGCG
>Ga0209689_1002848_pt1 | contig 12810 bp, 9 predicted proteins | sample GraSoiAngelo_149_FD_187119 | JGI IMG/M metagenome (GOLD analysis project Ga0209689, IMG submission 187119) | Grasslands soil microbial communities from the Angelo Coastal Reserve, California, USA - 14_1009_09_30cm (SPAdes) (version 2) | ecosystem: Environmental > Terrestrial > Soil > Grasslands ...
CCCAAGTGGTAAGGGAGAGGTCTGCAAAACCTTTATACGTCGGTTCGATTCCGACCCGCGCCTCCAATTACTCTCACTGGATTTTTTCAATGCTGAAGCCACCAATTTCCCTGTGCACGGCGGCTTTGCCAGGAGCCGGCGATCTGCTTTTCCGCAGTTTGTTTGAGCAAGTCTTCAAAAGTTTTGCCGCTGAAACGGCCCGTGTCGGCCGTCCATGTACCGGACATAGACCCGCCCTTCTGTATTCGGCCTGACCAAGTGCCTTGCCAGCCGCCTGCCGATTTCCGGGCGGACCAGGTGCCTTCGAGGATGATCTGATTGCTATCGTTGAGAAGGGTCCAGGAACCCTGAGCCGCGTTTTTGGTGCCCGGCAGAACCTGCGCGGACCACCTACCCCGGAAAACTTGCTTTGGACCCGCAGTTGCGAGCCAACTTCCTCGCAGCACGGGGGGAGCTTGCTGGGTCACAGCGCAGAAAGCAACCAGTATGGTGACAGCGAAAGTCAGCTTTTTCATCGCAAAATCCTGTTGATCCTTGGAGGCGGTACCAGAGTTTGGGAGATTCTACGGCGACTGCCAGTCGAGCGCGTAGAATCTCCTGGTTGCTAATGTCGCACGACTAAGGGCGAGCCGTCCGGCGTCCAAGCACGTTTTGTTTCATAGTCAAACTCGCGAGTTCCGTGGATTATTTTACGGCCCTGCGAGATCATACTTACCAACCACGAGGATCACGATAGAAACGTGGCAAAGGGCTCCCCGGATAAACCCTCGTCCGCGAGAAGAACGTTCGCTGCCCAAAACCTTGGTTAACTAGTTGGATATACCGTGTGCCCTGTATGGCGAGGTACATACAATGACGGTTTAAATGGGTGTGCCTGCGTCTTTTCAACTCAAAGGTCTGTGCCGAAGTGTCTTCTATGGCTGAGCTCAGTAGCAGCTCGAATTCTGTTCCTACGTATCTCAACGCGCCGATACGACTTGAAGACGTTTTAGTCACCAGTGAATTGGATTCCCGTCCACAGCGGTCTGCCCGTGGTGGCGGAAAGCAAAGCACTGCGCCAGTTGTCCCAAGCCATGGCAGCGTCGCCGGACGAACTGATCCAGACCTTAATTGAATTAGGCGTGCAACTTTGCCGCGCTGACACTTGCGGGCTTAGTCTCCTGGAAACGACCCCAGAAGGCGACAGGATATTCCGCTGGACGAACCTCGCGGGTACACTTAGCGCGCATGTAGGTGGCGTCACACCACGAGATTTCAGTCCTTGCGGCGTATGTCTCGATCGCCATGCGCCGCAATTGCTTGAATATCCCTCCCGGCTTTTCCAATATTTGAACGGCGTGGACGTTCCGATTGTCGAGGCGCTGATCATTCCACTCGTTCCAATTGGCGACGATCCCCTGGGGACGATTTGGATTCTTTCGCATCACGAAGAAAGAAGGTTTGATTCCGAAGATGTTCGGATGATGACCAGCCTGGCAGAATTCACCAGCACCGCGCTGCGCTTGCTTCGCTCAAAGGAAGTTGAGCGGGCCGCTCGAATGGAAGCTGAAGCACAAGTGGCCCAACGTACCTCGGCGTTGCGGCGGCTTTCGATTTCTCTCCTGCAATCGCAGGATGAGGAACGGCGAAGAATTGCTCGTGAGCTCCACGACAGCGTTGGCCAGTACCTGACCGGCTTGAAGCTGAACCTGTCGAGGCTGAATGGGGCGGAACATCAACCCTTAACTCCAGAACTTCTCGCGGAATGTTTGCATGCGGTTGACGAGTGCCTTACTGAGACGCGAACCATTTCTTACTTGCTACATCCGCCGTTGCTAGATGAAGCCGGCTTTGCATCTGCCGCCCGCTGGTATGTCAACGGTTTTACCGAGCGCACGGGAATTCGAGCAAGATTAGATCTGCCGCCGGAACTCAGCCGCCTTCCTCGTGGAATAGAACTCACTTTGTTCCGCATCCTGCAGGAGAGTCTTACCAACGTGAACCGTCATTCCGGTAGCCAGGCAGTCGAGATTCACTTGAATGTCGATGCCGAAGGCGTAACTCTGCAAGTCAGCGATTTTGGCCATGGGATTCCCGCAGAGAAGCTAGAACGCTTCCGACAGATGGGGACGACCGGCGGTGTGGGGTTGGGGGGAATGATGGAACGGATCGCCGACCTGGGCGGAGAGTTGAAAGTTCAATCCAACGGACACGGCACCGTCCTGACGGCTACCATTCCGCTGCCTTTGACCGGCTCACTTAATTCGGCAGCGTGAAAAAGCCTACGCGGCTTTTCTCCTCCTTCGCGGAGATCGGTCACGACTGATTCGGCCGAAGTCGGTCAGATTGGTAACGGCGGTCATCACGCCGGCCTGTGCCAGAAAGAAAGTCTTCTCGCGCTCATGACGAAAACCCATGAACTCAGGCATGGTCGCGGTCATCGCCGCTAATCCTAAATCAATTTTTTCGTGGTTTCGGAAGCTGATGACCTTCTTCACTCCGCCCGGGTAGTCGGTCAGCAAAGACGTCGCCAACTCAGCTCCTGCGCAGATGAATGCGCCGAGGGCGGCGCGCTTATTTCTGGACCAATAGATTGCTCCGGTCAGCAGGAATGCTCCGGCGGTAAAGTAATCCGCCACAGCATGAGCCTTGGGTGAAATGATCTTGGGCATGCGTTTGGTGAGCACATGGGTCGCGCTGGTAAGCATGGGCATATTTTTGTCCCTTCCTGGTTGAAAATTTGTGGGCGGATCCTAACGCGACGTAAACATCCCAGCCACGCCGTAACCCACTGCTGCCGCCACGGCTGCTGCGACACCTGAACCCAAAAGAACATGTTCGCGGGCCTGTTTCTTTACGTCCAAAGAATCGCGAACGTGATCCTTCAGTTCATGCACGGAGGCGTGCAACCGCCTGCGCTGGGCGGCAGCGCGCAATTCGAGGTCATGAGCGGGAAGTGTCATACGGGATCTCCTGCCTCACTTTGTATCCACATTTTGTCAGCCTTCAGAACTTCAATGGTCTTCTTGGGAAACAAACCCTTGGACTGGAATTCGTGCAGTGCCATCCAACCGAGGATTCCGCCGCCAATCGACCAGACCACGCCGACAATCAGGAAGGCAAAGAACCAGTGATAGGGATTGTTCCAGAATGCCACTGCGACCAACGCTACGACCGTAATGGTAAGTAAAAGGTAGGCTGTGACCAGCAAAACGACCGCGACCGCGGCCAGCGGGACCGCGGTTTTCCATGCATCCAGAGTTTCTCGCACTTCGGATTTGAACATTTCCACGCGAGTCTGAACGAAATCTTTGATTTCGTCTTTCAGCTCGGCAATGATCGCAGCCAGATTTTTGCTGTGGTTTTCTGCGTATCGATTTTCATTCATAGCGGTTGGACCTCCAAACCCGAAGCAAGATACCGGCAACGAATGCCGCGCCCGCAACCCCGGCGATGAGATGGAACGGATAATTGTCAACCACGTAACGCGCCCGACTCCGAGCTCGTCGCGCTAATTCTTCCGACTTCCACTTAGTGCGTTCATAGGCATCGGTGAGGCCCGACTGCACGCGCTCATAGGCGGCTGACACTCGTTGGCCGACCTCATCAAGCGCCTGCGACGCACGCGCGGTGACGTCTTCGACCTCCTGTTCGGACGCGCGCCGCCACGCAATAACCTTTGCAGACGGCATCTGCTCTGGCGCGCCGCGAATCGGTTGGACGCGATCTTGGCGCGGATCGCTTGGCTGTTCCGGGTTGAACTTCTCTCGAGTGTTTGGCTCTGGCATATTCGTTTTTGCCCCTTTTGATGATACTTGCGGGGTGAAGTCACTAGCAGACGATACTTGGATGGCAAGTAGGCAATCCGTGTTTCCACAAAAGTGCTTTCTTTAGCGGATATCGCATACGGGCACTAAATATTGGCACTACTTCGATTTACACCTGGCAGAGTTGCCGGTCGGCTACTCAGGCGCAGTCCGGCAACTAAAGCAGACTCAACGGGGAAGCACAACCGCTCCCAGCCCGGCGAATCTGCAAAATTTCACGCAATTGTCTATGATGGAGTGTTTGGCGCTCATTTGCACGGAGAGATCATATTGGCAGAGAAGCAAACCGACGGATTGGAAGTACTGGAAACGCGGGAATGGCTCGATTCCCTCGATTATGTGCTATCAAAAGGTGGAGCCGACAGGGCCGGGCGGCTGTTGCAGCAACTCTCGTTGCACGCGCGTCGCGCCGCCGGTGTGAACCTTCCCTTCACCGCGACTACGCCCTACCAGAATACGATTTCGGTCCGGCAGCAACCCCCTTTCCCCGGCAGCCAGGAGATGGAGCGTCGCATAAAGAGCCTGGTGCGCTGGAATGCGTTGGCCATGGTGGTGCGAGCCAATAAGATTCAGGAGGGCATCGGCGGCCACATCTCGACTTTCGCTTCGGCGGCTACGCTTTACGAGGTTGCTTTCAATCACTTCCTGCGCGCTAAGACCGAGACGGGAGACCGAGACATCGTGTATTACCAGGGACACGCTTCTCCTGGAATGTACGCTCGTGCCTATCTTGAAGGTCGAATTCCCAAGCAAAAACTAGAGAATTTTCGCCGGGAACTCAAACCGGGCGGAGGCCTTTCTTCTTATCCTCATCCCTGGCTGATGCCGGACTTCTGGGAATTTCCGACGGTTTCGATGGGGCTGGGTCCGATCCAGGCCATCTATCACGCACGTTTCATCCGCTATCTCGAGAATCGAGGATTGAAGAAATCCACTGGCGGAAAAGTCTGGGCGTTTCTGGGCGACGGAGAGATGGATGAGCCCGAGTCACTGGGCTCAATCACACTGGCTTCGCGGGAACGGCTGGACAATCTCATCTTCGTGGTGAACTGCAACCTGCAGCGGCTCGACGGGCCGGTGCGCGGCAATGGCAAGATCATTCAGGAACTGGAAGCTATTTTCCGCGGCGCGGGATGGAACGTCATCAAGTGCATCTGGGGAACCGATTGGGACAGCCTCATCCAGAACGATCGTGACGGGCTGCTGGTCAAGCGGATGGGTGAGATCACGGACGGCCAGTATCAGAAATATTTCGTGGAAAGCGGCGCTTATTTCCGGCACAACTTCTTCGGCACTGATCCGCGTCTGTTAAAGATGGTTGAGCATCTCTCCGACGAACAACTCGCCCGTATGCGGCTGGGAGGTCATGATCCGATTAAGGTCTACGCTGCGTATAAAGCTGCAGTGGATCACACCGGAGGGCCCACCATTATTCTGGCCAAGACTATTAAAGGATATGGACTGGGTGAGGCAGGTGAGGGCAAAAACATTACTCACCAGCAGAAAAAACTGAACGACGATGAACTGAGTCTGTTTCGCTCGCGTTTCGGCATTCCGATCCCGGACTCTGAACTGCACGAGGCACCTTTCTATCGGCCGGCCGACGATAGCCCGGAAATCAGCTACATGCAGGAGCGGCGCAAGCAGCTCGGTGGGTATCTTCCCGAGCGGAAAGTACGGGCCAAGCCTCTCAATCCGGTTTCTGAATCTCACTTCGAGGAATTTTACAAAGGCACGGAAGGACGGGAAGCATCCACCACGATGGTGTTCGTGCGGCTGCTAGCCAAGTTGCTGCGTGACCCAGAGATCGGGAAACTCATCGTGCCCATCATTCCCGACGAGGCTCGCACTTTCGGCATGGAGGCGCTGTTCCGTCAAGTGGGGATATATTCCAGTCTGGGCCAGCTTTACGAGCCGGTGGACATGGATACTCTCCTTTATTACAAGGAGGCCAAGGACGGACAGATCCTAGAGGAAGGGATTACCGAGGCAGGGTCTATATCTTCTTTCATCGCGGCAGGGACTGCTTATGCTCACCACGGGATCAATACGATCCCGTTTTTTATTTATTACTCCATGTTCGGATTCCAGCGCATCGGAGATTTGATCTGGGCAGCCGCCGACATGCGAGTGCGCGGTTTTCTACTCGGCGGCACCGCGGGCCGCACCACCCTGGCGGGCGAAGGGTTACAGCATCAAGACGGCCACAGTCACGTGCTGGCGTTATCAGTTCCCAATCTTCTCGCCTATGATCCAGCCTTCGCTTACGAGATTGCCATCATTATTCAGGACGGCATCAAGCGGATGTATGTGGACCAGGAATCTATCTTCTATTATCTGACTGTTACCAATGAACCGTTGCCCATGCCCCCGATGCCGGAAGGAAAGGAAGTCCGCGAGGGTATCCTGAAAGGGATGTACCGTTTTAAGGCATCAGCAAATAAGGATGCGAAACTGCGGGCGCAACTGTTCGGCAGCGGCACGATCATGTTTGAAGTGCTCAAAGCGGCGCAGATTCTGGAAGAGAAGCATGGAGTGGTGTGCGATGTTTGGAGTGTAACCAGCTACAAGCAACTTTATCGTGATGGCAATGACTGTGAACGCTGGAACATGCTGCACCCAGGGGAGACTCCTCGAGTGCCGTACGTCGCGCGCTGTCTCAAAGATGCGCCCGGCGTTTTCGTCGCCGCATCTGACTATATGAAGGTGCTGCCTGAATCCATCGCACAGTGGGTACCGCGTCCACTGGTCGCTCTCGGCACCGACGGTTTTGGACGCAGCGAAAATCGGGCGTCGCTGCGCGACTTCTTCGAAGTGGATGCCAAACACATTGTGCTGGCTACATTGACCGCATTGGCGCGGGATAAACAGAAAACGCAGGGATCGCTGCAGCAGGCGATCAAAGATTTAGGTATCAATCCGGAAAAACCGAATCCAGCCATCAGCTAAGGGAGAAAAGGGTACGTGACAGAATTCAAACTGCCGGAACTTGGCGAAAACATCGACCAGGGCGATCTAGTTCGGCTGATGATTTCGCCGGGAGCCAACGTTACCGAAGGCCAGGCAGTGATGGAACTGGAAACCGACAAGGCGGTTATTGAAGTTCCATCGTCGGTCAGCGGCACGATCAAGGATGTCCGGGTCAAGGAGGGAGAGAAAATCAAAGTCGGCCAGGTGATTTTTACCGTGGAAAACGGCACCGGCGCGAAGGCCAAGGCGGCAGAAGGCAAAGAAGCCTCCGGAGAAAAGTCGGCGAGTGCAGCTTTGCCTGCAACGCCCGAAGTCAAAACTGAAATTCCGCCTCAAACACAACCCCAAACAGCTCCGCGGTCCGCACCAGCGGCGTCGACTTCAAAAACAACGACGTCGAGAACCTCGACATCGGAGACTACCGAATTCCGTCTTCCCGAACTTGGGGAAAATATCGAACAGGGCGACTTGGTGCGGCTAATGATCTCGCCTGGCGCGAAAATATCCGAAGGCCAAGCTGTCATGGAACTGGAAACAGAGAAGGCGGTGGTGGAAGTTCCCTCCTCGGTGAGCGGAGTGGTTAAAGAGGTTCTGGTAAAGCAAGGTGAAAAAGTAAAATTAGGACAAGTTATCTTCACGGTGGAGGGAGACACCCAGGCCCAACCGGTGACAGCGAAGCCTGCTCCGGCGGATGAGAGCCAGCCGCAGTCGGCAGGGGCAAAAACCGCTTCCGCGGATGAGAGCTCAGGTCAGCACGGAGCTCGAGTTACTTTTCAGGCCGCTATCAAAGCTGAAGGTAAGACTGAAGAACAGGCGCTTCCCCGGGATCAAGCTCCATCAGCTCCCTCAGGGTTTGCGATGCCTACCCAGCTGGGCAAGGTGGCGGGCACTGAACATCGGGAACCCGTCCCCGCCGCGCCGCACGTCCGCCGATTGGCACGCGAACTGGGAGTGGACGTCCATGAAGTTAAGGGCACCGGCCCCGGTGGCCGTATCAGTGAAGATGACGTAAAAGCACATTCGAAAGCATTGCTCACCGCGGCAGTGCAAGCGCCGGGAAGTCCTTCGGCGGCGTCTGCGCTGCCAGATTTCGCCAAGTGGGGAAAGGTCGAGCGCGTTTCCATGCGCGGCGTGCGGCGCAAGACCGCGCAGCATTTGTGGGAAGCATGGACCACCATTCCCCATGTCACCCAGCAAGACAAGGCGGACATCACCGAGATCGAGCACCTACGTGCCCGCTTCGCGCCCAAAGCACAAGAAGCCGGCGGCAAGATGACCGTGACCGCCATCGCATTGAAGGTGTGCGCCTCAGCGTTAAAAGTTTTTCCTCAATTCAATGCCAGCATTGACATGGCAAAAGAGGAAATCATCTACAAGCAGTACATCAACATTGGGGTTGCGGTCGACACCGATCGAGGGCTGCTGGTTCCGGTTATCCATGATGTGGATAAGAAGAACATCGTTGAGCTCGCAGTCGAACTGACTCACCTTTCCAAAAAAGCGCGAGACAAAAAGCTAAGCCCCGCAGAAATGGAAGGGGGCACTTTCACTATCACAAACCTAGGCGGAATCGGTGGCACCGGATTTTCTCCTATCGTCAATTATCCCGAAGTTGCGATCCTCGGCCTCTCGCGTTCGAGTACAGAACCTGTATGGATGAGCGGAAAGTTTGAGCCTCGGTTAGTACTACCGCTTTCACTCTCTTACGACCATCGCCTGATCGACGGCGCCGATGCGGCACGATTCCTGCGCTGGATTGCAGAGGCATTAGAGCAACCGTTCCTCCTCTCGGTTCAGGGATAAGCCTGCCAATGGCCGAGACAACTAACTTAAACATTGCCGTAATCGGGGCGGGACCGGGTGGCTACGCCGCCGCCTTTCTTGCCGCCGATCTGGGAATGAAGATCACGCTCATCGATGAGGAACTGAATCCTGGCGGAGTGTGCCTGTACCGCGGCTGTATTCCTTCGAAAGCATTGCTGCATGTGGCCAAGGTGATTGATGAGTCCCGCCATGCAAAAGCGTGGGGCGTGGAATACAGCGAGCCGAAGATTGATCTCGCCCGGCTGCGTTCCTGGAAGGAAGGCGTAGTAAAGAAACTGACCGGCGGATTAGGTCAGTTGTCCAAGCAGCGCTCGGTGCAATATGTCCGCGCTCGAGCCACTTTTGAGAACTCAAACACACTGCGGCTGGCGAAGGTGAGCGGCGGCGAGGAAATACTCACATTCGATCGCATCATCATCGCTACGGGCTCGCGTCCGGCAGTGATTCCCAACCTAAAGCTTGAGAGCCCGCGCGTGATGGATTCGACTGGAGCGCTCGATTTAGCGGATTTGCCCGGCAGCTTGCTGGTAATTGGGGGCGGATATATCGGCTTGGAGCTTGGCACCGTCTATGCCGTTTTAGGAACCAAGGTGTCGGTCGTCGAAATGTTGCCTGGACTGCTGCCCGGCGCCGATCGAGACCTAGTACTCCCAGTGCACAAGCGTGTGGAGAAATTGTTCAACTCGATTTTGGTGAATACCACCGTCGCCTCTCTGAAAGAGGAATCCGGTGGAATCCGAGTGACTTTCGACGGGCCAGATGTCAAAGAGCGGGAAAAAGTATTCGACAAAGTTTTGGTATCAGTTGGGCGTAAGCCGAATTCTGAAATTCCTGGCCTGGAGAAAACCAAAGTTGAAGTTGGAAAGCGCGGATTTATTCAAGTCAACAAGCAGTTGCAGACTGCTGATCCGTCGATTTATGCAATCGGCGACGTGGTAGGTGAACCGATGCTGGCTCACAAGGCGTCCCACGAAGGACGCACTGCGGTCGAAGCAATCGTCGGACACAAAGTAGCGTTTGAGCCGAATGCCATTCCAGCCGTCGTATTTTCCGATCCCGAAATCGCCTGGTGCGGACTCACAGAAACCCAGGCTCAACAAGAAGGCCGTGAGATCAAAGTCGCCAGATTTCCCTGGGGAGCTTCGGGCCGGGCCGTGACTCTCGACCGCACAGACGGAATGACCAAGCTCATTGTGGATCCTCAAAGTGAGCGCGTTCTCGGAGTGGGTATCGTGGGGGTTGGGGCGGGAGAACTGATTGCCGAAGGTGTGGTTGCGATTGAGATGGCTGCGCAGGCGAAGGATATTGCGCTTAGCATCCATCCGCACCCTACGCTGTCGGAAACAATCATGGAATCCGCGGAAGTATTTTTCGGAACCAGCACACACGTGTACCGGCCGAAACGATAATCTGCAATTCGAGCATAAGTTCCTGTCCCTGCTTCCCCAGTTCTGAACTTTCCCACGCGAACAATGACCTTGGTAACTTGATGGAGATTTCGAGTGTACCTACGATTGCTTCATGAGCTATCAGGCACTATTGTTCTGTCCAGACGAGCGGACGGCTCACGTAGTAACCCAGGTCTTGAGTGAAGTTGAATTCAGCGTTGAGTCCTGCAATGAACCCTTCGCCGCAGTCAAGCGGTTGATGGCGAAACACTTCGACGCGATTGTCGTGGATTGCGACAATGAGCAGAACGCCACGCTGCTGTTCAAGAGCGCCCGTAATTCCGGGTCCAATCAAAATTCGCTTTCGGTTGCGCTGGTCGAAGGACAGGCCGGCGTCGCCAAGGCATTTCGTATCGGTGCCAATCTGGTTCTGACCAAACCTATTAATGTGGAGCAGTCCAAAGGAACGCTGCGCGTAGCGCGCGGTCTGCTCCGAAAAGCGGAAGCGGCCAAACCGGCGGTGGCGCCGGCTGCGGCGCCCTCCAAGACACCTGCGGAGCTCCCGCATCTATCGGCATCTTCTCCAATACAAAAATCGCCGCTGGCGTGGCCGGAAGAACCCGAGGCAGCTTTCGAAGTAGAGAAAGAACCGTTACCCGAGCCTGGCGCGGACGATGCGGCCTTGCTGGAATCCATGCCGCATACCGTCCCGGACGCTGGCAGTCCCGAAGTGCCGGCTCCCCAATTCGCGACACCAAAGCAATATCCCTGGCAACCAATTTCCAAACCTCTCGCTGAACCCATGGCTTCGGCTCTGCGGCGCGCTGCCGAAACTGCAGCCAAGAGCCATGATCCCGGCAATTTGAACAAGGCGGAAACCGCTCAGCTTGCAGCCAGCCAGACAAAAATGAGAGAAAGCTGGCCAAGCACCAGCATGTCTTCCGCATACGGTGCCGCGAGTGCACCTGCACCAGCTAAGGAGATCCCCAAAGCGGCCAGCAAAGATCCCGAGCTTAGATTGATGTTACCGCACGAAGCGTCCGAAATGGTGGAAGCCGCGTTGCCGTCGGAGACGTCGTATCTACCTTACAGGCGCGAAAGCTATCTTAGTGATATCCGCGAGCCGGAAGGATCCGAGGCCAGCGGCGGAATGAAAATTTTGCTGATTGCGACCGCAGCGACAGTGCTGATCGCGGGCGCCTACGTTGGTTGGACAAAAACACATAAAGCGAGCCCATCGCAAGCCACACAAGAACAGAGTGCGCCACCTCAGACTGCTTCTCCGGTAACGATTCCCTCGTCGAACATCGCTCCAGCAAAGCAAGACACTGGTTCGTTTGCGAGTCAAATTCAGGAACCCCAGCAACCAGCGGCTGCTTCCGAAGGCAAACCTTCTGCAGGCAAGACTACGATTACCAGGGGAGACGAGGTTGAAACGAGTAATGAACTGGGCCTGACCGTTCAAGAAGTACCGTCGAGCACTCCAGAACCTATCGTGGTGAAAAAAGGGTCGTCGGTGCTGCCGGCTCATAAATCAGCTGCACAGGAAGCGTCGCAGCCGTTAGCCCCGCCGGCTCTCGGTCCCGCAGAGAATACTGATGACAAAGCCCTGGGCGGAATTATCAGCACGACTCCAGCGAATATGCCCACATCGGTGCCCCAGGTGCTGAAAGTGTCGCAAGGAGTTTCCGAGGGCCTGCTGGTCAAGCGGGTTCAGCCCGTCTATCCGGAGCAGGCACGTCAGATGCGAGTACAAGGTCCAGTGCAGCTTCAGGCGACCATCAATAAAGACGGCAACATTAGCAACGTCAAAGTCGTCAGCGGCAATGCACAGCTCGCGCGCGCCGCGGTCGAGGCAGTCAAGCAATGGAAGTACAAGCCTTACTACCTCAATAACGAACCAGTTGAAATCCAGACTCAGATCATAGTGAACTTCAAGCTTCCGTAGTCTTCAACGAAAAACATTACCACCCGCTACGAATTAATTTTCTTGCCTTCCTTCTGACGTTCACCCCCGATGAGCCTGCTTCAGTGGCGGTATAATCGAGAGATGGCCTGACGGTGAAATTCGCTTCTGTGAAGGGGAGTGCCGCGTTTGGAACTTCCCGACTCAGCAAGTAAACCTTGCACTAGAGGCCATCAGTTTTTCTATGGACTTCAAATTAGTCAGTGATTACAAGCCTCGTGGCGATCAAGCCACGGCAATTGAATCCCTGACTCGAGGTGTGTTTGACCGGGAGCAACACCAAGTTCTGCTGGGAGTGACCGGGTCAGGCAAAACGTACACGATGGCAAAGCTCATCGAGCGGGTGAATCGGCCCACCATCGTTATGGCTCACAATAAAACTTTGGCAGCGCAGCTTTATCATGAGTTCAAGAGTTTCTTTCCGCACAATGCCGTGGAATATTTTGTCTCGTATTACGACTACTACCAGCCGGAGGCCTACGTTCCGGCGGCGGATTTGTACATTGAGAAAGAATCCACGATCAATGACGAATTGGACAAATTGCGTTTGTCGGCGACGCGATCGCTCTTCGAACGTCGTGACTGTCTCATAGTGTCGTCGGTGAGTTGCATCTATGGGTTGGGCTCCCCCGAGGCTTATTACGGGATGCTGCTGTTTCTGGAAAAAGGCCAGAAGATCAAGCGTGAGGACATCACCCGGAAGCTGGTGGAAATTCTCTACGAGCGCACGGACGGCGACTTCCGGCGCGGCACGTTCCGGGTACGGGGTGATGTGATCGAAGTCTTCCCTACCTACGACGATATGGCGTACCGAATCGAATTGTGGGGAGATGAGGTTGAATCGCTGGCACAAATC
>Ga0209689_1002849_pt1 | contig 12799 bp, 12 predicted proteins | sample GraSoiAngelo_149_FD_187119 | JGI IMG/M metagenome (GOLD analysis project Ga0209689, IMG submission 187119) | Grasslands soil microbial communities from the Angelo Coastal Reserve, California, USA - 14_1009_09_30cm (SPAdes) (version 2) | ecosystem: Environmental > Terrestrial > Soil > Grasslands ...
GGCTTCATCGCCTACGAAAAGCTGCTGCGCTATCACCCGGAGCTGCGGGGCAAGGTCCAGTTCTGGGCCTTTCTGCAGCCATCGCGCCAGGACGTTGCCGCCTACGTCCGCTATCTGCGACAGATCAAACAGGCAGCCAACCGAATCAACAGCGACCTCGGCACCGATGACTGGCGGCCAATCAGGCTCGAAATCGGCGAGAGCGAGCGCAAGGCGATCGCTGCGCTCAAGAACTTCGACGTGCTGTTGGTGAATCCCGTGTATGACGGCCTCAATCTGGTTGCGAAGGAAGGGGCCCTGGTCAACCAGACTGACGGCTTGATCGTGCTCTCAGAAAACGCGGGCGCGCACGAAGAGCTGAGAGGTCACGTCCTGTCGATCAATCCCTTCGACGTCGAAGCGACCGCGGCCGCGATGCACGCCGGGCTGACGATGGCCGCGGAGGAACGCAAACGAATGAACGAGGGCGCGCGGAACGTGGTGCGCACGAATGACATCGCGCGATGGATCAGCAACCAGGTGCAGGATCTCCGCGACCTGACACCGGCCTTCAGGAAGCCTGCTTAGCCCACTCCACGATTTCTTGCAGCAATGCGGCCGCTCCCTCGGGCCCCTGCACCACCAGGTCGCAGCGCTCGAAGAGATCCTTCGGTGCTTCGGGCGACCATACGCCGATACACATGTGAGGGATGTCCAGCCCGCTCACGTACTCGAACAGCGAGCGGTCGTTCTCGTCGTCGCCGAAGCACACGACGCCGCCAGGATCTTCGCCTGGAAGCAGCGCCGCCATGGCGCTCCCCTTGCCGGCCTTCGGCGCATGGACTTCGATCACCTTGCGTCCAAGGGCCGCTTCGAGGCGAGCCCCGTCGAGCAGCGGCTGAAGCAGCTTGAGCATCTGCTCGCCGGTCAGATCGGTAAGGCGAAAATGGATCGCCGTGCTCGCGGGCTTGACCTCGAGCCAGGATCCAGGGATTCGTTCGAGCAATTTGCCGGCGTCGGCGTTGAAGCGGTCGAGTGCTTCTCTCTGGGCTTTGCGAGGGATGGCGAGCCCGCTGTCCCCGATCAACCGCGCGCCCGGCACGGGGACGAGGTGCTCCAGCTGGGCGGGGGGACGGCTGCTCAGGACGATCACGTCCGCCAGCAGCGGCACGAGCTGCTCGAGCGCCTCGAGGGCTTCGGGGCGGGCCCGGGCCGCCGCAGGGTCCTGGACGATCTCGGCCAGGGTACCGTCAAAGTCGGTAACCAGGATTACTTCGCCTGGCTCGATTCGGGCGAGGGGCGACCGCAGCCAGGCGTCAGTGATCCGATCGGTTCCTTGAATCATCCCTCCACTCTACAAACGCGGGCGGTGCCGCTCGAGCACCGATTTGAGTTCTTTTTCGAATTTCAATGTGCCGAACGTGAATGTCTGTCCCCAATCGTTAACCAAACGCGAACTTACGAACACATCGGCAACTTTCTGTTCGCCGTGGCGCAACAGCAGCGACGCCTGCAAGACGATGGCCATCCGTTCGACCACGCGCCGGGCTCGCGACTCGAGCCCGTCCGAAGGTGTGAGCTCGCGCTTCAAACCATCGATCGCATGATCGAAGCGCTTGTCTGCGCCTCTTGCCAACTCCACCTCTCCAAAGTACGCCGACACGGTATCGGGCTCGCGCTGCATGGCGCGCAATACGTCGAGCGCGTTGACGTTGCCCGCGCCTTCCCAGATCGAATTGAGGGGCGCTTCGCGATACAGGCGCGGCAGGATCGATTCCTCTACGTAGCCGTTGCCGCCATGACATTCGAGCGCTTCCGCAACGACTGCGATCGCGCGCTTGCATGTCCAGAACTTCGCGATCGCGACAGCGATGCGCCGAAAGTTCGCTTCGGCCGGATCGGCGGCGCGATCGAACGCGCCCGCGATGCGCATCATCAGGATGGTCGTGGCTTCGGACTCGATCGCGAGGTCGGCCAGCACGTTGACCATCAGCGGCTGGTCGGTGAGCAGCTTGCCGAATGCAGTGCGATGGGCGGTGTGATGCGTCGCCTGAGCGACCGCCTGGCGCATCAGCGAAGCCGACCCAATCACGCAGTCGAGGCGGGTGTGGTTGACCATCTCGATGATCGTCCTCACCCCTCTTCCCTCTTCCCCGACCATCACCGCCCACGCGCCTTCGAGAGTTATCTCCGACGACGCATTGGACCGGTTGCCGAGCTTGTCCTTGAGCCGGTCGATGTGAAAGCCGTTGCGCGTGCCGTCCGGCAAAACGCGGGGCAGCAAGAAGCATGAGAGTCCTCCCGGGGCTTGAGCCAGGACCAGGAACGCATCGCACATGGGCGCGGAGCAAAACCACTTGTGGCCGGTGAGGCGATGCTCGCCGTTCGTGCCGAGAGGTTCCGCCCGCGTGGTGTTGGAGCGCACGTCAGAGCCGCCCTGGCGCTCGGTCATCGCCATGCCGAAGAGCACGCCCTTCTTGGCCCCGTGCGGCCGCAGGCCGGGGTCGTATGCGAGTGTCGTCATGAGCGGCTCCCACTCCGCCGCGAGCGCGGGCGATTGGCGAAGCGCGGGCACCGCCGCGTAGGTCATCGACACGGGGCAGCCGTGGCCGCCTTCGACCTGGGACCAGATGTAGAAGGCCGCCGCGCGAGCCGCGTGAGCGCCGGGACGCGGTTCACGCCACGGCAGCGCGTGCAGGCCATGGCCCACCGCGACCTTCATGAGCTCGTGCCACGCGGGATGGAACTCGACCTCGTCGATGCGCTCGCCGAACCGGTCATGGGTACGGAGGAGCGGCGGGTTGGCGTTGGCCTGGAAACCCCAGTCGATCGCCTGTTGCGTGCCGGCCATCTGTCCCAGCTCATCCACGAGGTCGTGCGCCCACGAGGCGCCCTCACGCTCGAGTGACTCGCGCAGCGGTGCGTCGGATTCGAAAAGGTTGTAGTCCACGAGCGGCGGCGGCTGATTCACGCTCAAGACGCGCCCCGAACGCCCGTTAACACAGACGACTGTCCCCAAAAGCGGCTATCGATCCTCATCGAGAGCCTACGGACCGCTCATCAGTAAACAGGTACTCGATGAGTCAATTTTCCTTGGCAAGCTCGGCGATCAGTCGCAGCTGTTCTTTTCGCTGCTCGTGGTCGGGCAGCACGGGCCAGACGATCAGCGTGTCGACCCCGGCGTCTCGGAACTCCCGGATCTTGGCCTTCGCTCGGTCCGGCGGCCCCACGATCGACACCAGGTCGATGAGCTCGTCAGGCAGCGCGAACATGGCCTCGGTCTTCTTCCCCGCCAGGTACAGCTCCTGGACCTGTTCGGCCGCGCGCTCGAATCCGTAGCTCGAGACGAGCCGGTTGTAGAAGTTCTGCTCGCGCGACCCCATGCCTCCGACATACAGCGCCAGGAGCGGACGCATCGCATTCCGCGCGCTCTCGACGTCGTCGCTGATCATCACGTTCACCGAAGGGCAGATCCTGAAGTCGTCGAGCGACCGCCCTGCCCTCGCGGCGCCCTCCTCCAGCGGACCCCGCAGCGTTTGGGTGTGCTCCGGAGAGAAGAAGACGGGCAGCCAGCCGTCGGCGATCTCGCCCGCCAGGGCCACGTTTTTCGGACCCAGCACGGCCAGGAAGATCGGGATCTGCTCCTGGACCGGCCGGATCGTCAGCTTGAGCGCCTTGCCCGGACCGTCCGGCAGCGGCAGCTCGAGCGTTTCTCCGTGGTACTCGATCTTCTGGCGGGCGAGCGCCATGCGAACGACCGCCACATACTCTCGCGTGCGCTGCAGCTGCTTGGCGAACCGCACGCCGTGAAAGCCCTCCGACACCTGGGGCCCCGACGTGCCGAGACCGAGCATCATCCGCCCGCCCGACAGGTTGTCGATCGTCGCCGCGGTCATCGCGGTCATCGCCGCGCTGCGGGCGGGGATCTGGAAGATGCCCGATCCGAGCTTGATCCGGCTGGTGCCGGCGGCCAGCCAGGCCAGCACCGTGGCCGCGTCCGAGCCATACGCCTCGGCCGTCCAGATCGAGTCGTAGCCGAGCGATTCGGCGGTCTGGGCGATGTCGAGCTGATCGGCCGCTGTGAGCCCGAGGCCCCAGTAGCCGACGCTCACGCCCAGCTTCATGAGCCGAAAAGGGTCTGGTACAGGAGGAAGACGTTCAACGTGATGATCATTGTCGCCACACCGTAGGCGCCCAGGTTGGTCCAGCGGCTGTTGACTAGGCTCCCCATCAGCTTCTTGTCGCGCGTGAAAAGGACGAGCGGGATCATCGCGAAGGGGATCCCGAACGACAGGAACACCTGGCTCAGCACCAACGCGCGGGACGGGTCGAAGTGGGCGCCGATCACGATCAACGCCGGCACCATGGTGATGGAGCGGCGCAGGAAGACCGAGATCTTGCGCCGGATGAAACCCTGCATGACCACCTGGCCGGCCAGCGTGCCTACCGAGGATGAAGAGATGCCGGAGGCAAGGAGCGCGATGCCGAAGATGACGCCGCTGTTCTTGCCCACGTACTGCTCGAGGCCGTTGAAGACCTGACCCAGGTCGGTGCCGACCGAGATAAAGCCTCGCGAGTTGAAGACCGCCGCGGCGGTCGTGAGCATCGCCAGGTTGATGATTCCCGCAATGCCCATGGCGATCACCACGTCGACCATCTCGAAGTGGAAGATCTTTCGCCTTGCCTCGGCGTTGGCACCGACGACCCGCTTTTGGGTCAGCGCGGAGTGCAGATAGATCACGTGCGGCATCACCGTTGCGCCGAGAATGCCGGTCGCGAGCAGGACGGACTCGGGACCGTCGAGGTGCGGGACGACCGTGCTGCCCAGCACGGAGCCCCAGGACGGGTCGGCCCTGAATACCTCGAGCCCGAAGGCGATGACGATCAGGCCGACCAGCCCCGTGATCGTGGCCTCGAGCCGCCGGAAGCCGGAAGCCTGGAGGCCGAGGATGACGAACGCGATGAAGCCCGTCAGCAGCGCCGCGATGAACAGCGGCATGCCGAACAGCAGGTTCAGCCCCAGCGCAGCGCCAACGAACTCGGCGAGGTCAGTCGCCATGGCAATGAGCTCGGCCTGGACCCAGAGAAACCACACGACCGGGCGCGGAAATCGATCGCGGCAGACCTCCGGCAGATTGAGCCCTGTGGCGATGCCGAGCTTGGCGCTCATCGACTGGATGAGCATCGCCATCAGGTTGGCTGCCAGAACGACCCACAGCAGCATGTAGCCGAAGCGAGACCCGCCCGCCATGTTGGTGGCGAAGTTGCCGGGGTCCACGTAGGCGACGGCCGCGATGAAGGCGGGACCGAGAAACGGGAGCACGGCGCGGATGCCTCGGCGTTCTCCGTTGAGAGACCGTTCGGCCGCCTTCAGGACGCGAAGCTCGCCTGGGAGGGCGTGCTCGGCGCCCAGCACCATCGGCTGGGCTATGACTGCTTTAACGAGCTGCGCCAATCAGCGCGCCTCGGAGACGAAGATGGCCCGCGCCAATCCCAGCGGGACGCTCTCGCGACGCCCCTTGACCCGGACGTCGATCGGGCCCTCGAACTCGCTGCCCGCCACGACGGCGATGCGCGTGCCGGGCATCAGGCCGCGGCGCTCGAGCTCACGCAGCTTGACCGGGTCGTCGTCGGAGACCCGCTGGACCGTGACCTTCTCGCCCGCGCGGCAATCGCTGAGCGCGCGGTGGCTGACGGGCGGCAGCTTGCCGGCGAGCGTCGGGATGGCATGGCCGTGGGGGTCGAGCTCCGGCCGGCCCAGCAGCTCGAAGATGCGCTTCTCCATCCGTTCCGAGATCACGTGCTCGAGGCGCTCCGCCTCGTCGTGGACCTCGTCCCAGCCGTAGCCGAGCACGCGGACCAGAAAAACCTCTAGCAGGCGGTGGTGGCGGACGAGCTCCAGGGCGACTTTGCGGCCGTTCGGGGTGAGCTGCTGGCCGCGGTAGCGGTCGTGTTCGACCAGGCCCTGGGCGGACAGGCGGGTGACCATCTCGCTGACGCTCGGCGACGAGATGCCGAGGCGCTGGGCGAGGTCCCGGGTCGGGACCGGCCGGCCGTCGCCGCCGAGCAGGTAGAGAGCTTTGAGATAGTCCTGCTGGGCCCGGGTGAACAGGCTGCGGCGCTCGAGCTGCTCGACCATCGAGCCTAGGTTCCCCTAATCCAGAGTGCGGGCATGCCTACCATCAAAGATAGGATAGCCTAACTTTCGGCCGGATATTCCTCTTCGGTCAGATTGTTCAACTCATCGTCTAGGCGCAGGCGCCGGTTGCTGACGACGCTGGGTTGTACGTGACGGTCACGTTCGGAGTGACCGTGACTGTTGACGACGAAGTGAAGACCGCGATGTAGTCCGCACAGCCTTCCCCGAGGTGGAAGTCATAGTTGACGCTGGTCACGCTGAGCCAGCTCATCACGGTGCCCGAGTGGTGGAGGCACCAATGCGTGCTGCCTCCGCCGTTGTCGACGCACTGGATCGCCTTCGCCCACTGTTCCAGCGTGAGGATGCTCACCGACATCGGGCCGGTCGACGTCGCCTGGAGGTGATAGGTGAAGGTGTCGGGAATGCCTCCGGCGAGGTACCAGCTCGGCCCCTTCAGCTGCTGCTGGACGTTCCAGATCGTCAGGTGCGGGTGCTCCAGGTCGGCCTTCGTCTTGGCGAGCTCGCCGAGCGTGGCGGTCAGGTTCGCCTGGGTGGTCTTCAACCGGTCGTTCAGGATCTGGTTGCGGCCGGTCAAGGACTCGTTCTGCGTGGTGAGGGACCGAATGGTGGACTGGTTGTTCGTGTCGTCGACGTAAATGACTCCGATTCCCAAGGCCGTGATCAGCAGGGCCGCAGACAGCGCCGCCGTCCACCAGCGGCGCTCGCGCGACTGAAACATTGGAACCCAGGCTGAGGGCCGGCTCGCGCGGACAGGCGGGGCCGGGGGCGAGTAGGGTTCGGCCGGCTCCAGCGTGGCCGGACCGGTGGGGGTAGTCAGCTGGTCCATCTCGGTCGGCGTCATGATCGCATTGATCGCACCCTGGGCATTGTCAGCAAGTCACAGTTGGCCAGGCCGCGGCCACGCTCCGTAGACCTGCGCGATCTTCGAGGCCGTCTCGCCCTGCTGCGCGATGTCATAGGTGAAGGTCTTGCCGTTCGGCTGCCACGCGGGTCCGATGCCGCAGTTGGGCGAGCACGCGGACTCTTCGACATCGAAGAAGGTGGTGGAGTTGAGCCACGCGGGCATCGACCGCACGTTGGGAAGCTGGCCACCGGAACGCCCGTTGCGGCCGTACAGCCAGACGTGTGGCGTCCCCGCCGAATCGCGGACGGTGAACGCGAGGTTGTCGTCGCCGGCGTCCGCGCGGGGACGGATCCACGATGCCTGCGGGATCGCCTGCGAGACGCCGGCCGCCGAATCCCAGACCTGGACCGAGCTCGCGCTGGGCATTCGATAGTAGAGACGGCTCCCGCTGCTGCCCCACGTGGCCATAGTTCCCTTCGAGAGGCTGAAGGCGAGGCTGCCGTCGATGGTCCGCCTGACCTGGAGCTGGTCGCCCGAGCTCGTGAAGGTCTGGACCAGGGCGAAATAGGCTCCGTCGGGCGAGAAGGCCAGGTAAGAATCGTCTTCGTTCGGGTTGAAGCCGCGCCCGGGCACGGCGCCCATGGTGGCCACCAGGCGATCCCCGCCGCCGCTCAGGAGGTGAAGGGTGACCGACCCTGGATCCGAAGCCACGTAAGCGAGGAACCCGCGGTCCGGGCTCCATGCATGGAGGCCGTCCATGAAGCCCCCACCCGACCAGGTGGCCGCCACGGTGGAGATGTCCCTGAACAGGTCGAGGACGGCGATGACGCTGGTCCCCGCGGTGCCGGGATTGCCCTGGGTCGCGTACCACGAGATCATGGTCTGGGTCACGAGCTGAGGCTGGAAGTTGCCGCCGCTGATGCCGCAGAGGGTCTGAGGCGTCTTGGCGTTGGAGACGTCGGCCAGCACCGGGCTGGGAGAACCCTGGAGGAGGAGCACCGCCTCTTGCGGAGCGGGCGGGCTCGAGCAATGCGCATGCAGGGCGGCCCAGGCCGGAACCACCACAGGGCTCGGCTCCGGGCTGGGCGAAGGTGAAGGACTGGGCGTTTCAGCGGGGCTCGGTGTCGGGCTTGGCGACGGCGAAGGGCTGTGCCGGATCGCTGAGGGGCTGGACGCGGGGGCAAGGGGCCCGTTCGCGGTGCACGCGGCCACGGTCGCCACAGTCAAGAGGAGAACTACCCCGTTCCTCACGGCAGGTTGAAACGAACATTGGTATGGGTGCGTTACGCGCGCCCCCTCGTGGCGCAAGTCGCCCAGAATACCCCTTGGCCGTTTAGCGCTGGGTTAAGGATCGACGATGAAGTTGGTTGGGCTGGTGGCTTTGCTGCTTACTTCCGGCTTGTGCTCGTCGCCTGATCTCCTGACCGCCGCAGTCGAGGGAGGTGGGAGCCACGCCGTCAGGGTCGGCGAGGCGGTCCAGCTCGTGATCAAGGTCACCAACACCGGTGCCGCCATCCCCCACCTCGGGCTTGTCTTCCGGACGCCTGACCGCTGGTATGAGCGCCACAAGATGACCGACCTCGGTGGATGTGTGATCGACAACCAGTCGTCCGCGCTCGATTGCGGCGACCTCGCCAAGGGTGAGTCGAAAACGTATTCGTTCCAGGGCATCGCCACTGTCCCGGGCAGCTTTCATTACGAGCTTGCGCTGCGCGAGCTTGTGCACCCCTATACCTATGTGAACAACCACCCCGACGGCCCGGACGCGCAGGTGTGGGACGAAACCGTTTCCTCTGGCTGAGTAGACCGCCATCGCTGGTCAGGCGCGCGCGGGTCGGTTCTTCTCTGTGGCTTTGCGTTCGAAGACCAGGTCGCCAAACGTCACAGTCGGCTCCTCCGGCTGAAACTCGTCTGCGCGCTCGTTGTAGTCCTTGAAGCCGGGATCGTCGTCGTGCTCATGGTGTGCGTGCTCGTCGGCGGTCACCACGTGAAGGACGTAGTCCTGGATCCCGTCCGATTGCAACGCGCTGTACCGGCAGCGGATCAGGCGAGCCTCGAGGAAGCGGCCTCGCCCCGTGTAATCCTCCCAGCGCTTCAGCTCGTCGCGTTCGAACAGCGCCTCAAAGTCCTTCGTGCGGTCAGCCGCAATGTGAAGCACGATCGTGGTGTATTCACGCGCCACGGCTCGATCGTAGCCCGTCGTAAAGCTCCACAGTCCGAGCTGCGATTGCCGGCCACCCGAAGTGCTCCAACACCCGCCGGCGTCCGGTCTTGCCCATCTTGGCGGCGAGAGCCGTGTCGGTGAGCAACTCCTCGATGCGCTCGGCCAGCGAAGCCGTGAAGGCCTCTGTGTTTTCGGAGTCGTAGTCGACCAGGTAACCAGTCTCACCATCGACGACGATCTCAGGGATTCCGCCCACGCGAGAGGCGACGACCGCTGTTTCGCACGCCATCGCTTCGAGGATCACGAGTCCGAACGGCTCGTAGATCGACGGGCAAACGAACACCGTGGCATGCGAGTGGAGTTGGATGAGCTCCTCGCGCGAGATGAAGCGGTCGATCCACACGAGGTTGCCGCGCTCGGTGTTGACCCGCTGCGCGAGGGCGTCCACCTCGGCTGCGATCTCCGGCGTGTCTGGGCTGCTCGCAACGAGAACCACCTGGTGGCGAGGATCGAGCTTCAGGGTTGCGGCCAGAAGTAGGGGCAGGCCCTTCTGCCTCGTGATCCGGCCGTTGAAGAACGCGAACGGCCGGTCCGGGTCGATGCCGAATCCAGCGAGCGTCTGTGGTGACAGGTGTGGGCGGTAGATCTCCGGGTCGATTCCGTTGTGGATCACGTGGACACGTTCAGGTTTTACCTTCGGATAGCAACTCAGCACGTCGTCGCGCACGCCATGCGATACGGCGATCACAGCATCAGCAGCTTCGATCGCGGTTTGCTCGCAGAACGTCGACAGCGCGTAGCCGCCGCCCAGCTGCTCGGCCTTCCACGGCCTGAGCGGCTCGAGGCTGTGGATGGTCATCACGTGGGGGATCGACCACATGAGCTTGGCCAGGTGGCCGCCGAAATTCGCGTACCACGTGTGACTGTGCGCGATGTTGGCGCCCTTCACGGCCGCTGCCATCGCGAGGTTGATCGACATCGCCTGCAGCGCGGCCGCCTCCGGCTTCGGTTCCGCCAGTGCGTCCCACGGTTGATGGCTCGTGACCCCGGGCTCGTCGCGTGGCGCACCCCAGCAGTGGACTGTGATCTCGGCCAGCCGGCGCAGCTCCCGTGCGAGGTACTCGACGTGGGTGCCGGCGCCCCCGTAGACCTCGGGTGGGTACTCGCGGGTAAGAATCGCGACCCTGGTTATGGGGCGACCTGGACCTTCAAACCCTTGCCCGACAGGAAGGCGTCGATCGCTTTGGAGTAGTCGTCGAGCGAAAAGCGGTTCGTGATCATCGCCTCACAGTCGATGACGCCCTTGACCAGCAGCTTCAACGCGCGCTCGAAGCTGTGCACCACGGCCATCGAGCCGATGATCTTGATCTCATCGTTGTAAACGCGAAACGGTGAGAACGTCGCCGTGGCGTCGGCATTGGCCACGCCGAACATCAGGAACGTCCCGCCGCGGGAAACGCGCTTCAAACCGTCCTCGATCGCGGGCACGACTCCTGTCGCGTCGATCACGACATCCCAACCCTGCGGCCTGTCGAGCGCTGTCGCCGACGTTGCGACGTGGTCGGCCCCCAGTCGTGTCGCGAGCGCATGGCGTCCCGAATTCGTGTCCACGATGTCGATCTGGCCGGCGCCGGCGTCCTTGGCCAGCTGTGCCAGCAGCAGGCCCATCGTCCCCGCGCCGTAGATCAGGTAATCGCCCGCGACCTCCACGTCGACCTGGTCGAGGCCGTGGACGGCGCACGAGAGAGGCTCCACCAGGGCGCCCCACGGGCGCGGAATGTCGGAGGGCAGCTGAAACGCGCTGGTCGCCGGCACGCGGACGAATTCTGCGCAGGCGCCGTCGGTCCGCGCGACCCCGATGCCGTTCCAGTTCTCACAAAGGTTGAAGCGGCCGGCCCGACACTGCCTGCACGTCCCGTCGTAAAGCGTGGGATCCACCGCGACGAAGTCACCGACCTTGACGTTGCGGACATCGCCGCCGATCGCCACGACCTCACCGCAGAACTCGTGGCCGGGAACGATCGGGTAGCGCGTCGGGGCAAACTCGCCCCGGATGACGTGGATGTCGGTGCCGCAGATGCCGCACGCCTCGACCTTGAGCACCGCGTCGCCTGGGCCTGGCGTGGGGTCCTCCACCTTCTTGACGGAGACCTTGTTCGGCTCCTCGACCACCACCGCCTTCACTTGACGGCTCCCATGGTGAGGCCGCGGATGAGCTGTTTTTGCGCGATCCAGCCAGCCAGCAGCACCGGCAGGCTGGCCAACGTGGCGGCGGCGGCAAGCTTGGCGTAAAACAGGCCGCGGCCGCTGATGAAGCTCACGAGGAAGATCGGCGCCGTGGCCGCGGTCGAAGAAGTGAAGTTGACGGCGTAAAAGAACTCGTTCCAGCTGAAGATGAGGCAGATCAACGACGTCGCCGCAAGCCCGGGAGCGATCAAAGGCACGACGATTCGCAATATCTCGTGACGAAACGCCGCGCCGTCCACACGCGCTGCCTCAAAGAGGTCGTGGGGAATCTCGAGCAGGAATGAGCGCAGGAGCCAGACGCCGAGCGGGAGGTTGATCGTGGTGTAGATGAGGATCAGGGCGAGGATGTTGTCCAGGAGAGACAGGTCTCGAGCCAGCAGGTAGAGCGGGACGAGACTGGCGGCAAACGGCAGGAAGCGTGTCGAGATGAAAAAGAACAGCACGTCCTGCGTCCTCTTGACCGGCCTGATCGCCAGCGCGTACGCGGCCGGCAGTCCCAGGACCAGCACCAGGAGGGTCGAGACGATGCTGGCGATGGCGGAGTTGATGAAGAACGGCGGAAAGTCGCCGCCCAGCACCTCCTGGAACTCCATCAGGGTGGGCACGAAAAAGATCGTCGGCGGGGAGCTCGCAGCCTGCGGCTCCGTCTTCAGACCCTCCAGCCACATCCAGATGACCGGGAAGAAGAAGACGAACACGACCAGCCAGCCAACCACTGACCACAAGACTTTCGAGCGGAGAGGCGCGTCGACGGTCCTCATCGCCTGGCCTCCACCTGAAAGATTGAGAACAGTGTGCGCAGGGCGAAGGTGGCGACGAGGATCGTGATGATCACCGCCACGACGCCGATCGCGGACGCCTGCCCGATGCTGTAACCCTGAAAGGCAACGAGATAGAGCAGGAACGGAATGTTGGTCGTGTCTTCGCCAGGACCGCCGTAGGTCAGCATGAAGATCGAGTCATAGGTCTGGACGACGAACAGCGAACCCAGCAGAGCACCGAGCTCGATGAAAGGCCTGACCAGAGGCAGAGTGATCCGGCGAAAGGCCTGAAGTGGATTCGCTCCGTCGACCCGCGCCGCCTCCAGGACCTCAGGGTTTTGCGACTGCAGGCCGGCCAGGATGATGAGCATCATGAACGGCGTCCACCGCCACACCTCCACGGCCACCACGGTCGCCATCGGAAACCGGTTCACCCAGTCCACGCGGCCGAGACCAAACGGACTCAACAAATAAGGCAGCAGTCCGAAGAGCGGGTTGAGGAGCGTGTCCTTCCAGATGAGGGCGCCGGCTGTCGGCATGATGAGAAACGGCGCGATCATCAGCGTCCGCATGATGCCTTTGCCGAAAACCTCTGAGTTCAGCAGCATGGCCACCGCCATCCCGAGGATGACCGAGATCGCGAT
>Ga0209689_1002857_pt1 | contig 12782 bp, 12 predicted proteins | sample GraSoiAngelo_149_FD_187119 | JGI IMG/M metagenome (GOLD analysis project Ga0209689, IMG submission 187119) | Grasslands soil microbial communities from the Angelo Coastal Reserve, California, USA - 14_1009_09_30cm (SPAdes) (version 2) | ecosystem: Environmental > Terrestrial > Soil > Grasslands ...
GCGATGAACTCGCGGCGGACTTCCTGGCTGAAGATACCCATCTAAACCTCCATTGCCGGATCCGGGCGGTTCGCCGCCAATCCGCGTTATAGCAGGAAACGGCGGACCCAACGAAGTCCTTCCCCTGGGAGGGCGCCGCCAAACCCCGGGAACCGATGGTCAATCCAGCTTTCTCCCACCCTCGAGGGCGGCCCGCCCGCCCCTGGCAGTCTGCGCGGTTGTCCTTGTCCCGATCGAGGGTGGATGTCTTTGCTCTGGTGGGTTTCCTGGGTCTTTCCGTGGCGCTCTTTGCCGGGGCCTGGCGCGCGCCCACCTCCGTCGTCGCCGGCCGTGGAACCGACGACATCGGGATCATCGTCTGGTTCCTGCGATGGGTCCCGTTCGCCATCGGCCACGGTCACAATCCACTCTTCGCGGACTACCTGAATGTCCCCTACGGGGTCAATTCGATGTGGAACGCCTCCATGCCGATTGCGGGGCTGGCGATGTGGCCCGTCACTTCCAGCCTCGGCCCGATCTTCTCCTACAACCTGCTGGTCACGCTGGCGGTCGCCCTCTCCGCCTGGTGCGCGTTCCTCGCGGCGCGGCGCTACGTCGATCGTGCGCCAGCGGCCGCGCTGGCCGGACTGCTCTACGGGTTTTCCCCCTACATGATCGCCCAGTCCCAAGGGCATCTCCACGTCACCCTGGCGTTCATTCCGCCGCTCATGCTCCTGATCTTCGACGAGATCGTGGTGCGCCAGCGACGACCGGCGCGGCGGATGGGCCTGCTCCTCGGCATGCTGGCCGCCGTCCAGCTCCTGCTCGCCGAGGAGCTGCTGGCCACGGAGATCCTCTGCGCGATCCTGGGCATCGCCTTGCTGACTACGCTCTATCCACAACGCCTGCCGGCTCACCGCCGGCACGCGCTGACGGCGCTCGGGATTGCCGCGGGCGCCTTCCTGGCGTTGGCCGCGGTGCCCATCGCGTTCCAGTTTTTCGGGCCGCAGCACGTGACGGGGGCGGTGCAGATCCGCAACGCCTACGTAAGTGACCTCCTCGGGTTCGTGGTGCCAACCGCGCACCAGCAGTTCGCGCCCGCGGCCGCGGTTCAGCTCAGCGAGGGGTTTTCCGGTTATTCCTCGGAATGGGACGCCTACCTCGGCGTCCCCTTGATCGGACTCGTGATCTATACGAGTGTCGCGTTCTGGGCGCGACCCCTGGTGCGCGTCGCGTCCACGCTGATGCTGGTCCTCGCCGTCCTCTCGCTAGGCACCACGCTGCATATCGCCGGACAATGGACGCCCTTGCCCATCGGCGCACTGGCCCTGATCGTTCCCCTCCTTGGGCGAGTCATTCCGCTGCGATTCGGGCTCTATGTCTTTCCGGCGACCTGGGTGATGCTGGTCGCGGCACCGGTCTTGAGCAGCGCCCTTCCCGCCCGCCTGATGCTCTATGTCTTTCTTTTCGCCGGGCTGCTGCTCGCGGTGCTGGTGGATGCGTGGCTCAAGGCCCCTACCCTGCCCTTAAGCGGAGGACTGAGGGCGGTTCTCGTCGGCGTGGCGCTGCTGCTACTGCTCCCGCGGATTCCATTCCCCGCCGAGCCGGTGGCGATTCCGAGCTTCTTCACAGGCGGCGGCGTGCGGCAGCTTCCCCAAGGCAGCGTGGCGTTGGTCGTCCCCTACGCCCGGCTCGCCCATGGCTCGGCCATGCTGTGGCAGGCCGCGTCCGATATGCGATTCCGCATGCCGGAGAGCTACGCCCTGGTCCCCGGCCCCTCCTTCAACAGTCCAGCGACGGCGACCGGCCATGTGCTGCGACTCATCGAGGAGGACCTGGGTACGCCGGCTCTGACGGAGGACCTTCGCCGGCAGGTCCTCGATGAGCTCACCGCCCGAAAGGTTCAGGCCATAATCGTTGGGCCAATGCGCAACCAGCAGCGCATCCTTGCCTTCGTTACCTGGTTGACGGGCACGGCGCCACAACAGGACGGCGGCGTGTTCATCTGGCGGCTCACGACATGAACCTTGCATCCGGCGCGTCCACGCTCGAGGTCATGGAAAGCGCGAGGCGGTACAACCGCTGGATCTACGACCGCATCCGGGACAGCCTGGGCCAACGTGTCCTCGAGATCGGTTGCGGCACGGGGACCATCACCAGCTTGATGGTCGATCGCCAGCTGGTCGTCGGGGTCGATGTGGTGGAGAACTACGTTCGCGCAGCCAGCAACCGGTTCAAAGATCGTCCCAACGTCGTTATCCGCCAGCATGACCTGACCGAGTCGACCGACGCGCTGCGCGGCTACCGTTTCGACTCGGCCGTGAGCGTCAATGTCTTCGAGCACATCGCCAACGACGAAAGGGCCATGAAAGCCGTCTATGCGCTGCTCGAGCCGGGCGGGACCTTCACGCTCCTTGTGCCGTGCCACCCGGCGCTCCTCGGCCGCTTCGATCGCGACATCGGCCATCACCGCCGCTACACCAAACCCGGGCTCCGGGGCAAGCTCGAGGCGAGCGGCTTTACCGTCGAGCGGATCCGGCGGAGCAATCCGGTGGGCGCACTCGGATGGCTGGTCAACGTTCGCCTGCTCGGGCTGCGGCGGCTGCGCGGCACGGCACTGTTCGATCGGTTGGTGCCGGCCTTCGCCGCGCTCGACCGGGTCGAGCTGCCCCTGGGACTGTCATTGATCGCTGTCGCGCGAAAACCGGCGGCCGGCTGAGCGTCAGGCCGCGCGCTCGTCCGGCAGCTCTGGAAGGCGGGGCCTCAGGGAAAGCTCCTTGAGCCTAAGTCCGTGGTAGGGATCCTCGACACCGAAGAGCCGGCGCCTTGTGGTCAGCCGCAAGCGGACCAGGGTACCGAATGCTCGCGCGCCATCAACCCAGGTCAGCTTCTTCCCTTCTTCGCGGCTGCGAGCGTAGTACGTGATCGGGACTTCGTGGATTCGATAGCCGAGGCGGAGAATGCGGGCGGTGATCTCGGGCTCGATGTCGAAGCGATCACCGTGCAGGCTCAGCCGGCGCATCAGTTCCGCGCGCATCGCCTTGAACCCGGTCTCCATGTCCTGGATGTAGCAATTGAAGAGCACGTTGGTGGCGGTGGTGAGGAGGCGGTTACCCAGCACGAACCAGTACGAGTAAGCGCTCTGGCCGGCGAAGCCGCGCACGCCGTAGACGACGTCCGCGCGGCCCTGGAGGAGCGGGCTGATCATGATCTCGTACTCGAGCGGGTCGTACTCGAGGTCCGCGTCCTGGATGATGACCAGCGGCGCGGTCACCGCATCGACCGCGGTGCGGATCGCGGCCCCTTTGCCGCGGTTTGAGGGGTGGCGGTAGACGCTGACCCGCCGGTCGCCGAGGAAGCCCTGCGCCACCTGGAAGGTCCCATCCGCGGAGCCGTCGTCGACCACGATGAGCTGCTGAACGCACGGCTGACGAAGGACCCGGCGGAGCACCTGCCCCAGGGTGGGCGCCTCGTTGAAGGCGGGCACGATCACCGCGAGATTCGCGTCCACAGTCCTTCAACTCATGCCGGGCGCCAAAATTTGCAGAAGGTTTGGCGATCTCGTGCCGTTGTCCTTTGGGCACCGTGAACCTTGCACGCCCGAACGACGAGACCGTCATCTCCGGCCCCTGGCCCTGGGTCACGCAGTCATCGCTTTCCATCGTCCTGCCCGCCTACAACGAGGAGCTGAACATCGAGGGCGCGATCGAGGAGGCGTGCGAGGTTGCTGCCGCCGCGGCCCCCGCGTGGGAGGTCATCGTAGTCGATGACGGCAGCCGGGACAGCACCGCGCAGCGGGTCACCCGCATCAGCCAGCGCCAGCCTCGGGTGCAGCTGATTCGGTTTCCGGAAAACCAAGGCTACGGCGCCGCGCTACGGGCCGGCTTCCACGCCGCTCGCGGGGATCTGATCTTCTACACGGATAGTGATCGGCAGTTCGACTTGAGCGAGCTCAGGTATTTCCTCCCGGTCATGGACCGTACCGACGTGGCCATCGGCTTTCGCGTCTACCGCTACGACCCGGTGCTGCGCTGCCTGTTGTCCTGGGTCTACAACCGCCTGGTGAGCGCCCTCTTTCGGGCGCGGGTGCGCGATGTCGACTGCTCGTTCAAGCTGTTTCGCCGCGAGGTCCTGGAAGCGATCGACCTCGAGACGAGCGATTTCTTCATCGACACGGAAATGGTCGCCAAGGTCAGGAAGTGGAACTTCCGCATCCTGCAGAAGGGGGTTAAGCACTACCCGCGACGGGCGGGAGAGAGCAGTGTCCGGGCGAGCCACATCCCGCGCACCCTGCTGGTGGTGGCGCAGATGTGGCTCCGGCTTTATCTCCCGGTGCTCCTCGGCCGGCGCGAAGCAATCGAGCCGGTGTGCCCGCGACGTTTGGCCGGCCAGGACCTCGGGATCGAGCCTCGCGAGGCGCGCGGTGGAGAGTAGCCTCTACGACGAGTACGTCCGCATCGAAGATATCCACTGGTGGTTCCGCGGACGCCGAAAGATCATCACCACCATGTTGCGCCCCTACGTGCGACCGCCCGCACGCATCATCGACGTCGGGTCCGGCGGAGGCGCGGTCGCCCAGGCCCTCCAGGAGTTTGGCCATGTGACCGCCTGCGACATCGACGTGCGTTGCGCCGCAAGCGTCTCGCGGCGGCCCGGCATGAGTTTCGCTTACGGGACGGCGGAGGCGATCCCGTTTGCCGATGGCAGTTTCGACCTGGTCACGGCCTTCGATGTCCTCGAGCACCTCGATGACGACGTCAGGGCGCTTAAAGAGATGGCGCGGGTCGCCTGTCCCGGAGGCCTGATCGCCGTCACGGTGCCAGCCTACCCGTGGATGTGGGGCCGCCAGGACGAGGTCAGCCATCACCGGCGGCGCTACACCGGCCGATCACTCAGGCGGGCGATCATCGGCGCAGGTCTTCATCCGCGACGGCTGACAGCGTTCAATACCATCCTCTTTCCCGGCATTGCGGCGCTGAGGGTTTCCCGCCGGCTCGCCCGCCGATTCACCGAAGGGACGCGCGCGCCCGATCCCGCCGGCCTGAGCTCCGACTTTTCCATGACGAAACCCGGCCCGCTAAACGACCTGCTATCCGCCACCTTCAGTGCCGAGGCGGCGGTGCTGCGGGTCCTCGACCTGCCGGTCGGTGTCTCCCTGCTTGCCATCGCCGAGCATGCGGCTTCTTAGTTCGAGCCGAGCCCAGGTGGCGGCGCTGGCCGTCGTCCTGGTCCTTTTCGGCTACAACGTCATCCAGTACTTCAGCTTCGTCATCGAGACGCCCTGGCAGCTCGACTTCTCCGATTTCTACTTTGCGGCTCGCACTGGGCTGGCCCACGGGTGGGCTCAGATGTACAACACCGCGGTGTCGATGCCTGCGCTCTATGCCGCCACCGGCAACTGGTTTCCCTTTCAACACTCACCCGTGCTCGCCTGGCTGCTCGTGCCGCTGAGCCAGCTGCCGTATGCGCTCGCGCTCAGCATCTGGAACGGTTTCCTGTTTGGCTGTTACGTGGTTTGCTGGCGCCTGTGCGCCCCAGGCTCGCGAGAGCGGCGCCTCCTTCTCCTGGTCGCGGGCCTCGGCCTCTACCCCGTCGTCCTCGGCCTGGCCCTCGGCCAGCCCACCATGCTGGTCCTGGCGGGGGTGAGCCTCTGCTTCTGGCTCCTGAGACACAACCGGCCGCTGCTGGCCGCGGCCGCGCTGGCGCTCCTCGCGGTCAAGCCGCAGTCAAGCTTCCTGGTGCCGCTTGCCCTCCTCTTCGCGGGGCGCATCCGCGTCTTCGCCGGATGGGCCGTGCTCTCCCTCGGCGTCGCGGTCCTCGCCGTTCTCGCCCTTGGCCAGCAAGGCCTTCAGGATTGGGCGCACGCTATTTCGATCGCCCAGAACCTTCCCGGGATTCGATTCAATAGCGTCGGCTCGGTGATCGGACCTGGTCTGCCAGCCACCGCGGTCGGTATTGCGGCGGCCGGCATCGCGCTGGTGATTGGCCGGCTGGCGGCACGCGAGGGCCCCGAACTCCCGATCGCGGCGGGACTATCCGGCTCGGTCCTAGCCTCGCCCTACCTGAGCGTGACCGACCTCTCCGCCCTGCTCATCGCCGCGTGGCTCGTTCTTCGACTCGATCCCCCTGGTTGGCTGAAGGCGTTGATGGTGGTGGGGTACGTGCCGTTCTTCTTTGCCAATGCCCTCTTCATGCACGGGCCGTTCCTGCTCCTCGAGTGCGCCTGGCTCCTTGGCCTCCTGGTGTTCACGATTTCGCGTCGGCGGGAGGGTGATCTGGAAGATTGGCTCCGGAGCCCGGATTCGAACCGGGAACCGTCGCGTTAACAGCGCGCTGCTCTACCGTTGAGCTACTCCGGAACGCCAGGCGCGATCCAGTATATCCGCCATGGTCCGCCTGCCCACTCGCTTAACGCGCTACCGCTATCTGACCTTTCGGCTCGACCGCGCGTTGCGCGGCGACTCGGTGGGCAGGGTCATCACCGCATCCCGCATGGCCCGGAGGTCTCGCTCGCTCAGCTCCAGCAACCCCCTGGGTGGCCGGTACATAGCCCTCTCGATTTGGGACCACAGTTTCTTACCCGCCGGCGTGAGGGCGACCAGCCGCGAGCGCCGGTCCGAAGGATGAGGGCGGCGTTCCGCGAGACCGCGGGCCTCGAGCCGATCGACGATCCAGGTAACGGTCGACGCATCGCACCGCCACTCGTCGGCCAGCGAGCGCATGCTCCGGCCCTCCGCAATCGGCGCGATGCTCGCGAGCGTGCGCGCATCGTTGGGCGTGAGACCAGCTCGGCCGAGCGCCGCATTCCGTTCCCCGGACGTTGCCACGATGAAATCGAAGATCGCCCGCCAGGCCTCTCGGGCGGCGCGCGCCTTGCCGGCCTCATCGGATCCCGGGGGACGCCGGATTCTCACCAACCTCCGATAGTTTACAGGGTCCGATAGTTGAATTAATCCAAGCACTTCTGCTAGGCTGGGCCCCTAGAGGAGGTTTGCCTGACCATGAATAACTGGTTGCTATTCGTCCATATCCTCGCGGCGATGGTATGGCTCGGCGGAGGGCTGACACTCTTGATCGTGGGCCTGCGAGCCCGCGCGAGCTCGCGCCCGGAAGCGATTGCGGAATTTGCCGGCGCGGTGCCCTACGTGGGGCTGCGCGTCCTCATGCCGTCGGTCGTCCTGCTGCTGGTCACGGGCGTCTGGCAGGTGCTGGCCAGCTCCGCCTGGAAGTTCACCCAGCTGTGGGTCGTCATCGCCCTGGTCCTTTTCGCCATCGCCTTCCTCATCGGGGCCGTCTACATGAGCCGCGTCGGGATCGCGCTCGCCCGTGCCGGAGCCAACGCAGCGACTAACCGAGCGTCTGCCAGCGCCGCGCTCAACCGCTGGCTCGCCGGCTATGTCGTCGTGCTGATCGTCCTACTGCTGGCGGTCTGGGACATGATCTTCAAGCCCGGCCTGTGAGGCAGCGCCCAGGAAACCGGCCGACGTCCGCGCGCTAGCTCGCGATCCGCTCCGGAACCTGCCGGCCGGCGGCGCCACTCTCCCCCACACGCTCCTCTTCTTGATACTCGGCGTCGGTATTGACCAGCCACGGATCGTAGTGCGCCCCGATCGCGATATTCCGCGCCACCAGGATCCCCGTCATCATCGAGTGGTCTTGATTGTTGTAATGATGCATCCCGTTGCGTCCGACCAGCCACAGATTCGGCAGGGCTCGCTGCAACCATTCCCGCACCACGGCCACATGCCCCAAATACGCCCCGTCGTACACGGGATAGGCCTTCGGCTGCCGGTAGACCATGCCCGCCTTGACCTCGTCCGCCCGGCAGATGCCCAACGCGACCAGTTCGCGCCGGCCCATATCCAGTAAGTCGGCATCGGACCAGCTCCACATGCCGTCCTGCTCGAAGCAAAAATACTCCATACCCAAGCCGGTCAATCCGCTGTCATCGACCATCGCCGAGCTGAAATTCTTGAAATTCGCGATCCGCCCCACCTTAACGCCCGGATCGTGGACGTAAATCCACTGGTCCGGAAAGACCTCGGCGCGGTCGACCACCACATTGACGGTAATGAAGTCGCGATAGCCGAGCGCGTCGGCCGCGGCGCGCACGATCGACGGCGCCGCCGGCTGTAACTTCGCGATCAGCTCGCGGATCGGCATGGTGCTGATGAACTCGGTCCCCATGACATCGAGCGTCCCACCAAGCCCATCTCGCACCGACACCGACAACACGCGCCCACCCGCGTGCCGGACGGCCACCACCTCTTCTCCCAATCGCACCGGGTGCCCACTTGCCTTCAGGCGCGCGGCCACCGACTCCCACATCTGGCCGGCGCCCAATCGCGGATAGCGGAATGAATCGACCAGCGTCTTCACGATCGCGTGCTCCCCGCCCCGCAGCGACGCAGGCAGCACGGCGTTCCGAATCACCTCGACCAGGTTCAACCCGCGGATCCGCTGCCCGGCCCAGTCCGCGGAGAGCTCGCTGGTCGGGATCCCCCAGACCTTTTCGGTATAGGTCTTGAAAAAAATCTCGAACAGCCGCCGGCCAAATTGGTTCGACACCCAATCCTCGAACGACTGCGGGTCCACCACGGGATGCAGCCGGGCCTGCGCGTAGCTGGTAAGGCAGCGCGCCGTCTCGACCGGTCCCAGGTTCAAGAAGGCATTCGACGCCCGGATCGGATAGTCGAAGAACTTGCCGCGATACATGATCCGGGTCAGGCGCGACACCGGCCGGATTTCCTTGCCAAGGACCTCGCTCCAGAGCGCCTCGATCTCGGGGCTCTTGGAGAAAAACCGGTGCGGGCCGACGTCATAGCGGCACCCCATGAACTCGAGCGTGCGGGCGATGCCGCCCACCTGCCGCGGGTCCTTCTCCACCACCGTGACCGGCGTCCCGTGCCGCGTCAGTTCGTAGGCGGCCGACAGCCCGGCGGGCCCGGCGCCCATGACCACGACGTGGTTGGTTGAACCGGGCGTACTCGCATCAGCCATCCGCTGCAGGAGCAACTCCCGGTTGCGGGCCCCTCTTGCACCGAATTCGGGCCCCCTACCTTACTATTGCCCTCCGTGAGCCCCGCGTCGGAGCGCAACAAACCCCGCATGCATCCCTTCCTTGAGCGGCTTCGCCGGGGTCCCCTCCTTGGCGACGGCGCGATGGGCACCCAGCTCCACGCCCGCGGCGTCAGCTTCGAGCGCTCCTTCGACGAGCTCAACCTCACCGAGCCCAAAATCGTCGAGGAAATTCACCGAGCGTACATTTCCGCCGGCGCCGAGCTGATCGAAACCAATACCTTCGGTGCCAACCGGATCAAGCTCGCCCGCCACGGCCTCGAGGGGCGGGTACGCGACATCAACTTCCGGGCCGTCAAGCTGGCGCGCGAGGCCCGCGAGATCTCCGGCGAGCCGGTCTTCCTCGCCGGGTCGGTCGGCCCCATCGGCCAGCAGCTCGAGCCGATCGGCCGCATCACGATCGCCCAGGCGACGGCGGCCTTCGAGGAACAGATCGCCGCCCTGCTCGAAGGTGGCGCCGATCTCCTGGTTCTCGAGACTTTTACCAATCTTCCCGAGCTGCTCGCGGCCGTGAGCGCGGCGAAGAAAACCACCGACCTGCCGATCGTCGCCCAGATGACCTTCGCCGAGGATGGCCTCACGCTCAGCGCGGAGGAACCGAGCCAGGTTGTCCAGGCGCTCGAGCGCGCCGGCGTCGACGTCATCGGGGTCAACTGCGGGGTCGGTCCGCAGGTCGCGCTCGAAGTCCTCGAGGCGATGCGCCACGAAACTCGCCTGCCGCTCTCGGGCCAGCCCAACGCCGGACTCCCGGCGCGCGTCGAAGGGCGCTTCTTCTACTTCGCTACGCCGGAGTACTTCGCGACCTACGCCCGCCAGGCTGCCGATCTCGGCGTGGCCTACATCGGGGGCTGCTGCGGCACGACCCCGGCGCACATCGCCGCCATGCGCGCCGCGCTCCAACCGGTCGCCGGCGCGCCCCGAATCCGGCAGGCACCGGCGTCGACCGCGATTGCCATCGACCTCAATCCGGCGGAGCAGCTGCCTCCGACGCCATTTGCGCAACGGCTCGGCGACCGAAGCTTCCTGGTCAGCGTCGAGATCGATCCGCCGCGCGGTCTCAATCCCTCGAAGTGCATCGCCGGCGCGCAGCTCATCAAAGACGCCGGCGCGGATGCCATCAATATCGGCGACAGCCCGATGGCCCGCGTCCGCATGAGCGCGCTCTCGCTGGCGATCATGATCCGGCAGCAGGTCGGCATCGACACGCTGATCCACTTCACCTCACGCGACAAGAACCTGATGGCGCTGCAGGCGGAGCTGATCGGCGCGCACGCGCTCGGCATCCGCAACATCATCGCGTTGACCGGCGATCCGCCACGTATCGGCGACTATCCGTCGGCGACGGGGGTCTGGGACGTCGATTCGATCGGCCTGATCAAAATCTTGAAGCGCCTCAACGAAGGCTACGACTGGCTCGGGACGTCGATCGGCAAGCCGGCCAACTTCACGATCGCCTGCGCCGTCAACCCGTCCGCGGAAGACCTCGACCACGAAATCGACCGCTTCCGGCAGAAGATCGAAGCCGGCGCTGACGTCGCCATGTCCCAGCCCCTCTACGACCTCGAGACGCTCGAGCGCTTCTTCGAGAAGACCGGGCCGCTCCCCATCCCGTTTCTGCTGGGCGTCCTCCCATTGCAATCGTCGCGGCACGCGGAGTTCATGCACAACGAGGTGCCCGGCATCGTCGTGCCGCAGGAGCTTCGCGACCGCATGCGCGCGGCGGGCGAAAACGGCATCGCCGAGGGACTGGCGCAATCGCGCGAGTTGCTGACCGACACCCGGCACCTCGTTCAGGGCGTCTACTTGATGCCCTCCTTCGGCCGCTACGAAGTCGTTGCGGAGCTCGTTCGCTGGCTTCGCCAGGAGCGGGTGGGCGCAGATATTCGCCCTCGATAACCGTTTACATCGGCATGCATCGGATTCCTCGGTCTGCACGTCTTCCCATTGGCATTGCGGTATCCGTGCTGGCAGTCGTTCTCGGCTTCGCCCTCACGTCCCTTGGGAACACTCCCCAGACCCAATGGATGGAGCCACTGGCAATTCTCATCCTTGTCGTCGCATGCCCGGCGCTCGTCCTTGCGCTGGCCGCTGCGGCCATCGGGGCATGGCGTCGCGGTGGCCTGGTGCCACGCCTCCTGACGGTCCCGCTAGCCGCGTTGGCAATACCGCCGCTCCTTTATTTCATCTTTCTTCTGCTAATACTCTCCGGAGTCATTCACGTCTTCTAACGACGCCTGATCGGGGCCTAGTACCGGATCCTCGGATCGACCACGGCGTAGAGGACGTCGGCGACCAGATTCAAGACCACGGTGAAGGAACCGACGACCAGCAGAATGCCGAGCACCATCGGATAGTCCCGGTTGATGGCGGCGTTGAACGCCAGGCTTCCCATCCCTGGCCAGCTGAAGATGCCCTCGATGATGACCGTGCCGCTGACCAGCGTTGGGATCGCCAGCGCCACCAGCGTGATGATCGGGATGATGGCATTGCGCAGCGCGTGCTTGTACCGCACGATCCGCGGTGGCAGACCCTTGGCCAGCCCGGTCCGCACGTAATCCTGGTGCAGAACCTCGAGCATGCTGGCGCGCATGAAGCGACTGAAGGTCGCGATCAGCGGGACCGACAGCGCGGTGACCGGCAAGACCATGTGAAGCAGGAGATCGGGGACGTCATCCTGGCCACCGGCATGCATGCCAAGAAACGGAAAGCCCCAATGAAGCGGCGAGGCGCGCAAGAAGACGCCGAGAACGAGCAGCAGGAAGATACTCAGGACAAAGCTCGGGATCGAAACGCCAATGTAGGTCAGCACCGAGACGAACATGTCGAGCCGGGAATACTGGTGCGTCGCCGCGAAGACGCCAAGGGGAATCCCGAGCGCCAGCGAGATCAGCAAGGCCGTGCCAAATAGCAGCACAGAGTTCGGCAACCGCTGGGCGATGCGGGCAGTCACCCGCTCGCCGGTGCCATACGAGTCACCCAGGTCACCCCGAATGAGGGACATGACGAAGGGCGGATAGGCCGCGTACCACTGGTGATCAAGTCCGAGGCGGCGCAGCCTGGCGTCGAAACGCTGCTGCCGCACCACCGAGGGATCGGCGCGAACGCCGGAGATTTGATTGGAGGTGATGACGTAGGTCGTCACGAAAAAGAGGAACGACATTATCAGCAACAGGAGCAGGCCGATCAGCATGCGCCGCGCAATGTAGATGGTCAGAGTTACCCTGCAGTCGCCTCCACGCGTCCGGCGCGCCGGTGCTCGGCCTCGAGCAGTGCCTCGAAGACCGCGAGCAGGATCAGGTCAACCGCAAGGTCGGCGACGGCACCCAACTGCTGGTAATAGAACGTGAACAGGTCCGTCAGGAAGATCGATGCAAGAATCGAGCGCCTGAACCAGCGCAGCGCGTGCGCCCGCGACCGTAGGATCAGATAGACGACCCCGACGAGGGTTAACCCGCCCGAAACGGCGGAGGCCAGGAGCAGGGGCAGATCGACGGTTTCTCCCGGTCCCGTGGCGTTCGGCGCATACACGAGGGCGAGGCTAGCTGTCACGGCCGCCAGCAGCCTGATCAACAGCACGACAATCGCGAAGCGTCCCGCCCAAGGCGAGCGAAGACCGCCCGCCACCAACCTCTGGATCCGTCGCAGCCGTACCCCAATGGCGTTCCGCCTCGGAAGATCGGGCCGGCGTGCGGCGACCACCTGCTCGATGTTGCCGAGCAGGGTCG
>Ga0209689_1002860_pt1 | contig 12780 bp, 8 predicted proteins | sample GraSoiAngelo_149_FD_187119 | JGI IMG/M metagenome (GOLD analysis project Ga0209689, IMG submission 187119) | Grasslands soil microbial communities from the Angelo Coastal Reserve, California, USA - 14_1009_09_30cm (SPAdes) (version 2) | ecosystem: Environmental > Terrestrial > Soil > Grasslands ...
CTGGCGTGACCGAGCACGTCAAGCTCGACGATGTGGTTTCGTTCCTGAACGAGCGTCTCGAGGTCTCGAAGTTCGACGAGGAAGAGTCAAATGGCCTGATCGTCCGCGCCTCTGACGTCGTCACGAGCATCGCCGCCGCGGTGAGCACGTCGTTCCACGCGATCTCCCGTGCGAAGAGCGCGCAGGCCGATCTGCTCATCGTCCATCACCGAAGCTGGCCCCAGATCGATCTCGAGCTCGTCGAGGAGAAGCACACCCGGCTTCGTCAGAACGGCATCTCTCTGTACGGCGCCCACTCCGCACTCGACGGGGCCCACGGCATTTCGAACGGCGACGGCATCGCGGAAGCGACGGGAGTGAAGGTGCGCGAGCGATTCCTTCCGTATCACGGCGGAATGGCCGGCGTCATCGGGACGACGAGCGGCACGTTCCAGCAGTTCGTCGATCGCCTGCGTTCGGCGATGGGAACCCTCGTGGAAGCGCATGAGAACGGCGATCGCTTCGGGGTCGTCGCGATCGCCAGCGGCGGCGCGCCGTACACGACGTTCGTCCAAGAGGCGGCGGCGCGCGGGGCCGACACGTACGTGACCGGCGAGATCACCATGTACACGCGCATGTACGCGAAAGAGCGGAAGATCAATCTCGTGGCCGGGTCGCACTACGCGACCGAGACCTTCGGCGTTCGGGCGCTGGCGCAGCTTGTCGAGGCGCGGTTCGGGATCGCGTGGACCTTCGTGCCCGAATCATCGGACGTCTACTGAGCGGGATCGGGGATCTGTTTCCGGTAGCGACCGGGAACGTCGTCTGGGGAATAACCCCACTCGTTCTCTCGTGTTTCCTCACCGATAAGGAGCCGCCCCTTGACCTCATCGTCTCGGTTCGCGCGGTGCTCACGGCGCAGGACGGCATGGTCTTCGTGTTCGAGGATCAGGGCCCGCACGTGCTGCCGGGGGGTCGGCGGGAGAAGTCTGAGCACGTGCTCGAGACCCTCGCCCGCGAGATCAGCGAGGAGGTCGGCTGCGCGATCGTCGGCGAGCCTCAACCCCTCGGGTTCTTTGAGCTTCGCAACGACGGACCTCGACCGGAGGGGCATCCGTACCCGTATCCGCGCAACTACCACGTCGTGTTCAAGGCGACGGCAGGAGCGGTCACGCGCGTGCCGGTAGATCCGAACGTCCATGGCGGCCGGTTCGTCTCACGCAAAGAGGCCCTCGCCATGGATATCCCGTGGGCGGAGCGAGTCTTCCTCGAAGCGACCTAGTCGGCGTGCTCGCGGGCGGGGCACTCCGCCGGGTCTGGACTTTCCCTATTCCAGCGCCTTCTCTCCATAAGGGCTCAGCCTCAGTGCCACAACTGCTCCGGCGAGCAGAGCGAGTAACGCGCCGAAAAAAAGCCATGCCGCCGCAGGCCCGCCGACATACTCAAATAAGTTGTCCGCGAAGATGCCGGAAGCGGCCCCGATCCCTCCGAGCGTCGTGATCTGCCACGCCGGTCGCGGTTGACCCTTGAAGAGACGATGCTTGATGCCCAGCCACATGAGGCCCGCGCCGCTAGCACCCGCCGCCGCGAGGGTAGTTAGGGCGACAACCGGATCCGCTTGAAATCCGGCGTACACGCCGCCGCGTCCGAGGACTGTAGCGCCGATGACTCGGCGCCAGCCGATCGACACAGACTCTTACTTCAGAGCCAGCTGAGCCATCGACAGGTCGGAATGACCACTCAGACATGGTCATCTGTCATGGGTTCCCGAGAGTTGCTACGCAGTACCTAGTTCTTTTGTGCTCGAAAACGATCGAGGCGTTAGTCGAGGTGGTTGTAGGCCGGGATCGTGAGGAACTCCTTGAACTCGGTTGAGAGCGCGACGTCGTCGAAGATCCCGCGCGCTTCGTCGTAGCGGCCCTTCGCGAAGGAGTTGTCGCCAACCGCGGACTTGATCTTCGCGAGCTCCTCGCGTTCCACGTCGCGCACGAGCTGCGCGGTCACCTTCGGTCCCTCCGCTAGCGACACTCCGTGGTGGATCCATTGCCATACCTGGGAGCGAGAGATCTCGGCGGTCGCGGCGTCCTCCATCAGGTTGTTGATCGCTGCGGCGCCCGTCCCGCGAAGCCATGACGCGATGTACTGGATGCCGACGCTCACGTTCGTGCGCAACCCGGCATCCGTGATGGTGCCGCCGGGGATCCGCACGTCGAGCAGCTGCTCCGCGGTGACGTCCACCTCAGGCCGCTGGCGGTCGAGCTGGTTCGGGCGCTTTCCGAGGGCGCGATCGAACTCGCTCATCGCGGTCTCCACCAGGTCAGGGTGCGCGACCCAGGTGCCGTCGAAACCGTCGGTCGCCTCACGTTTCTTGTCATCGCGGACCTTCGCGAGCGCGGTCTCGGTGACCGCTGGGTCCCGGCGATTGGGGATGAATGCAGCCATACCGCCGAGCGCGAACGCGCCGCGCTTGTGGCACGTCTTCACGAGGAGCTCCGTATACGCGCGCATGAACGGCACTGTCATCGCCACTTGTCCGCGATCGGGGAGGATGAATTCCTTCCGGTCGCCGAGCTTCTTGATGATGCTGAACATGTAGTCCCAACGCCCGGCGTTCAGGCCCGCGCTGTGATCGCGTAGCTCGTAGAGCGTCTCCTCCATCTCGAACGCGAGCGGCAGCACCTCGACGAGCACCGTCGCCTTGATCTTCCCGCGACCGAGCTCCAGCTCGTCTTCGGTCCAGTCGAAGATCTGATTCCACAGCCGCGCCTCGCGGTGGCTCTCCATCTTCGGCAAGTAGAAATATGGTCCGCTCCCTCGCTCGAGCAGGCGCCTCGCGTTGTGGAAGGCGTAGAGCCCGAAATCGAACACGGCACCGGAGATAGGCACGCCGTCGATCAACAGATGCCGCTCCACGAGGTGCCAGCCTCGTGGTCGCACGACGAGCGTCGCGATCTCGTCGTTCAGCTTGTACTCGCGGCCGTCGGGGTTCTTGAACGAGATCTTGCGTTCGACCGCGTCGATCAGATTCCGCTGACCCTCGACCATGTTGCGCCACGTCGGCGTGTTCGCATCCTCGAAGTCGGCCATGTACACAGAGGCGCCCGAGTTCAAGGCGTTGATGACCATCTTCCGATCGGTCGGTCCAGTGATCTCGACCTTGCGGACACGGAGATCCTTCGGCACGTCGGCGACGCGCCAATCCTTCTCTCGAGTGTCGGCGGTCCCGCTAAGGAAGTGGAACGTCCCGCCGCTGCGGAGCCGCTCGGCGACCTCGGCGCGCCACGCGAGCCGCTCGAGGCGAGTGGGTTCGACCTCACGATGCAATCGTCCGAGAAAGTCGAGCGCCTCGGGCGTGAGCACGTCGGGGAAGCCCTCGGCTCCCGGTGCGCGGATCTCGGCCTCGACCGTCCGCATCGAACGTATCCTGCCACGCTGAAGTGGACGGCCCGTTCAGCCTGCACGGCAAGCGTTCGCTGGTCACCGGCGGGGGCCGCGGCATCGGCCGAGCCATCGCCCTCGCCCTTGTCGGCGCGGGCGCCGACGTCGCTATCACATCGCGGAACGCGACGGACGCCGAGCCGGTCGCGCGCGAAATCCGCGCGAAGGACCGTCGCTCTGTCGCTCTCGGTCTGGACGTTCGCAGCGCCGCTTCGATCCGCGCGTGCTTCGACGCGTTGACGCGCGAGTGGGGGACGATCGACATCCTCGTCAACAACGCGGGCACGAACATCCCGACCGATCTCGTCACGCTTGACGAACAAGGCTGGGACACCGTTGTGGACACGGATTTGAAGGGCGTCGCGTTCGTGACGCAGGCCGCCCTTCCGATCCTCCGTGACGGCGGTCGCGTGATCAACGTTGCGTCGATCTACGGAGTCCTCGGTCGCGTGGAGCGCATCGCGTACAGCGCGGCTAAGGGCGGCGTAGTCACTCTCACGAAATCCCTGGCTCTGGAGCTCGCGCCCCGCGGGATCACGGTCAATGCAGTGGGCCCGAGCCTCATCGAAACCGACCTGACCCGCGAGCGTATGCGCAAGGACCCAGGTTTTCGCGATGTGGAGGTTGCCCGCACCCCGCTGAAGCGCCTCGGCACGGCGGAGGACGTGGCCGGGGCGGTCGTCTACTTCGCGTCTACGGAGGCTGGCTTCGTAACCGGTCAGCTCCTCCTCGTCGACGGTGGCACCGGAGCCCACTAGAGGGGGCTGGGGCCCCCGACGGGGCAGCCCCGCGCCCATCCCCCGCCGGTACGTCCGTACTCCCCCGCGGTCGATCTAGTCCCGTCGGGTGATAGGCCAGACGGGGCTTCGCCCTACAAATTGACCACGAACACGGGAGGAAGCGAAGAGACCATGGCAAGCGTCAGGGGAGTGGCCGTCGAAACGGCCCTGGCCGCTACCCCGGAGCCAAGCGTGGAGTCGCCGAAGATCGACCCCGCGCCTCTGAACGTCGTCCGCATGACGCCGCCGGTTGAGGCGACCCTCCGCATTCTTCTCAACAGCGTCCCGTATCTCATCGGCGCTGCGGTCGTTCGTCAGCCGGCCGTCGGCGACGCGGTCGAAGCCGAGGTCGGCCGGATGCCGTGGCTCCACGACCGTCGCCTCCTCACGCTTCAGCTCCCCGACGACTCGCTCCCGGCGAACCGCGCGATCCTTCTCGACTGGCCGGTGCCGTACCAGGCGGAATGGGTCGGGGTGCCCCCGCGGCTGCTCATCTCGCGTCTCGTTACGCAGGACCGCACGGTCGGCGTGCTTCTCGGTACGTTGATCAGCCGCGATCAGATCTCCACGGGAGCGCGCGAAGCGCTCGACCTCTCCTGCGAGCTCATCGCGGCCGCGGTCGGCAGCGACTCGCTCGCGACCCTTTCGGTTCCAGCGCCGGTCGACGAGCCGCGACGCCTCGTGGTCGTCCCCGACGAGGCGATGCCCGAGCCGGAGTCGTCGCTTGTCATCGCGGCGCCCGCGGAGTCGGAGCCGGTGCTCGATCCAAAGGACGAACAGGACGAGCGCGACCGTCAGGTTGTCGACGAAGTCGGACGTGCGCTCGACGAGCTCACCGACGCGCGATCGATCGGTCGCGTTCTCCGCGACGCCGTCACCGCGATTGCCGGGGTCGACGGGTTCTCAGTGGCGCTCTTCAACAGCGTGCGCCGCGAGGTCGCGTATCGGTACAAGGTCGTCGGTGCGGATCCCGACTCGGCGGAGATGGGCCGTCAGGCCGTCGACGATGGTCCGGACTGCTACGCCGCGCGCCACGACCGGCGGTGGCACGGCTTCGTTCGCGAAATCGGCGTGCGCGGCCCCGAGGGCGTCGAGGCGCGGAAGATCTCCGTCCTCCAGTACCCGCTCATCGCCGCCGACGAGGTCTTCGGTGTCGCGACTCTCCAGATCTTCGGCGACACCGGATTCTCCGATCACGCGACACGCCTCGTCCTTCGCGTGATCGAGGTCTCGAGCGACCGGCTCGCCGCGGTCCGGCGCGCCGCGCGCTTCCAACCAAGTCTTACCCCTCCGGAGTCCGCGGCGGCCGCCGTCCTCCCGCCGGTCGCCGCGGCTCCCTTCCTTTCATCCGTGAACGCCGCGACCGAGGCACCGACGACGGACCAGATCCTCAACGACCTCGTGACCAAGTGCACCGATATCGGTCTGCCGACTACTTTCATGGTGGGCGTCGACCCGGCTGCCGGGCTCCTGCGAGGCGAGCTCATCTCGAACTCGCCTGCCGCGCGCGAGCTCGACTACGCCCTGGGGATCTCGGTGGGCCGCTTCACGATCGAGCTCTCCGACCGCTACAACGCGATCGCCCGCGCATGTCGCGAAGGGCGCATCGTCACTTCGCCGACGCTGGACGAGCTCGTGCACCCGCTCCGCGACGCCGACGGTGCCGCGACCCTCGAGCGCCTCGTCCAGGGCGGCCGCTCGACGATCCTCCCGATCACCGTGTCTGGCGACGTCGTCGGTGCCCTGGTGGTGGGTCCGATGGCTGACGAGCCCGGGTTCAGCACGGTCGTAAAGGTCCGCGACCTGGTCAATGAGACCGCGTCGCGACTCGCGGAGGCCTGGCGCACGAAGCGCTAGCCCTATAGTCGCTCGCCGAATGGTCGGCGAGGTGACCTTCGCGGTCATCGGCCTCCTCTTCCTCATCGCCGACGTCCGGACGTTTTCGTCGACGTTCCAGCAGACCTTCTACGGCCAGTCCAACACCACGCTCGCCATCATGGCGACCGCCGTATTCGCGACCTCCTTCCTCGCGCCGCTCGTAGGGTGGCGCCTCGGTCCGAAGCGAAGCGTGGGCATGAGCGCGGCGATGCTCGGCATCGCCACGCTCGTCGCGACCGTGCTGCGGAGCAACATCGCCGATCTCGCCCTTTCGATCACCGGCATTGCCGGAGGGCTATGGTGGCTGGGGCTGCTCCACGCCTCGCGGCCCGCCGATCGCCCGTCGCCGTTCGCCGTGGCCATGCCGATCGCGTTCTGCGCCGACCTCGTGCTGCGCGCGGCGTTTCGCACGGTCCCGCTGGTAGACGTGAATCCCGCGCTCGCCGCTCCGCTTGTTCTCGTTGCCGCGCTCGTCTTTCTCGCGGCCGGTGTCGCCGCTATGTCTGGGGCACGCACGTGGACGCGGCCGGACTTCCGGGGCGGGCTCGCGCTCATCGGTCTGCCGGCCCTGTTTCTCGTGGCGGAGACCGGTGCCACGAACGGCGCGCAGGTCGCGCTCGCGAGCGGCCTTGGGCTCGGCCCCGAGCCCGCCCGCGCGACGCAGCTCGGCATGGTGCTCGTCGGGCTCGGCCTCGCTGCCGGTTCGCTCGCTCTTTCGCGGCGCTATCCGCGTGGCATCGCCGCCGCGATCGCCTGCGCCGTCGGAGCCGCGCTCCTCTGGTACGTGCACGCGCCGGTCGTCTCGCTCGTCGGCGGTCTCGCTCTCGCGGCCGGCCTGTTCCTCGCGGCGGCGACGATCCCGGGCGCTCCACTCAAGGTCTCCGGTTCGCCCGTCGCCGTGACGTTCGCCCTCGCGCTCGGTTGGCTCGTGTTCGTCGGGACCGCGTTTGGGTTCTACGCCTTTTGGGCGTACCTGCCCGCCGTCTACGCCGCGACGGTCGTCGTGGCGATCGCCGCGGTACTCGTATCGGGCGGCGCGCTCCCGGCCTGGCGCGCGCTTCCGATCGCGCTCGTCCCGATCGTCGTGGGCGTGCCGTTCCTCGCACTGCTGCTCACTCCTCAGTCGCCACCGTCGAGGGATCCGACCAGTACGTTCCGCGTCATGACATACAACATCCACCAGGGCTTCAATGCCGGCCAGGTCCCATCGCTCGACATGCTCGTCGACGTCATCTCACGCGAATCTCCCGACGTGCTCGTCCTGCAGGAGGTCGTTCGGGGCTGGATGATCGACGAGCAGCACGACGCGCTGGGTGTGCTCGCGGAACGCCTCGACATGCCCTACGTGTTCGCTCCGAATATCGGCGACCTGTACGGGAACGCGATCCTGTCGAGATTCCCGATGACCGACGTCAAGCGTGTCCACTTCGCTGTGCAGCCATCCGTAAAACACCAGCCGCGCGGCGCGGTCGGCGTCCGCGTCGGCGACATACTCATCATCACGACGCATCTCGACGACGTCGCGGACTCGAGCGCGATCCGGCAGGAGCAGGTGCGGACGATCATGCGCGAGTGGGACGGCGAGAAGGTCGCGATCATCGCGGGCGACATGAACGCCGAACCCGGCGACCTCGAGATGGGACTCTTCTCGGAGGCGGGATACGGTGACCTCGCCGAGCCCGCGGGCCCGACGACGACGATGGACGACCCACCGAAGCGGATCGACTACATCTGGGGTATCGGAGTCATCGGGTCGAGCCCGCACACGGTGATGGCTCTCGGCGCGTCAGACCACCGCGCCGTAGTGGTCAACGTCACGAAGCTGTCGCGGCCCTGATCGAGCCGCGAAACGCCGATCGCGCCATCGCAGCGAAAACAAGGGCGCCGGCGAGTGCAACGGCCACCATCGAAAGATGTAGGGCCAGGTCGTAGAGCCGGTCGTACGTGAAGAAGCGCACCCAGCCGACTCCCGATACATACCTCTGGTCGATGTAATTGAAAGTGAAGTCGACGAGCACCATCGAGGTCCCCACGAGTACGACCAGCAAAGGGAGCCAGGTAACCGCGAATCGCGCTGCGACGAGTTTTCTATCGGTCACTTCGAGCCTCCGATCCAGGGTTGGTCGAAATTACAACGACACAGCAAAGCTGGTTCCTAGCGATACTCAGTCCAGCTAGACTTCGCTAAACCGCCGCGCTTCCTCGAGCGGACACCGTGGGGCAGGTCATCGCCAAGAACTTCGTCCATCTGCACACACATAGCGAGTACAGCCTGCTCGACGGGCTGTCCCGCCTCAGCGACCTCGTCGCTCGCGCTAAGGCTCTGGACATGCCGGCCCTCGCTCTTACCGACCACGGCGCCCTCTACGGCGCGATCGACTTCTATACGCTCTGCCGCGACGCGGGCATCAAGCCGATCATCGGCGTCGAGACGTACATCGCGCGGAACAACCGCTTCGATCGCGACCCGCGATCCGAGGGCCACGGAAAGCCCTGGCATCTCGTCCTCCTCGCGAAGGACTTCACCGGCTACCAGAACCTGGTCGCGCTCGTCACCGCGGCGCACGTCGAGGGCTACTACTACCGCCCGCGCATGGACAAGGACCTGCTGCGGGAGCGCAGCGAGGGGCTGATCGCGCTCTCCGCGTGCCTGCAGGGCGAGCTCGCGCGCGCCATCACCGATGAGGGCCTCGACGCGGCCTGCGCCGTCGCCTTCGAGCACCAGCAGATCTTCGGCGAGGGCAACTACTACCTCGAGCTCATGTCGCATGGGATCGCCGAGCAGGAGCGCGTGAACGAGGGCGTCCGCGAGGTCTCGCGCCGCACCGGCGTGCCGCTCGTCGTGACAAACGACATCCACTACGTGCACGCCGACGACGCCGAGGCGCAGGACGCCATGGTCTGCATCCAGAGCGGCAAGACGATCGATACGCCCGACCGCCTGAAGATGATCGACAACCCCGAGCTCTTCATGCGCACGGCCGCGCAGATGAGCGAGCTCTTCCCGAGCGACCCCGAAGCCCTCGAAAACACGATGCGGATCGCTGACAAAGTCGACCTGAAGCTGCCCCTTGGTGAGCTGCGCCTCCCGCACTTCGAGGTGCCGGCGGGAAAAACCCCCGAGGAGCAGCTGCGAACGCTCGCCGAAGCTGGCCTGGTCGAGAAGTACGGCGCGGCCACGCCCGAGCTGCGCGAGCGTGTCGACAAGGAGCTCGCAATCATCGCCAAGACCGGCTACACGGGATACATCCTCATCGTCCAGGACTTCATCCGGTTCGCGCACGAGCAGGGGATCCTTACTGCGGTCCGCGGATCGGCGGGCGGTTCGGTGGTGAACTACGCGATCGGGCTCACCGATATCGACCCGCTGAAGTACGGGCTCATCTTCGAGCGGTTCCTCAACCTCGAGCGCTTCACGCCACCGGACATCGACGTCGATTTCATGGGCGACCGGCGCGACGAGGTTATCCAATACGTCACGCAGAAGTACGGGGCCGATCGGGTCGCGCAGATCGGCACCTTCAACACCATGCTCGCGCGCGCCGCCGTTCGTGATGTGGCGCGGGTGCTCGGGATGCCGTACGGCGAGGCGGACCGGGTCGCGAAGACGATCCCGTTCGGCACGACACTGATCGATTCACGCCGCATGTCCGCCGAGCTCCGCGACCTCGAGCAGGAGCCGCACATCCAGCGCCTTCTCGATCTCGCGGAGAAGGTCGAGGGGCTCGTGCGGTCGACTGGCACGCACGCGGCCGGTGTTGTGATCTCACGAGAACCGATCACGCAGCTCGTCCCGCTCGAGCGCTCGAAGGGCAACGCCAACGCGCTCCAGACGCAGTACGAGGACAAGCAGCTCGAGAAGCTCGGAGTCCTGAAGTTCGACTTCCTCGGTCTCGGAAACCTCACGATCCTTGAGCATGCCCTACGGCTCATCGAGCGCCAGCGCGGGATCAAGATCCGGCGCGAGGACATTCCGCTCGACGACAAGAAGACGTTCGAGCTGCTCGGTTCGGGGGAGACGACCGGCATGTTCCAGCTGGAATCGGCAGGCATGCGGCGCTACATCCGCGAGCTCAAGCCGGACCGGGTCGAAGACGTGATGGCCATGGTCGCGCTCTTCCGGCCGGGGCCGATGGACTACATCCCCACATACATCCGCCGCAAGCACGGTGAGGAGCCGGTCACGTACGCCCATCCCACGCTCGAGCCGGTGCTGAAGCAGACGTACGGCGTCATGGTCTATCAGGAAGACGTGATGGCGGTGACGCAGGCGCTCGCGGGCTTCACGCTCGCCGAGGCTGATGTGCTCTGCTATGCGGTCCGGAAGAAGTTCCGCGACAAGCTAGACGCGCAGAAGGTGAAGTTCGTGTCAGGCGCGGTCCGCAACGGCGTGCATGCCGACGTGATCGAGTCGGTCTGGAAGGACTTCGAGCCGTTCGCGCGCTATGGATTCAACCGTGCGCACGCGGCGATCTACGGGATCATCGCCTACCACACCGCGTACTTGAAGGCGAACTACACGACGGAGTACATGACCGCCGTGCTCTCGGCAGAGATGGGGACGCCTGACCGAATCGCGATCGCGGTCGCCGAGTGTCGCCGCATGGGCCTCGCGGTGCTGCCACCGGACGTGAATGAGTCCGAGCTCGACTTCGCGTTCACGCCGAAGGGCATCCGTTTCGGGCTCGGTGCCGTCAAGAACGTCGGCGAGGGCGCGGTCGAGGGGCTCATCGAAGCCCGCCGCTCGGGAGGCCCTTTCCGCTCACAAGACGACTTCTGCGAGCGACTCGACCTCCAGCGCGCGAACAAGCGCGTGATCGAGTCCCTTATCAAGGCGGGCGCGTGCGACGAGTTCGGGCCGCGCCTCTGGCAGCTGGATCGTCTCGATCAGGTCCTCGAGACCGCGCAGCGGCTGCAACGAGATCGGGAGAGTGGACAGGTCGGTCTCTTCGCCGAGCTCGGGATGAGCGGCCAGCTCGACGTGAAATTCGTCCCGACCCCAAACAGCAAGTTCGTGGACGCTCCGAAGGAAAAGCTGGCTTGGGAGAAAGAGCTGCTCGGGATCTATCTCTCGGCGCACCCGCTCAATGCGCTCGCTCCACGCATGAAGGACGTCGACAATCTCGTCGCCCTGGCCGAGCTGAGCGAGGCGGGGGAGGATCTCGTCACCATCGCCTGCGTCGTCACGAGCGCACGCAAGCACATCACCAAGAACAAGCAGCTCATGATGTTCGCGCAGGTCGAGGACCTGACCGGCAGCGTCGAGATCACCGTCTTTCCGCGCGTGTACGAGGCGACCGCCCCGCTCTGGGGGACCGATGAGATCCTGCTCGTCCTCGCGCGAGTCGAGCAGCGCGAGGAGGATCCGAAGCTGCTTGCCGAGCACGCCGTGCGTTTCGACGATGCCGGGATCGAAGAGATCAAACGCGTTGCCGACGAGCGGCGGCAATTCCTCGCCAAGCGAGCGAAGTTCACCTCACGAAACGGCGGAGGCACCGCCGTGCAGCCGGGCGCCGTGCAGACGGGCGGCGGGGCATTTCCTCGTCAGCCCACTGGGCCTGGGCGGGACGAGAGCGTGATCCCGAAGGCCCAAAGGGCCTCCTCGGAAACACCCCACCCCCCGTCAACGCGGGACCTTCCCTCACTCGATGAGCCTCCCGCACTCGTCATTCGCTTCAGGGAGGTCCTCGACTACGAGCGCTCCATCGCGCTCTTCCAGAAGATCCAGGAGGTCCTCAAGGACCACGCCGGCGTGTCGCAGGTCGTCCTCGAGCTCCCGCGAAATGGTGGCGGCATGCGTCGCGTGCAGACCTCATTTCGCACCAAGCCCTCGCGCGAGCTCGCGGAAGCTGTCGCGCGCGAGGTTGGCGGTGACGTCGTCGAGGTCGTCCTCCCGCGTTGACCGGTAGCCCGCTCGCCTAGCGGGAGATTGGCATAGCGCGTGCCTCCCTCTACTCCGATGGCCAGTCGCGCGCGCTTGCGCCGATTACATGACGCGAACAACGAGATGTCCGCGTCGCTCGACCTCGGGCACCGGCTGCGGACCGCCGTGAAGTCGGCGCGAGACCTTCTTACGGCGGACGCCGCGGCGGTCTTCCTGCCAGACGACGAGGGCGACGCGCTCGTCATCCGCGCGCACGACGGTCTCTCCGAGAGCTACGTAGCGGGGCAGCGGCTCCCGATCGACGAGGTGCGTGCGCAAGTCCGCGCCGCCGGCGAGCACGTCATCCTGGACATGCCTTCGGGCAGCGTCGGCGACCACGCGCTGATCCAGGCGGAGGGCCTCGCCAAGCTCCTTTCCATACCTCTCTTCTTCCAAGAGAAGTTGACGGGTGTGCTCGTCGTCTACACCAAGGATCCGAAGCGCACGTTCGAGCCGGACGATGTCGAGCTCGCCCACCTCCTCGCGGCGACAACCGCGATCGGGATCACGAACTCACGTTTGTACGCCGAGGCCCTTGCCCAGCAGGACCTCCATCGGCATCTCCTCGAGGCCCTCGGCGACGGGGTCCTCATCGCTTGGCCCAACGGGCACTACGAGGCCAATCCGCGAGCGCGAGAGATTCTTGGTGTCCCTCAGTTCGAGACACTGGCAGAGCTCCGCGACGCCGTCGATGTCAAAGACCTGATGACCGGCCGCCCGATCCCTCCGGGCGCATACCCGCTGGATCGCGCGATGAAGGGAGAGACCACGAAGGGTGACTTT
>Ga0209689_1002865_pt1 | contig 12774 bp, 12 predicted proteins | sample GraSoiAngelo_149_FD_187119 | JGI IMG/M metagenome (GOLD analysis project Ga0209689, IMG submission 187119) | Grasslands soil microbial communities from the Angelo Coastal Reserve, California, USA - 14_1009_09_30cm (SPAdes) (version 2) | ecosystem: Environmental > Terrestrial > Soil > Grasslands ...
GCGATCAGTGTAAAACGCATCTTGCGGTCTCGCAGAATCCACGGAAACGCCAACAGCGGAATCGTGAGTATTGGGCCAAAATAAAACTTCCACGATGAAACCAGCTTGTCGAAAGTCCGGCTGAGAGCTCCGCGCCAGGTTCGGTTTTGCTCAAATTGGCGAAGTTCCCAACGATAGAAGTCACGCATAACCACGTCGTGATACTCGGGTTCGGGCCGCGGTGATTGCCAGAGGAAATAAGGCGCGGTGGCGTAGGTTCCACGGTTCACCTGGTAAGTCATGCGGAATGGGCTGCCTGTGACGCGGTAATAGTAATAACCCGTGGCCGCACCGCCGATGGCAAGGACAAGCAGAATTGGCAACACCACGCGGCTTAACAAAATTTTCGGTTCGGGATGATTTCGCCGGTTGATCCAGATGATCATCGCCACTGCTACCGACAAGCTGAATATCAATCCTTCATACGGACGACTGTTGGCAAGGATTGTGAGTCCGAGCGCCATCAGTAAAGAATCGCGCACACGCAGGTACTGTTTCAGCCGCGGCAGTGATCCTAGGACCAGGGCGCCTCCGAGAGCGGCGAGTGAACCGGCCCAGTAGGTATTCATCCAATAACTCAGAATGCCGAACCGAAGCATGGCCAGCATTCCTCCGAATAACGCCCACCCTGGGGGGAACCACGCCTGGAGCATCCAGCACAATGCAGAACACATGACGGCAGTGATGATCCACTGTCCAATCCAGGGATGCCCGAGGCGTTGGCCGGCCGCGAGCACCAGTCCTTGTCCCGGCGGATACATACTCATGTAGGTCGGTTGCTGGATGATGTGGAAACTTTCAAAGTGTACCCACATGGGGTGCGTCGGATTGGTTACTCGGCCATGCGCGAAAGTATCGGCGGACAGCAGGTAACTGAATTCGTCGTTCCAATGAGGCTCGGGAATCCCGAGTACCGGAATGAGGGCGGCGCGGATGGTGAGAACTGAGAGTCCGACGAGTATGACGGAAAGGTTTTTTCTTCGCGCCAACCGGCCAAAACCACGTTGCAAGGAGGCAAACCCGGAAGGTGGCTGCGATATTGGAGACGCTTTCCGTCGCGACAGAAAGATCATTGCCGCAGCCGCAATAATCAACACGGTCTCGATGATCTGTATTAGTGACGAGGCCAGGCGGGCGTAGAGGCCGTCCATAGCAAGCGATGCCGATTGTAAAAAATCCGCGGAGGATTATTTTTCTACCGGTTCTTCTTCTCCAGTCAGCTTGTCCATGATGCCGGCGGCTACATCGATCATTTCCTGATCGACGGTACGGTTGTTGGCGATGGCATCGGCGAGGGGTATGGAAACGATCTTATTACCGCGCAACGCTGCCATGCAGCCAAACTCGCCGCGATGGACCATGTCGATTGCTCCCAGGCCATAGCGGGTGGCCAGCACTCGATCAAAAGCGCTGGGAGAACCGCCGCGCTGAATGTGTCCCAGCACGACGGTTCTAGTTTCGAATCCGATACGCCGTTCGATTTCGCGAGCCAGAATATTTCCGATTCCGCCCAATCGCGCGTGACCGAATTCGTCCTTCTCGATGTCCTGCACGATGGGGGCGCCGTGTTTCGGATCCATATCAGTGGAAAATTTTGCTCCCTCGGCAACCACTACGATGCTGAAGTAGCGTCCGCGAGCATGGCGCAGGCGAATAGTCTCGGCAACTTTATCGACATCGAAGGGACGCTCGGGAATCAGAATCACATCGGCACCGCCGGCAACGCCGCTGTGAATAGCGATCCAACCAGCATTGCGACCCATTACTTCCACCACCATGACACGGTTGTGAGCTTCCGCGGTGGTGTGCACGCGGTCGATGGCCTCAGTGACAACGTTGACCGCGGTATCGAATCCGAAAGTGTAGTCGGTGCCGGCCAGGTCATTGTCAATGGTCTTGGGAACGCCTACTACTTTCACGCCTTTTTCATGCAGTTTCTGAGCAACGGAAAGGGTGTCATCCCCCCCAATTGCGATCAGCGCATCAATGTTGTGCTTTTCCAAGGTGGCAATGCATTTGTCCAGGCCGTCAGGCTTTTTAGCTGGATTTGTGCGTGACGTGCGCAGGATGGTGCCGCCGCGGGGCAGGATTCCTCCCACACTCGAGAGATCAAGCGGCATGCTCTTATCTTCCAGAAGACCGCGCCAGCCCTCGAGAAATCCGACAAATTCGTCTTCGTAATGGAAGCTGCCTTTGCGCACGATGGCACGGATCACTGCGTTCAAACCGGGACAATCCCCGCCACCGGTCAGCATCCCGACTTTCATCGCCTGCTCCTGTCGTCCGTCATGAAGTAGAGCTCTCCGAACTATGCATTGAATGCAAGGGCGCCTTGCGGATACGCTTCAGGTGCATTCAGTGGGACGGAGCATTAAAGATTACCATTAACTCGTCCGCTTGGCGTAGGAGGGGCTAGAGCCCTTTACCGCTCATTGGTCGTTCGTCGTTGGCGGTTCGCTACCGACCAAGGACCAACCACCAACGATCGCGGGAGCCTCGCTTGCTGATTGCGCGAAGGCGCAGGATTGGCCACAATAATTGGGATACTCTTCGAACCAAATCCATGCCTAAACCGCTCCGAATTGTGATGTGGATCGGCATTGCTCTTTTGGGCGCGCTGGCCGTGGCCACGATTGCGCTGCGACGTGGTGAGCAGATCAATGCCATGTGGCTGGTAGTGGCTGCTTTTTGTAGCTTTGCGTTGGGATACCGGTTCTACAGCAATTTTATTTCAGCCAAGGTTCTTGCCTTGGACGAACAACGCGCCACGCCCGCGGAGCGCTTGGAAAATGGGCGCGATTTTGTTCCCACCAACAAGTGGGTCGTGTTCGGTCATCACTTCGCGGCGATTGCAGGACCAGGACCGCTGGTCGGCCCGGTGCTCGCTGCGCAATTTGGCTATTTGCCCGGAACCCTGTGGGTGCTGGCGGGTGCGGTGTTCGGAGGCTGCGTACAAGATTTTGTGATCCTGCTTTTCTCGATCCGGCGGGATGGAAAATCGATGACCGAGATGGCCCGAGAGGAAATTGGGCGGGTGGGCGGTTTCGTCGCTTACCTGGCGGTCATCAGCATCATCATCATACTTCTAGGCGCGGTGGCATTGATCGTGGTGAATGCTCTGAAGGCGAGTCCCTGGGGAGCTTTTACCATCGCGATGACGATTCCCATCGCGCTGCTCATGGGGCTGTACCTGCGGCGCCTGCGGCCTGGAAAAGTATTGGAGACATCTGTCCTGGGATTCGTCCTGGTAATGCTAGCGATATGGGGAGGACAGTGGGCATCACAGACACCGAGCGTGGCCCGGGTGTTTACGCTCACCGGCCCCACACTGGCAATTCTGATCATCATTTACGGATTTGCCGCTTCCGCTTTGCCCGTATGGCTGCTGCTGGCGCCACGCGACTATCTCAGCACCTTCGTCAAACTAGGAACGATCGCTCTGCTGGCCTTGGGTATCGTTGCGCTGCGTCCCACATTGCACATGCCGGCTTTGACGCGATTTGTCGACGGCAGCGGTCCCGTGTTTGCCGGGAGCATTTTTCCATTTGCTTTCATTACGATTGCTTGTGGCGCAATCAGCGGGTTCCATTCGCTGATTGCCAGTGGCACGACACCCAAGCTGATCCGGCGAGAGTCCGAAGCCCGCATCGTGGGTTACGGCGCGATGCTGGCGGAGTCCACGGTGGCGATCATGGCGATGATTGCAGCTTGCGTGCTCCAGCCGGGAACTTATTTCGCGATCAACAGTCCGGCGGGCGTGGTGGGCCAAGCTCCAGAAGTAGCGGCGGCGACCATTACGGCATGGGGATTTCCAGTAACCGCGGCCGAGATGCATTCACTAGCACAGGCGGTGGGTGAGCAGACACTGTTCAACCGCACCGGCGGCGCTCCCGCATTTGCGGTTGGCATGGCACATATTTTTTCCAATAGCCTGGGCGGACAAGCCGTGATGGCGCTCTGGTATCACTTTGCCATTATGTTCGAGGCGCTTTTCATCCTAACCATTCTCGATGCCGGAACCCGGGTGGGCCGATTCATGGTGCAGGACGCACTGGGCCACATATGGAAGCCACTGGGCCGCACTAGTTGGTATCCCTCAATCGTGGCTACTAGCGGGTTGGTAGTCGCCGCCTGGGGATTTTTTCTCTGGCAGGGCGTGAAAGATCCCGTAGGCGGAATTAATTCTCTGTGGCCGCTGTTTGGCATCTCCAATCAATTGCTGGCGACCGTGGCCCTTTGTGTGGCGACTACGATCATCATCAAGATGGGTAAAGTCCGTTACGCCCTCGTCACGTTGCTGCCGCTTAGCTGGTTGGTTTCCGTGACCTTTACCGCGGCCTGGCAAAAGATTTTCGATCCCAGCCCGCGCATCGGTTTCCTGGCACATGCTCGTAACCTCGCGTCTTCTCCGACACAAGAAGCCTCTCGGCTAATCTTTAATGATCGGCTCGATGCCATCGTAACTGGCTTCTTACTGGTCATGGTGGTGCTGATACTGCTGGAATCGGTTTTGGAGTGCGTAAAAGTACTCTCTGGCCGCAAACAGGCCGGGGTAAAAGAAACTCCATTCGTGGCGAGCCGATTCGCCACCGAGGAGCAGGGATGATGCGTCTGCGAGAGATGGTGAATGTTGTACTGGCGATGCTGCGTGAAATTTTTGATGAGTCTGCGTATAGGCGTTTTCTGGAGCGAAAGCAGATGGTTTCTTCCTGCAAAGCCTATGCAGAATTTGTGCAGGAGAATGAACTTTTACGAGCGCGACGGCCGAGATGCTGTTGAAGAAGAAGAGGTCAGCATTCAGCATTCAGCCAATCGGGCTGGTGGCACTACCTTATGCTGGACGTCATCATCTCAAACTTAAGATAGACTCTCACTTATGCGGGTCCTGGGCATTGACTGCGGAACCGAGTACACCGGCTACGGTGTGGTCGAGCTTGGTCATCACGGCGTGCTGATTTGTTTGACTTGTGGCGCGATCAAGCTTTCTACCCGCGACGCCATGGCCTCGCGTTTAGCCACCATTTTCGAGGGGTTGAGCGGAATCATTACTCAGCAACGACCGGATAACGTGGCCATTGAAGATGTTTTTTACGCATTGAATGTGAAATCGGCACTCAAGCTCGGTCAGGTGCGCGGCGTGGCGATGCTGGCTGCGTCCAAAGCTGGACTGAGTGTGTCGGAGTATTCGCCTCTTTCCATCAAGTCCGCGGTTGTGGGATACGGCAGAGCGGAGAAGCAGCAGGTACAGCACATGGTTAGACGACTGCTGAATTTGACCGAAACCCCGGAACCCGCGGACGCGGCCGACGCTCTCGCCATTGCCATCTGTCATCTGCATACCTCGGCAACACTGGAACGGCAGCGAGCCGTGGCGCGCTGAATGGCGCCGCTCAGAGCACCCGCAATTCATTTTTGGCATAATTTCTACTTAATGAATTGCGACCAATTTCGACAATCACGGAAGCTCTCGCGGTTTCAAACAGTAGTATTGTTCTGTCTGGTCTTGTCCTTCCATTCTTCTTTGAGGGCTGAACAGCAGCCTCGAATCACCTTCGACTTTGCTTTTCCGGGATCGGAACCAGATCATTACGCAATTTCGATTTTCGCCGATGGGCACGCCACCTACGACAGCCACGTTAATACAAGCCAAGGATCGGAAGAAGATGACTTTCATTTCGACTTTACGATTTCCCCGTCCGATCGCACTCGCATTTTCGATTTGGCAAAAAGAGCCCATTACTTTGAAGGAGAGGTCGATTCGAAGAAGCGCGGGATGGCTTCGACCGGCGTCAAGACCTTGAAGTACACTGACACTGAGAAAAACACGCAGGCGACCTACAATTATTCGCGAATTCCAGCTGTACAAGAGCTAACCGATTTTCTGCAGAGACTTTCGACAACTCTGGAATTTGGGCGGCGGTTGGAGTATGACCACCACTATCAGAAGCTGGCACTGGATGAGGAGCTGAAGAGAATGGAAGAGATGTCCAAGCAGAATGGCCTGGAAGGGTTGTCGGCCGTCTCGCCCATCCTGGAGAAGATTGCAGGGGACGCCTCCGTCGTCAACCCGGGGCGAGTGCGAGCCCAGCGACTGCTCGCAGCAGGACGTAAGGAATCTCCTTAAGTGATTGAATAGAAAACAGAAGCTGCGGGAGTTCTTGCCGACGGTCGCAGGCTCTCGAAAGAACAGTTCGGAGTGATTGGTTCCCGGCTCTCAGCCTCTTTGACTATTTGTTGACAACCCACCATCCGGTGGAGTGTTCTAATTAATAAAGGGCAGCTCTCGGGAGGCGTCACATGTCCATTCGAAAACCCTGGATGCATTTATTCGTGCTGGTAGCGCTGGCAGTTCCATCTTTCGCGGACTCGCAAGTTCGCATTGTCCGCCTGAGCGACGTGGAAGGCAACGTTCAAATTGATCGCAATACGGGTCAAGGGTACGAAAAAGCGTTTCTAAATCTGCCGATTACCCAGGGAGTCAAGCTTCGCGCCAATGGGGAAGGGCGCGCGGAGATTGAATTTGAAAATGGCAGCACGCTTCGCATCATTCCCGGAACAGTCATCGAATTTCCCGAACTATCCATGCGGGATTCCGGCACGAAAGTCACGACGGTGAAACTGCAGGAAGGCACTGCTTATCTGAACTTCAACGGCGCCAAGAGCGATGAGTTCACCCTGAACTTCGGACGCGAGAAAATGGTGCTCACGCGCTCGGTTCACTTGCGTGTGGCAATGGGTGATACAGACGCTACACTGGCAGTTTTCAAGGGCGACGTAGAAGTCACAGGCCCATCCGGTTCGGTGCAGATGGGCAAAAAGCAAACGGCAACTTTCGACTTGGCGGATCAGGACCGCTACACTCTGGCCAAGAATCTGGAAAAAGATCCATACGATGACTGGGATAAACACCAGGAGGAATACCACCAGCGCTATTTAACCAGTTCCTATAGAAACTACTCGCCTTATGCCTACGGCATGAGCGATCTGAACTACTACGGAAATTATTTCAATGCGCCGGGTTACGGCACGCTGTGGCAGCCATACTTTACCGGTGCGGGATGGGATCCGTTCATGAACGGTTCCTGGGCTTGGTATCCGGGTTTTGGTTATACCTGGGTGTCTTCGTATCCCTGGGGATGGACGCCTTACCGCTATGGTTCCTGGGTAAACGTTCCGGGTTACGGATGGGCATGGCAACCCGGCGGTTCAAGTCTGGGATGGAATACGGTTCCGAGAGTTATCAATCCTCCGCGGCAGTTCACGCCGCCACAGCCACCAGCAACATCGGCACACAACACGATCGTGGTGCAACGCGGACCCTCTGTGACCCCGCCAGGATTTGGTAACAAGGTCGTAATCCGTGGCGACTCCGCTGGTCTGGGCATTGCGCGGGGCAGCGTCCGCGATTTGGGCAAAGTGTCGCAACAGGTGAGGCAGGAAGGGTCTGTCACTACGAAGGTCCACAGCGAGCCTATTCGAACGTCTCCCGTGATGTCGGCTTCACCGGCACAGCGGGGAGCAAGTGCGTCAGGGTCGTCGGCATCGCGAACGACATCGCCGGGATCTCGGGTTAGTTCGCCGCGGATGAGCAGTCCAGCGCCTCGATCCGCACCGCCTTCGCGTTCTACTCCGAGTCCGCATACGTCGCCTCCGCATCAGTAACGGAGACGTTGATATTCGGAGTTTTGGCGTTCGCCACCAAAAACAAAAGGAAGGATCTAAATCGATCCTTCCATGAACATTCCTATTCGGTCAGTTTCAGGCAGCCCGCTTAGGTCTCTTCTGGTGTGTCTTTTGTTTTTCCTCCGCTTGCCCGGATCCTTCGTCAGCCTCTACATTGATCTGCTTCGCCAGTTCGGTAAGCTTCTCGTCCGTTTCCTTTTCTTCTTCGAGGGTTTCCGCAAGTAACGAAGCATGCTCAGATTCGCCCAACTCTTCCGCAAACGCGCGCACTGTCCCATATGCAGCAATCTCATAATGCTCCACACGTTGAGCAGCACCTATTAATGCGGCATCCAGCAGAGCACCTTCAAAGTCTTCTTCCATTATTTCCGAGCCTTCCTCTATCAAACCTTCCATACCTTTGCACTTCTTCCCTTGGGACTTTCATCAAGCATTTCGAAAATTTGCTCCAGACGTTGTACGTGGCTCTTGGTCTGTTCAAGATGCTCCTCAAACCCAGCTCTCAGCTCCTCCGAAGAAGCAGCTTTGGCCGTCTTGGGTAGAGCCTTCACAAGTTGATTTTCTGCGTTGTAGAGATCCTTCAGTTCGTCGACATAAAGCTCTTTCAATCCTTCGTTTGGCACGTCTTCTCCTAAAAAGTGATGTACTCGGCCTTTTGATGCGGTCGCAGCTATTCGTGATCAAGATTGAGGATGCGCTCCCGGATTGTCCGATAACGAACTGTGAATTTCTTTTCGGAATCGCTATCCACGCCAGTATCTGAGCTGCTGCAATGCGAGGTTGGCTGCGGGGCATATCAAAACGGATGTTCCGCCAGAGTGAGCGGCTGCGTTAGGCTCATAGCCGAGTAGCACAACCGAACTCAGCTCGATTTCCGCTTCGGTAGGCTTGAACCCTGAACACCTTCTACCCAGTTCAGCAATTCATCTCCCGTCATGAAGTTCAAAATACGATCGCGTTTCATACCGCCCAGGAGAGCTGCGGCAAGCCCAAGCTCTAGAAATGAAAGCTGCCATTGCCCGTGAGAATCGGTGCCGCTAGCTTTACGAGGCTTATATTCACGTCTTGTCCGAAGTTTTACACTAAAACGCGATTTCGGATGCTCGCTCGAAATTCGGTACACTGATAGTGGTTGGGCTTCGTGAAAGAACGGGTTACGTCGCGATTGGCCCCGTAGCTCAGATGGATAGAGCAGCGGTTTCCTAAACCGAAGGTCGGGTGTTCGAATCACCCCGGGGCTACCATTTTCAAGATTGCCGCGCGGCGGGGCTCACAGTTAAGACCCTTCATGCGCCGGACCTCCGCGATATCTAAAAACGCCAAACGGCAAAGTTGCGGCATCTCCCTTTCGATGCCGGACTTTGCCGCTGGTGACGACGAAAGCAAATAGCCGGTTTGCTGATCCAATTACACCGCTGCCATCTTTGTTGCTGCCTGACTATGCACCACTCTAGCTCAAGCTTCCTGTAGTCGCATTGAATGGATTGCCACTCGTCGGTGACTTCGAGACAATGAAGTCCTGCCCTTTCACTTTTTCGAGGATTCGATGCAATGCGTTCAGGATCTTCTTAGCCCCGAGAGCGCCAAAGAACATCACTTTGACTTCTGTCGCCATGAAGAAGAAGTTCCATCCCGCGGCATGAATCTTGCGATCCAGGACGATACCATCTAGCGCCTTGAGCAGCTTCCAGTTCCCCGAGCAAGGCTCGCTCTCCAGCCCAGGTAATTGCGTCATCAGGGGCCACTGCCTCATTAAAATTGATCCGACTTGGATGCTTGGTGGCATAACTCTCAAGACAAAACCGGTGGCGAGATTAAGCTCGCGCCGCCGCCGTTAGAAGACCAGCAACAATGAAAGCAATAACAACGCAGCGCTTCCCAGGAGCACGAGTTCGCTGACCAAATCGGGTTTCAGTAGATCTGCCCGGAGCATTTTCGCTTCTCCCGCGCATCCTCGGCGGCAAGCTTAGCCTCAAGGATGGAGCCAGCTCGTCTGGTTTGGCGACTGAACCGCCACCCTTGAGCCATCAATAGATTCGCTCATTTGCTCTTGAAATACTGTGCAGAATGGCTCACTTCGGACCTCTAGCGAAAATAAAGTCAGCAGGAGGCCCTAGCCGAGATGGTGGGCGCCACCTGTTCGCGAGTGACCTTCTTCATGAACCGGTTCAGGAAATTGGGCTTCATTCGCTACGATGGCGCTCTGCAGGTTCACAGCGCCCTGCTCAATGTAGTTTTGCACCGCTGGGTGCGCCTCCACGAAACCGCTCCTTGCATCGCCCGCGTTGATCGCACCCGCTGGCCCCCATTCCATGGGCGGCAAGTATCGAGCGTAGGCGCTCGGTTGCCTGGTTTTGCCTATGTCCGCACTCCAGGCAAATGGCTCCTACTTGCCTCATCGGACTTTCTTTCGATATTTCATTCTCACGGACGCCGAGGGAGGCTGAAACCACTGGCCCTCGACATTTGTTACACGAATAAGCGCAGAGGTGAAGGTATTGTCTTTTCATTGAATCCTCAACAGTCCTGGGCAGAGCATTCGGAAGGGAACCGTCCAATTCTGGGTCGTAGTGCTGCTCTATGTTGGTTTGAACGACTTGCCGCACTCCAGGCAACATGTCTTGCGGCGTGACGTTATTAATCCGCAGAATGGGCACATGCGTTGTGATCCGAAATCTCCGCGGTTCATGCCCAACGACTTCCTCAATGACTCAATAATCGAAGCCACCACTCTTTGAACCCGAGCAACAAATTGATTCACAACTGAGGCCATGGATGAATTCCGTCTTCCCTGAACGGATGTTGATCATGGTTCACAATGACAGGTTCAGGCAAATGTTTCTGTGCAGAATTGCTCTTAATTACAGAATGGAAGTCAATTTGGAACTGTGGATGCACTCTCTCCCAAAATGGAAGCAGCGATCAATAGTGAGCAATTCAGACCAGCTATTTTCGCCAGCCTGGGCCATCATGATGCAGAGACGAGCGCTTCTTCTCGCTCTTTCAGATTCACTGAACTAAGTCAGTCCCATCTGAGGTTCTGTCCTCTTAGTTCCGCAGCCCGTAAAGGAATAATTCATGAACAAAACAATGTCAGTGTTGTTGATGAGCTTCATAGGCCTGGTTGGAACATTCGCCTGGGCAGGTTCGGCTCGAGAAGACACGGTGGACCGGCTGCAAAAGTCCGTGGATGTTCTGCACGCCATCATGTCAACGCCAGACAAAGGTATTCCTGAAGAAGTATTGAGCAATGCAAAATGCATTCTGGTCGTGCCGGACCTGATTAAAGGCGGCTTCATTTTTGGGGGCAAGCACGGACGTGGCGTGGCCACCTGCCGTACATCCAGTGGTTGGAGTGCGCCTGCTTTCGTTTCCGTTGGTGGAGGAAGCTGGGGATTGCAGATCGGAGTCGAAGGCGTGGACCTGGTTATGTTGGTCATGAACGAACAAGGCTTCCAGCACTTGCTGTCCAGTAAATTTCAATTGAGCGGCGAAGGATCGGCGGCTGCAGGTCCGGTTGGCCGTCACGCTTCCGCGGGAACGGACTGGAAGATGAACACTCAGATGCTGACCTACTCGCGCTCCAAGGGGCTGTTCGCCGGCATCACACTCGAAGGTGCGGTAGTCCAGCAAGATGACGATTCCACCAAAGCCATTTACGGCAAGAACGTAAAGTTCCGCAACATTCTTTCGGGCAGAGTATCGACCCCGCAAAGTGCGGAAGCGTTCATGAAAGCTGTTTCAGACGCGGGCCACCAGGCACGAATTGCTGAAGTAAAAGACGACAAGAACTAATTGCATGACAGAAACCTGCGAGACCGGATTATCCTTGTCCAGGATCTAAAACCGGTCTCGCCTTATCTACAAGGCTTGCTTCGCAAAGCCGATCAGCCTCCATGCTTCTCCCGGAAGGCTTGGAGACATCGGCGGGCGGTTTCGAGTTCAGAAAACCTGCTGCCTTCCTGTTCCACGAGATAGTATTCCACTCCACCGGCATCTTCTGCGGCTGCAAAGATGTTTTTCCAATCCGCTGCTCCTTCACCGAACAAAACCGTGTAACCCTTGCCAGCATCAGGCGACCAGTCTTTACAATGAATGGATCGAATTCTTCCCGGGCTCGACCGAATCCATGCCGCGGGATCCGAGCCCGCCTCCAGACAGGTGCCTACATCCAATTGCAGCATGACGGATGGCTTCGTCTGTTTTGCCAATATTTCAATCGGACGCTGACCTTCGATGGGTGTGAACTCGAGCTGATGGTTGTGATAACCGGCTTTCAATCCAGCTGGTTTCAGCTTTTCCGCGGCACTGTTTAGCGTATCTGCGACCGACCGCCATTCCGTCAAACTGGTTTTCTGACCGGCAGATGCGAGCACCACATACTTACTTCCAAGAATTAGATTCATGTCGCGGGCTCGGTCAATGCTTTGCGGCCTCAAATAACTTTCGTCGTTGTGGGTGGAAAAGCAACGCATGCCGAGATCGTCTAAAAGTTTCCTGATCTGCTTGGTCTGAGGCTCCGTCCAATCGAAATACGGCGCATAAAATTCCACGCCTTCGTATCCCATCTGAGCGACAGCTCGAAGAGCGGCTTCGGGGTCTTTCTTTAATTTCTCGCGAACGGAATACAACTCAAGGCCAACCGGGATAGATGTTGATGCCCTGGTAGTGAAGGCCCAGGTAAGCATCGCTGACAAAGCCAGGAAAGAGCGCCGGGAAAGCGGTGTAGAAGGCATGGGAAAATCCTACTTTAGAACGAAAGAAATTTCAGTGGATTTATGAACCGCTGGCCCGGTTTTTTCGTTTGGCCGGCGGCCAGTTCGCTTCACTCATCTCACTCGTCGAATGGCTAGAGACGCGCGTTACGACTTCAGGACGATGGAACGGAAGATCTCGTCGTAGCGGGGCACGATTCGGTGTCACAGCCGACCCAGACGATCTAATTTCCCTGACGAAGGCTCGAAAGCAACACAACAGGAAAGCCGTGCTTACTACCGTAACCACAGCGAAAGCATAGGCCACGATGTTGCCTGTTGCCATGCCTTCATTACA
>Ga0209689_1002867_pt1 | contig 12773 bp, 16 predicted proteins | sample GraSoiAngelo_149_FD_187119 | JGI IMG/M metagenome (GOLD analysis project Ga0209689, IMG submission 187119) | Grasslands soil microbial communities from the Angelo Coastal Reserve, California, USA - 14_1009_09_30cm (SPAdes) (version 2) | ecosystem: Environmental > Terrestrial > Soil > Grasslands ...
GGGAATTCTTCAGTTCTGTCGGAATCAGGGCAAGGCCGGGCTCGGCCATGCGGCCCTCGGCGAGCAGTTTCTTCACGCGGGCGATGTTCGACTCGGACCAGTTGCTCTTCGGCTTGCGCGGCGTGAAGCGGCACGCGTAGCTCGCCTCGTCGATGCGCTTCGTCAGGCCGTCGATCCAACCGTAGGCGAGCGCTTCTTCCACCGACTCGTCGTAAGAGATCCCCGACTTGCCGGACGCCTTCTTGTAGTAGACAACCCAGATTTCTTTCTTGTCGTTATGGTGTTTCACCAGCCAGCGCCGCCACTCGGCCGGCGTCCGCACCGTCAGCGTCTCACCAAGGTCCATCTAGGCCTTGACCGGCGTCAGTTGCTGGATCGCCGCCAGGGCAACCCGAAACATCGGGGTCAGGTCGAGGGCGGCGACCCGACTGGGCTCGATGTCCGCCTCTCCGGGTTCGTTGACGACGGTCAACACCGACCCGCCGCGCAGTTTGCGAAGGGCGCAGATGACAAAGATCGTCGACGATTCCATGTCGTTGCAGAGCACCTGCGCCCGATGCCAGACCTGGAGCGCCTGCTCGAGCTCTTCGCGGCGGGGCATCGTGCTGGCGTGCAGATCGGTGTAGAGCGAATCGTGGCTGCGGACGATACCGGCGTGCGTCCGATGGTTCAGGTTGCGGCCGGCGGCGAGCATCGACTGAGCGAGCTCGAAATCGGCGACCGCCGGATAGCCGAGGGGGACGTACCCCGGGGTGGTACCCTCGTCCCGGACCGCCGCGGTGGCGACCACCAGGTCGCCAAAGCCGACGCCTTTTTGGATCGAGCCGGTGGTCCCCACCCGGACGAAGGTCTTGGCGCCGATGGCCATCAACTCCTCGACGGCGATCGCGGTCGAAGGTGAGCCGATGCCGGTCGAGCAGATCGATACCTGCCTGCCATCGAGCTCGCCGGTGAAGGTGGTGAACTCGCGGTTGCGGGCAATCAGTCGCGGGCGATCGAGCAGCTTCGCAATCGATTCCACACGACCGGGGTCGCCGGGGAGGAGCACCGCGTCGCCGACGTCGCCAGGTTTACAACGGATGTGGTACTGGAGCTCCCCCATGCCGACACGGAGTTTAACGTGAACGCATCGACGGCGCATCGGCGCGAACCCCCCACCCTGCCCTCCCCCACAAGGGGGGAGGAGATTACTGCTACTGGCTCCAGGAGCTGGCTTCGCTACGCGCCGTGAAGGTGTCGCCCATGAAGATCCGAAGCAGGGGAGAGTCGATCGGCTGGCGGTAGGTGATCGTCACGTGAATCGCCGAGTTCTTGGTTCGCTCGAGAAGCGTCGGTGAGACCGAGACGCCTACGTGATCGGGATTCAGGTCGCCGAGGTTTTCCAGCACCGTCTGGCAGACGGCGGCATCAGCGTAGCCCTGCGGATGTGACAAACCACCGATCACCGCCCAGCAGGGCGTCCGGCTGTCGGCGGCCTCGAGGCTGCTGCCGGCGACGTAGGCGGCTTCCTGCGCCGCGTGGCTGACCTTGGCCGCCGTTAGCGCGACGCCCAGGAACTGCACGCCCATCACGCCCAGCGCGAAGAGGAAGGCGATCACCAGGGCGAACTCGGCCCCCGCCTGCCCGCGCGAGGCACGTTGCACGACTCCAGCATCCGCCAGCCGGGTTGCCGGTTGCGTTACGCGTCCAGGCGCTCGATTCCCGAGGCGGTCACCCGCCGCAGCAGCAGGACGCGGGGCGCCGCGCTGCCACCCACGCGGAAGGCGGCCGCAACTCGATCCGCAACGTTCGTGGCATCCGCGGCCGTCCGGGCGTGGATGGTCGCCAGCGGCTCGCCGGCCGCGACCCGGTCGCCGACTTTCTTTTCCAGCACGATGCCGACGGCAAGATCAATCGGCGCATCCTTTCGATCGCGTCCAGCGCCGAGCGCCTTGCCGGCCAGCGCGATCTCGAGCGCGTCGGCGCTCGCGATGGAACCCGCGGTCGAGGCGAGCACGGGCCGCTGCACCGGCGCTGTCGGGAGGAGGCCTGGGTTCTCGGTCACCCGTGGGTCGCCGCCCTGCGCCGCGATCAGCTCGGCAAGCTTGCCCAACGCGCGGCCGTCGGTCAGATAGCGCTTGAGCTCCACCCGGGGAACCCCGGCCAACCGGAGCATCTCGGCGCCCAGGCGAAGCGAAAGCGCCTCCAGCTCGGCGGGCCCACGACCGGCGAGCGTCTCGATGGCCTCTTTGACCTCCAGGGCGTTGCCGACGGCGCGGCCAAGCGGCTGCTCCATGTCAGTGATGTAGGCCACGGTCTCACGGTTGGCCTGCGTTCCCAGGGTGACGAGCGCGCGGGCCAACGCCTCGGCCTCCGGGATTGTCGCGATGAAGGCCCCCCGGCCGGCCTTGACGTCGAGCAGGATCGCGTCCGCCCCGGCGGCCAGCTTCTTGCTCATCACGCTGCTGGCAATCAGCGGCACCGAATCGACGGTGGCGCTGGCGTCGCGCAGCGCGTAGAGAACTCGGTCGGCCGGCACCATGTCCGCCGTCTGGCCGGCAATCGCGATCCCGATCCGGCGCACCTGCTCGATGAAGCGATCGACCGGCAGATCGACCTGGAATCCGGGGATCGCCTCCAGCTTGTCGAGGGTCCCGCCGCTGTGGCCGAGCGCCCGGCCCGAGATCTTGGCCACCGGAACCCCGGCGGCGGCGACCAGCGGTGCGACGACCAGAGTGGCTTTGTCGCCGACGCCGCCGGTCGAGTGCTTGTCGACCTTTCGGCCGGGGATCGACGACAGGTCCAGCTGGCGTCCGCTCGCGGCCATCGCCAGGGTCAACGTGGACGTTTCGGCGTCGGTCATGCCGCGCAGGCGCACCGCCATCAACCAGGCGGCCAGCTGGTAGTCGGGGATGGTGCCCCGGGCGGCGCCGCTGACCAGGAAGCGGATGCCCTCGTCCGTGTGGGCCTGACCATCGCGCTTCTCCCGGATCAGGTCGAGCGCCGTCACGCACGAAGTGTAATTTGGGGCGCGTGTGGCTGAAGCTGATCGGGTTGATCGTCCCGCTCGGGCTCGACACATTTGCGGTCGCCGCCGCACTCGGGATCGCCGGATTGAGTCGAAGGGATCGCGCCCGGGTCACCGTCCTCTTCACGGCCTTCGAGATGGGCATGCCACTGGTCGGCTTCGTTGGCGGGACGCTCGTCGGTGGCACGCTCGGCCATGCTGCCGACTACCTGGCCATCGCGATCCTGATCGCGCTCGGCGCCTACATGCTGTGGCCGCGCCCTGAGGAGCGCGAAGATCAGCGCCTTAGCCTGCTGGCTCGAACGCGCGGCCTGGCCGCGCTCGGACTGGGCGTCAGCATCAGCCTCGATGAGCTGGCGATCGGCTTCACGCTCGGCCTGCTGCGACTCAATGTCCTGCTCATCATCGTGCTCATCGGCGCTCAGACATTTCTCGTGACGCAGCTTGGCCTGCGCCTCGGCCGTCAGGTTGGTGAGCGCGTTCGCGAGGGTGCCGAGCGGGTCGCGGGTGTCGCGCTCGCCTTGCTCGGGCTCGTGCTGCTGGCCGAGCAGCTATTTCACTAGGTACGAGTTCACCCCCGGGGCGGGGGCAAACTTGGTGTTGAATTGCACGAGCAGCGAAGGATGGCCGGGGGTGTAAGTGCCGCACCCGGTCGTGCCGGGACTGTTGCCCAGCACGTTGCCACCATTCAAATTCAGGTAGGCGCCGATGAACTCGCCGTTGATGGCGTACTGCGCGCTGGAGTTGCTGTCAGACGGCGACGTATTCCGCGGGCCCAGCTCGACGCCGGTCACGGTCATCGAGCCCGAAGGGTCGGCGTCGAACACCGTTCCCCAGACCTGGAAGCGAGGCACGTTCGAGGCGGCAGCGTTGAACGTCTCGCTCCAGACGGTCCCGTTGTTGCCGTTCGTCGGCGCGATGAAGAAGGCGATATTCGTGCTGCCTGTGGGGACAAAATGCGGGGCCACGAAGAAGACGCTGCCGTCGTTGGGTAGCAGCGAGTTGTCCGCGGAAAATACGCCGCCCTGGTCGAAGATGAACTCGACGCCGTTGGTGCCGTCGGCAGCGGGGGGCAGATCGGTCGTCCCGATGGGCGGCGAACCCGCGTAATGTGCCAGGCCGGTAGACGTGTTGGAGACATATCCACCCTGGATCGTGAGGTTCGCTCCAGAGGTGAAGTAATAGATGCCATTCAAAAAGATATACACACTGTTATTTCCGTTATCGCCGCTGCCAGGGATGGTCTGCGACGTCGTGTACTGGCCTGGCGTGTAGACGTATACCCATTTCGAGCTGCTCGAGTTGGTAATCGTCACGCCATTGATGACTTTGGATGTTCCGGGGGTAATGTGTTGCTTGGTCGGGTTGGTCCCGCCGGATAACTGCGACATGTCGGGCATGTGGTAGTCCGGCTCCGCATCCAATCCGGTTCCAAAATTGACCGGATTACTCCAGAAGGTAAACAGGCTGTGGTTGTCGCTCGCCGAGTTGACCGTCAGGTCGCCATTGACGTTAAGGAATGCCTGGTTGGGATTGGGCACATGGAACTTGGCGTTGCTCACGGTCAGGCCCATGATGCTGGCGTTGCAGACGTCGGTGCCGTCCTGGCCGTCGTCGATCTGCGTGTAGCCACCCTGGTCGTTCCAGATGGTGTTGCCGCTGCCACCGCTGGTGTAGGCGAAAAGGGCATACGTCTTGGCGTTGGTGCCGGCCTCGGCCGTCGCGGTGGCCAGGATGGCGACCTGGCTAAACCCCAGAATCTGGACGAACGTCGCCACGGCGTTATAGGTCACCGTGACCACAACCTGTTTGTTGTCATAGCCGGTAGGCGCGACGGCCGTAATGGTATAGCCGCCCTGGGTGTCAGTGACCGTGTGATTGATCGGCGCGGTGTAATAGGAGGAGTTCGGATCGTTGTTGGCGGGGTTCTGGTTGAAGACCGCAAACGTGTCGTCCAGCGCGTAATAGAGGGCATAGTTCGGCTGGCCGTTCGGGTTCGCGACCGTGCCAACCAGGCTTTGGGCGCCGGCGAGCGCCCCGGAGTCGACGGCATCCTGCATCAACCGGCGCTGGAAATAAAGACGGCCGGCGTCGATCGCCAGCGCCAGCATGCCGCAGATGGCGACCATCGCCAGGGCCATGATCACGATGGCCTGCCCGGAACGGCTTCGCCGTATTCTGATCAGCATCTCAGTACTCGGCCCTCATGGATGAGCCCGCCGACATCACGAACTGGGCGCCAGTCAGGTTTGAGATCATCCCGGTCATCGGCGCGAACAGGTAGGTGACGCGCACGGTCACCTCGTTGTTTCCGGTGGTTCGGTTCGGGCTCACCCAGATGAAGCCGGTGTTCGGCGTGTGGGGGAGGGAAGGCGAAGTGCACCCCCACTGCAAGCATGGGTCCTCCGTCAGCACCATTCCCCCGCCTCCGATCTTGGCCAGGGTGGCATTGATGATCACGGTGTCTGGATAGGTGCTGGCATAGTTGCTGCGCAACACCAGCTGGCGGGCGCCTTCGTGGGCAGCCTCGGCGATATTGATGTAAACAGCGATCGCACGCCCGAAGTCGAAAATACCCATCACCAGGAGAAAGAGCAGACCAGCGAGAAGCGAAAACTCCACCATCGCCTGACCGCGGGATTTGTGCCGCTTCATCAGTAGTTCGTCCGCATTTGCACAGAGACGCTCATGTGGATGGGGTTCCCCACCAGCTGCTGCATGAGTGGCGTGTAGAGCTGAAAGTCGTATTTCACGTTGACGGTCACGTAGTAGTTGGTTGTTGAGCCGCCGAGCCAATCGCTTACGCGGTTGCTTCCATCCGGGCATCCGAATGTGGACTGGGATGAATCGTGGGGTGGGCAGATGGTGACGGACTTCGGCGAGATGCCACTGTAGGTCAGCTCGGCAATCACCGCGTTGCTGATGTTCGTGTCGTTCTGCACCGGGCATGTTAGATAACTGGGTCCTGTGCAGGCGGGCGTGTCGGGACCCGTATAGATGTTGAGGATCGCGGCGCGAGCCCCTTCCCGGGCAGCGTTGGTCACCGCCACCTGGAAGTAGTAGGCGCGGCCGAAGTCGACCAGGCCAAACGTCAGGAAGGCGAGGACCGGCAGCACCATGGCCATTTCGACCAGCGACTGCCCGGCGCGGCCACGCCAGCGGTTGGTTTTCATGGATTCGTTACCCGGCGCCGGGGACCGACCAAAGGACCCAGACGCCTACTGCAGATAACGCAAACGGTAAGGGTCCGCAACTCGATTCCCGATCACGGCTCCTTACAGGTCCCGTTACGACTCGGGTCTCAACGGGTCGCGCGCAAATGAAGAAAAACGAGCACGCGTTCGGGAACGAATGTTCCGTATTGCGGCAATTAGGACCGGCCTATAAAGTCACCCCTGCGACCTGTCAGAAAGCCAGTTAGAGAAGGAAACGACTCTAGTCGGTCGCTGACGAGGGGACCGCAAGGTTCCCACTCTCGGATCGTGAGGTCCGAGGGCCCGGCCCGCAAGGGCTGGGGAGTCGGTTGTCGCAAGACGACCGGTTCTGTCAGTGACGAAGGTCTAGCTCGCAAGGGCCGGACTGGGCGGCGGGATGAAGGCTCGCTGGGTAACACCGGTGAGTTGTAAACCGTAACGACGGGTCGCATTCTTTTTTCGGGCCGGCGCCGTTGCATCAAGGAATGCGCCAGCGAGCCTTGCTTCTGTGGATCCTGGCTGCCTGGGCACTAGCCGGTTGTCAGGGCAACCCGACGTATGCCGGCTACCCGCCGATTCCCGGGCCGGCACCGGACACGGAGGTGGTCGCCGTCTCGCCAGAGATTGCGGCGGCCGACCATCCGGTCTTCTATTACCGGGATGCGCAAAATCCCAACCGGCTGCTCGCCTATGACTGGAGCGGCACCCTGCGCGGATCCCTAGCGGTCTCGGCCTCCGAGTTCAGCGCCACGCCGTCCGCAGATGGCAGGTTTCTTCTGCTGATGGGCGCGCACCTGGTGAGCGGGGGGCAGGTGCTCGGCCGAGTGTCGCCGGGAACCTGGGCGGGGGATGGGGTGCACCTGTGCACGTTCCTGAACCACCTTGGTGGGCCTGGCCAGCCCCGGACGAGGCAGCTCTCCGCCAATTCGTTCGAGGGTATCGATACTCCCGCAACCCTGTTTTATGAGTCGGTCGCCGGCGAAAGGCGCAGGCTGCTCGACTATGGCGAATTCGGGCCGCACGGCGGCCCCGCGGTGCTGGCGTGCAACGCGGCGAAAGACCGGGCCGTGATCGGCGGCAGCTTCGTCGGAAGTATCTCCGGGCTCGCGATGATTCGACTATCCGATGGCCACGCGATCTCCCAACAACTGGGTGCGTCGCACCGCGGGCCGGAGGGGACCCTGGTGTCGCCCGACGCATCACTCCTTGCGCTAGGGAGCACGGGTGGGGTATCGATGCCAGGTGGCGATGCGTTCACCGTCTTTCGAATACCGAGCAACGAAGTCGTTGCGCAGATTGCCGGCTCGGGAGCCGACGCGTTTTCGGCCGACGATACGAAAGTGCTGACCGTCGAGGACGTCGGCGGGAGCAACGAACACCAGCAGTACCAGGTCATCGATCTGGCGACCGGGCGGTCGATCTGGAACGCCGTGCTGTCGCCGGGAACCGTGCTGACCCGGCCCGGGACCGGCGAGTTCCTGGTGGCGTCCCGCACACATGAGTTGAGCCGAACGCGAGTGAACAGCACCGATACCTTCGAAGACGTCTGGCTGGTGTCAGCGGATGGCTCGGCCCGGCTCCTGCTCAAGCACGCCGCGCCACTTCAATAAGACCAGCCGACTCGTCCCCGACGAGTTAGCGGCGATTCGGGTACGAGTACTGGCTGGCAATCCAGACGCCGCTGCCGTAGTCGATGGCCACCCACTCGGTCGTTCGGTCGCAGGCACCGCTGCAGAGCAACTGCCAGGTGCCATTGAAGGTCACGATCCAGGCCCAGTGGTGCACCGGCAGGTCGAATCCGGTATTGAAGTCCTCTCGGACCTCGGCTGAGGTGACGCCCAGGGCGCCGGGGTCCACGTGTTCCCAGGCCGCTTGAATCGCCTGGGTCCGGGTCAGGCCGCCGCGAGGCGGCCCCGCCGCCTGCGTCTTTCCCCAGAGGAGGATGCCCAGCGACGCCAGCGACAGGATGCCGACCACGGAACAGATCAGGTAGAGGCGTTTGGTCGAGATCCGCCAGGCCGGAACCAGAAGCATCATCGTTGCAACGCGCCCGGCCGGTCGGGCTTGTCAGGCGGCTGAACTTACGACAGGAATTCGAGCAGCAGCCGGTTCAGGCGATCGGGTTGGTCGAGCGGTACCCAGTGGGAGCCCTCGAAACGCTCATAGCGCCATTGACCTTCGATAGCCTGCGCTGACCGCGTCATCGCTTCTTCCGTCAGGTACAGATCGCCGGTGCTCCAGATCCCGAGCGTGTCGGCCTTGACCGCCGGCAGTCGCGGTCCGCCGGTCCGGCCGAGGATCGCCTGGACCGGGAGATTCGCCCGGTACCAGTTGAGCGCCGGAGTGAGTGCGCCCGGTTCGGAAAGAGTCTTGACGTACGCATCGGTGTCCTTCGCACCGGCGAGAAACAGCCGAAACAGGTACCAATCGTCCCGCTGGATCAACTCCTCGGCGGTGCCCTCGAACAAAAACAGCAGGCGGTACCAGCCTTTCTGGAGTTCCTCGAGCGACGGCTTCGCGCCGGTTCCAGGAGCCCCGACGGAGATGGCAACGAGGCGATCGACGCGCTCGGGAACTAACGCCGCCAGCAGCCAGGCCACGCCGGCGCTCCAGTCGTGCCCGACGACGTGCGCCCGCTCGATTCGCAGCGCGTCGAGAATGCCAGTTACGTCTCGGACGATGGTGGAGAGGCGGTAGTCTGCGACGTTCGGTGGCTTGCTGCTTATTCCACGTCCACGCATGTCCGGCACGATCGTGCGAAAGCCGTTCTTTACGAGCGCGGGCACCTGGTTGCGCCAGAGATCACCCGTATCGGGAAAGCCGTGCAGCAGGATGACCGGCGTGCCCGACCCCTCATCCCGAACGTGGAACTGAAGCCCGTTGGCCTCGACCAACTCGAGCTCCATCTTAGAATCAAACCGGATGGAGCCCACCAACTCCGGGACGTTCGAGACCCTGCTCAAGCGCGGGGAGCTGATCGAGTCGACCTCCGAGATGACCCCGGATTACCTGCGCGAGCTGAAGCACACGTTGATCGTCTCGGGCGACACGGAACTGATCTCGGCCCCCGCCTATTACCTGGCCGCCAAAAAGGCGCCCAGCGTCAATGCGTTCATGACCGGCATCGCCATCATCCAGGACGAGCTGGCCCACGCCCACATCGCCTTCCACATCCTCGAAGAGCTGGGCGAGAGCCAGGAGGCGCTGATCTTCAAGCGCGACCCCAAGGCGTTTCGCTATCCATACGCCTTCGACGTCCCGCTGGAAAGCTGGACCGAGCTGGTTGTAGCCAACGCGATGTACGACCAGGCTGGCTTCTGCCTGCTGGGTGACATCCACGAGCAGTGCTCCTACGGGCCCTGGAAACGGGGACTCGTGAAAGTCATGGCCGAGGAGAACTTTCACCTGCGCAACGGCCGCAACTGGTCGAAACGCATCAGCCAGGCCGGCGGCGCCGCCAAAGAGGAACTGCAGCGCGCCATCGACTGGATGTTTCCCCTGACGGTCGAGTGGTTCGGCCTCCCGGACAACCTCAAGCAGCACAGTGCCCAGCTGGACTATCGGTTGAAAGGTCTGACCAACGACCAGTTGCGGCAGCAGTGGCTCTCGACCGTGGTGCCGTTCATGGAATCGATCGGCATCCGGGTGCCGGCCCACCAGGAAAACAGCCATTTCGTCCTGGACTATCCATTCCCGTGCACCTTCGACGCGGACGCGAAGCGGTGGGACTTCAAGGATCCCTGCACCTGGGATGATGTGCTGGCTCGCTGGCGCGCCCGCGGCCCGCGGAACGCCGAGATGGTGGCCCTGTTCCAGGAGAGCTTCGCCAAGTTCCAGGTGCAGGTATGAGCCCCCATCCTACCCTCCCCCGCAAGCGGGGGAGGGAAATTTCGCTCCAGGCCCGGGTCTGGTCGGCGCTGGCCGAGATCAACGACCCCGAGATGCCGGTCAGCCTGGTCGACCTCGGCATCGTCTACGGCATCGACGTGGCGGAGGGGATCGTGCGGATCCGGTTGACGTTCACCGCCATGGGCTGCCCGGCGAGCGACCTGCTCGTGGGGGATATCCGTGAGCGGATGCTCAGAGAACCCGGCGTCGATGACGTCGTCATCGAGGTGGTCTGGGATCCGCCCTGGTCGTCGGACCGGCTGACGCCGGAGGGTCGGGAGGCGTTGCGGTCCTGGGGTCTTTCGGTCTGATGGGGTACAGCCGGGTTCACGCGAACGTTCGCGAGTACGACGTCTTTGCCCGCAAGGCGAGGGTCGAGCCGCTGCGCCAGGTCGGCAGCGTGGTCGCGCCGGACGACGACCTGGCGATGGCCTACGCCCGCGCCACCTACGACGAGGAGCGTTGGGTGGAGATGATGATCGTGCCCCGCGATGCGGTGATCCGGCTGTGGGCTCCGGGAGAGTCGGAGAGCTGAGTCTCTACTCGCTCGTCAAGAGCCTCGCCGACAACAAGCAGCTGCTCGGGATGCGCTACGCGGAGTGGTGCATCGCCGCGCCCAGCCTGGAGGCGGACATCGCCGCGGCGGCCATGGGCCTCGACGACATCGGGCACAGTCGCGTGCTGTACGGATCGCTTCGCGAGCTCGGGACGCCCGATGGGATCGACGAGAGCAGTTATGCGAACGTCCCCTATCTGGACAAACCGTGGACCGATTGGGCCCAGTTCGTGGCCGCGAATGCGGTGCTGGACAGCGCCTTTACGCTGATGATCGAGGCGCTGGCGAACGGCAACGTCGAGGTGTTGCGCAGCCGCCTCAAGAAGATGTTGCAGGAAGAGCGCTACCACTTCCTGCATGGCCGAAGCTGGATGCGGGAGGCGAAGGCCCCGCCGGCGATCGACCGGGCGTGGCGCGAGTCGCTGGAATGGATCGGTCCCGAGGGTGCGGATGTCGACGAGCTGCATCGGGACGGCCGCCTCGCCTTCGATGTCCGCGAGCTGCGCCGGCTGCTGGCCGAGCGCGTCGAGAGCACAGCGCCGCCGGCCGAGATCGATTGGGCGAAATGGGACCGGATTCGGCGGCGCACCGAGCCGGGAGGCATCGACCAGGCGACGCTCGAGATGCTGCAGGGCCTGGCGGAGAAGCGGTACATGCCGGTGAGTTCATGACCCCCCACCCTGACCCTCTCCCGCAGGGGGGAAGGGAAGATCTCGGCAAGCCGCGCTGTCCGTTCTGCCAGGCGACGAACACCGAGGTGATCTCGCTCTTCGGCAGCCAGGTGATGACGATGCAATGCCGGTGCCGGGCGTGCGGCAGTTTCTTCGAGGCCAGTAAATACTGAGCTGAGCGCATGGGAGGAGGGGACGATGGCTGAGGGGACCGTCTTTGGGTGTTTTTCCATCGGGAGCGTGGCCGCGACCTATGACGAGATTTACGTGCCGCGGATCTTCATCCCCTGGGCGCGGCTCTTACTGGAACGGGCGGACCTATCGCCGGGCGAATCCCTGCTCGACGTCGCGACCGGACCCGGCACCGTCGCCCGGCTGGCAGCCGAGCAGGTGGGTCCGCGGGGTCGCGTGCTCGGTACCGATATCAGCGCCGCCATGATCGGGATCGCCCAGAAGAAGGCCATCGCCGGTGAGGCGGCGGCCATCGAGTACCTGGTCGCCCCGGCCGCCCCGCTCCCGGTGGCGGATGGGAGTTTTGACGTGGTCACCTGCCAGCAAGGGCTGCAATTCTTTCCCGATCGCCCGGCGGCGTTGAAGGAGATGCATCGCGCCCTGCGCCAGGGTGGTCTACTGGTCGCGGCCGTCTGGCGCGAAATCGCGCTGCAGCCGAGCTTCGCGGCCATCGATGGCGCGCTCCGGGAACGCCTCGGTCCGGACGCTGCCGAGCCCTATGGAGCGCCGTTCCGCGGACCGGGAAAGGCGCAGCTGCGCCAGGCGCTGGTTGACGCGGGCTTCAAAAATATCGCCGTCGACGAATACCGGCTGCCGCTCATCTACGAAGCCGGAATCGCGCAGGCGCTGGCGACGCTGGCCGCCTCGCCGGTGGCGACGACGGTGGCGGGGCTGACCGACGACGAGCGGGCTCGGCTGTGGGAGGCCGGCCGGCGGCGGCTCGAACCGCTGCTGGTAGACGGCGCGGTCAGCACCGAAATGGTGTCGCACCTGGCGGTAGCGACGACTTAATAGCGATCATCCGTTTGCGAACCGCAGTTTGGAGTTGCGGCCCGATTAGCTTGGCCCTTACGCTTACGCCCGCGACCTGTCAGAAAGCCAGCCGATGAAGGAAACGACATCGGTAGGCCCCCGAACCCCGGGCCCGCAAGGACTCGGTTAGTACGGAGCGAAGGTCCTCTCGGAAACGGGTGGACTGGGCGGCGGTAAGGACTCGTTGGGTCACACCGGCGGGTTATCAACCGTAACGACGGGTCGCTTCAACTTTCTGCAGGTTCTGCCGGCTTTGCCTTCCCGAGCTCGGCAGACCTGTGCGTCGCTAGTTCTTGAGCTCGGTGGGGATGATCGTGCGCTTGAGCAGCTCGGTGCCGCGGAGCAGCTGGGCTTCGGCGGGAATACCGACCGGCCAGTCGGTGAGGAAGTGCTGGAGATCGTCCACGCCCTTC
>Ga0209689_1002869_pt1 | contig 12768 bp, 11 predicted proteins | sample GraSoiAngelo_149_FD_187119 | JGI IMG/M metagenome (GOLD analysis project Ga0209689, IMG submission 187119) | Grasslands soil microbial communities from the Angelo Coastal Reserve, California, USA - 14_1009_09_30cm (SPAdes) (version 2) | ecosystem: Environmental > Terrestrial > Soil > Grasslands ...
CGGCGAGGGGATCCGGGTGGGCGCCGGGCGTCCCCGCCCGAGTCTGCAGCGCCTGCAGCCACCGCCGCGCCCGCGGGTGATCGCCCCGCGCCGCCGCCGTCCGCCCCGCCGCCAGGAGCCGCGCGGTGATGCGCGGTAGTGTCCCCACGCCCATCAGGATGACGAGCGTGTCCACGGCCATCGCGAGGCGCTCCCAGTCCACGGCAGGCTCCGGCTTGGCGGGATCTTCGTGGCCGGTCACGACGGCAAACGACGACGCGAAGCCTCGGTGCGTGACGGGGATGCCGGCGGCGGCGGGCACCGCGATCGCCGCGCTGACGCCCGGCACTACTTCCACGGCCACCCCGGCGCGCGCGCACGCCAGCATCTCCTCCCCTCCCCGGCCGAAGACGAAGGGATCGCCGCCCTTGAGGCGGACCACGAGCCTTCCGCGCCGGGCGTGGTGGATCAAGATGGCATTGATGGCGGACTGCTCGAGATAGTGCCGTCCCGCCGACTTGCCCGCGAAGATCCTCAACGCGTGTTCGGGCGCTTCGTCGAGGAGAGCGGGGGTGACGAGCTGGTCGTACACGATCACCTCCGCGCGACGGAGCCACCGGAGGCCGCGGAGCGTGATCAGCTCCGGGTCGCCGGGGCCGGCGCCGACGAGGACGACCTTACCCTGAGACACCGAGACGCTCCTTCAACCGCGCCTGCGCCTCGGCCGTGCGTCCGGCCGCCGCGAGGCTTCGCAGCTCTCCGTCCAGGGCCTGCCACCAGCGCTCGGCGTCGAGGGAGATGCCGCCCTCCCGGAGCGATCGCCGAACATCGCCCATGACGTCGGTGAGCAGCGCCAGGTCGTCAGGCAAGCGGGCTTCCAGCTCCTCGCGCACCAGTCGCGCCATGGTCGGGCTGACGCCACCCGTCGACACCGCCACCGTGAGCGCGCCACGACGGAAGACCGCGGGCAGGATGAAATCGCAGCGCCCCGGATCGTCGGCGCAATTGATCCACACGCCCCGCGCCCGACACTCCGCGGCGATGGCCTCGCTCACCGAGGCGTCCGAGGTGGCGACCATGACGAGGGCGAACCCCGCCGCGTCTCCGGCGACGTATTCGCGCGGCCGCCAGTGAAGCCGCGCCTCGGCGGCCAGGGTCAGGAGGGCCGGCGTGAGCGACGGGCTGACCACGGTCACGCGTGCATCCGCGGTGAGCAGTCCGTCCATCTTCCGCTCGGCCACGGGGCCGCCGCCCACCACGAGACAGCGCCGTCCCGCGAGATCGAGCATGACCGGGTACGCGAAGCTCATGTCGAGGACTCCGGTCGCGGCTCCGGGGGCGGCGCCTGCCGCTCTGGTCGCGGAAAGAAGCGGACGAGCCGCTCGAGGACCTCCGGCAGCTCGTCACAGGGCACGTCCTCCATGATCCGCATGGCAGCCCGCGGATCGTTCCCGCCGCGGCCGCCCACGAAAACATGGACACCGTCCACGATCTTGCCGTCCACCTTGACCTTGCACCCCTGGAGCCCGATGTCGGCGGTGTGGTGGTTCCCGCACGAGGCAGGGCAGCCGGACCAGCGCACGCTGATCGGACGGGTCTTGCCGATGTCTTTCTCGAATTGCGTCGCGAGGGCCATGGCGCGCGTCTTGGTATCGATGAGGGCCAGGTTGCAGAAGTCAGTGCCCGTGCACGAGACGAGGCCGCGGCGGATCTCCGAGGGGTTGTAGGGCAGCTCTTTCAGGAGCGGCTCCTGGGTCAGGTCGCCGAGCATCGTATCGGGGACGTGAGGGAGAAGCACGTCCTGCGAGGCCATGAAGCGGAGCTCGCCGCGCCCGTAGCGGTCGGCCAGCCGCGCCAGCGCGTCGAGCTGATTGGCGGTGACGCGACCCACCGGGGTCTTGAGTCCCACGTAGTTGAGGCCGGGCTCGCGTTGCCGGAAGACGCCGATGTGGTCGCTGTGGGCGGCCCCGCGCGCGTCCCGCCCCGCCCGCGGCAAGGGCCGCTCCAGGCGCGCCTCGAGCTCTTTTCGGAAGCGCTCCGCTCCCCACTCGGCGAGCAGGAAGGCCAGGCGCGCCTTGCTGCGCGACTCGCGCGGTCCGTGGTCGCGGTAGACGAGGGCGATGGCCGCGCAGACCGCCGCCGCCTCCTCGGGGCGCACGAAGGCGTCGAGGGGGCGGGCGAGCGTGGGCCCTCCCGAGCCCTGCTTGCCTCCCACCGCCACGTTGAAGCCGGCGATCTCATCGCCGTCGCCTCCGGAGGCCAGGGCGGGCGTCATAGAGATATCCTGCGTCTCCCCGGAAGTGCAGTGCTCGAGGCACCCCGTGATGGTGACGTTGAACTTCCGCGGCAGGTTGGTGAACTCCTTGTTGCCGAGGAAGATTCGCTGGAACTCGCGCGCGATGGGCGCGGTGTCGATCAGCTCACCCGGCGTCAGGCCCGTGGCGGGGCAGCCGATGATCCCGCGGATGTTGTCCATTCCCGTCTGCAGGCTCGAGAGCCCCGCCGCCTCCAGACGCGCGATGATCTCCGGCACCCGCTCGATCGTGACCCAGCGAAGCTGGAGCTGCTGGCGCGTGGTGATGTCGGCGATGCTCCGTCCGGACTCGCGTGTGATCTGCGCGAGCAGGCGGACCTGATCCGTGGTGACGATGCCGTTGGGCATGCGGACGCGCATCATGAAGTGGCCCGGCGTGGGGCGCCGCATGAACACGCCCACCCACTTGAGCCGCTCCTTGTCGTCGTCGCCGATGGTCTTCCATCCCTCGCGGGCGAAGCGGACGAGATCCTCCTGGATGTCGAGCCCGTCCTTCTCGGTCTTGAGCGCTTCGGTCTTGTTCATGCGCGGTCTTCGGTGATGGCCCGGAGGCGGACGGCGCAGGCCTTGAGTTCGGGCTGCCGCGAGAGGGGATCGCGCGCCGAGAGCGTCAGGTTGTTCGCCGCCTTGTAGAAGCCCCATTGTCTTCCCCAGTGAAAGGGCAGGAAGCACGTGCCCTCGCGAATGGTCTCCCCCACCCGCGCCTGCGCCACCGCTTTGCCCCGGCGGGAGGTGATCTCGACGAAGTCGCCGTCGCGGATGCCGGCGCGGCGCGCGTCACGCAGGTGGACCTCGAGGAGCGGCTCGCGCGTGCGCGCAGCGAGGGCGGGCGACTTGGCCGTGCGCGTCAGCGTGTGCCAGTGGTCGCGCACGCGCCCGGTGGTCAGGGTCAGCGGATAGGCCGCGTCCGGCGGCTCGACGGGAGGGTCGTGCTCGACGGCCACAAGCCGGGCGCGGCCGTCGCCCGTCGGGAAATGCGCGTCCGTGTAGAGCCTCGGCGTCCCTGGATGGGTCGGGCCCGGCACCGGCCACTGGAGCGGTCCCACGGACGAGAGGCGATAGTGGCTCGCCCCCGAGCAGTCGCAGACGGTGCCGGCCGTGAGCGCAGCGAACTCGTCGAAGATCTCGGACGCGCTCTCGTACGGGAACGCATCCTTGAAGCCCAGCTCCCTGGCCACACGCGTGACGATGACGGCGTCGGGCAAGGCCTCGCCTGGAGGGTCCACGAGCTTCGGCAGATAGGTCAGCCGCCGCTCGGAATTCGTCATCACGCCGTCCTTCTCGGGCCACTGCGCGGCGGGCAGCAAGACGTCAGCGAATCGCGTCGTCTCCGTCGGGTGATAGGCGTCCTGCACGATGACCAGCTCGGCTTGCCGGAGCGCCTTCTCGACGAGATCGAGGTCAGGCATGGAGGCGGCGGGATTGGTGCAAATGATCCACACGGCCCGCACGGAGCCCTCGCGCAGCCCCTCGAAGATTTCCAGGGCCGCCCGTCCCGGGCTGGAGGCGATGCGCCCGGCGGGCACGCCCCAGTGCCGCTCGACGGTGGCGCGGGCCGCCGCGTCGGTGACCTGACGATAGCCAGGGAGCAGATGCGCGAGACCGCCCGTCTCGCGGCCGCCCATGGCGTTGGGCTGACCCGTCAGCGAGAAGGGTCCGGCGCCCGGCCGCGCGATCTGCCCCGTGGCGAGATGCAGGTTGAGGATCGCGGCATTCTTGTCGGTGCCGACGTGGCTCTGGTTGATCCCCATGCTCCAGAGCGTCATGGCCGCGCGCGCTCCGCCGAAGCGCCGCGCCGCCCCCGCGATGATCTCGGGGGAGAGGCCGGTGAGGGCGGCCGCCCGCTCGGGCGTGTAGCGCGCGATGACGGGCAGGAGCTGGGCCCAGCCCCGCGTGCGCTCCTCGATGAAATGGCGGTCGAGGAGCCCGTCTTTCCAGAGGACGTGGAGCATGGCATTGAGGAGCGCGATGTCCGAGCCCGGTCGGAGCGGGAGATGCAGGTCGGCGATGTCGGCCGTCTCGGTGAAGCGCGGATCGGCCACGATGACGGCGACCTCGTCGGGGGCGGCGAGCTTGCGCTTGCGGATGCGCTTCCAGGTCACGGGATGGCACTCGGCTGTGTTGGTGCCGATCAGGAAAAAGCAGTCGGCGGTCTCGATGTCGGCATAGGTCCCGGGGGGGCCGTCGGATCCCAGGGAGCGCGCGTAGCCGGCCGCGGCCGAGGCCATGCAGAGCCGCGAGTTCGTGTCGAAGTTGTTGGTGCCGAGAAAGCCCTTGGCCAGCTTCGAGGCGACGTAGTACTCCTCGGTCAGGAGCTGTCCCGAGCCGTAGAAGGCGATCGCCGCGGGACCATGCGTGGCCACGATCTCGCGAAGCCGTTCGGCGACCGTGCGCACGGCGAGCTCCCACGGCACGCGGCTCAGCTCGGCGTCACGCCGCGTCCGCACGTGCGGATAGAGCAGCCGATCGGGCGTGCGGAGAGCCGGAGGCAGGTGCACGGCCTTGGCGCACACGTCCCCCAAGCTCGACGGATGCTCAGGATCGCCCTTCACCCTCCTGACGGCGCCGTCCTCGATCTGCACCAGCAGTCCGCACCCAACACCGCAGTAGGGGCACAACGTCTTCCGCCACGTTCCACTAAGCTCGAACATTGGCGCACTCTTCGAGGAAGCCGACGACCTGGTCGCGCAGCTCGAAGTACTCGGAGGTCGACAGGATCTCCTCGCGCCGGCGCGGCCGCGGAAAGGACACGGCCAGGATCTCGCCAACGGTGGCGGCGGGACCGCTCGTCATCATGACGATGCGGTCGGCCAGGAAGAGGGCCTCGTCCACGTCGTGGGTGACCATGATGACGGTCTTCCGCTCGGCTTCCCAGAGCGTCATGAGCTGGTCCTGGAGGTCCATCCGGGTCAGCGCGTCCAGGAGAGAGAACGGCTCGTCGAGGAGGAGGAGCCGCGGCTCCAGGGCAAAGGCGCGCGCGATGCCGACGCGCTGCTGCATGCCCGCCGAGAGCTCCCGCGGATAGCGGTTCCCCTGCCCCGGGAGGCCGACCGCGTCGAGGTACGGGTCGGCGTCGGCGGCCACGGCTCCGGGACGGACCTGGCCAAGGGAGAGCCGCACGTTGTCGCGCACGGAGAGCCAGGGCAGCAGCGTCGCCGACTGGAAGACCACGCCGCGGTCGGTGCCGGGACCGCTGACCTCGCGGCCACCGATGACCACGCCCCCCGTTGTGGGCGGGTTGAGGCCCATGATGATGGACAGCACGGTGGACTTGCCGCAGCCCGAGTGCCCGACGATGCAGACGAACTCGCCCTGCCTGACGTGAAGCGTGAAGTCGCGGACGACCTCCGACGGTCCGACGGGCGTCGGGTACGTCTTGCCGAGCCGAGCGATCTCGACAAGGGGTCTGGGGGGGAGCGGCGTCGCTCCTCCCCCAGACCCCCCCACCACATTGATCGATTGGTTCGCAGCCTCGTTCATGGCTGGTGATCCCTCACGCCCAGCCGCGACGGCAGGCGCGGAGGAACTCGACGATGCCCTGCCGGGCCTTCTGATAGGCCGGGGTCAGGCTCATGTGGCGCCGGTGGCGCGGACGCTCGAGCCCGACCTCGATGGCGGGGCCGAGGACGGCGCCCGGACCCGGCGTCATCGGGTAAATGCGATCAGCGAGAAGGATGGCTTCGTCGACGTCGTTGGTGACCATGATCACCGTCGAGCGCCGTTCCCCCCAGATCCGCAGGAGCTCGTCCTGGAGCGTGGCGCGCGTGAGGGCATCCAGCGCGCTGAAGGGCTCGTCCATGAGAAGGAGCTTCGGGCGCATGGCGAGCCCCCGCGCCACGGCCACGCGCTGGCGCATGCCCCCCGAGAGCTCGCGCGGCCGCTTCCAGGTCGCCTCGCTCAGGTTCACGAGGGCGATGAATTCCTCGGTGACGCGTCTCCGCTCCGCGCCGGAGAGGCCCGGATTGACGGCGTCCACAGCGAGGGCGACGTTGTCGTAGACGCTCATCCAGGGCAGGAGCGAGTACTGCTGGAAGACAATCCCCCGCTCGGGGCCGGGCTCGGTCACCACGGCGCCGTCCAGCACGATGGTGCCGGCGTCGGAGGCGATGAGGCCGGCGATAAGGGAGACGAGCGTCGTCTTGCCGGAGCCGGAATAGCCGACGATGGCCACGAACTCCCCGTCCTCCAGGGAGAGGTCGACGCCGCCCAGCACGCGTACCGGCCCCGTCGCCGCGCGGAATGTCTTCTCGAGGCCCCGAACCTCGAGGTAGTGGCTCATGTCGTCTTGAAGCGGGACTCGACGAGCCCCATGAGCCGGTCGAGGATGAACCCGATCGCGCCGATGGTGATGACGGAGAGGATGATGTGCGAGTAGACGAGGCTGTTGTACTCCTGCCACAGGAAGCCGCCCACCCCCGGGGTCCCCGTCAGCATCTCCGCCGCCACGATGACGAGCCAGGCGATGCCGAGGGAGAGCCGGTAGCCCGTGAAGACGTAGGGGAGGGAAGCGGGGATGATGATCTTGGTCATCATCTTGAGCTTCGAGAGCTTGAGGACCCGGCCGACGTTGAGATAGTCCTGGCTGATGCCGCGCACGCCCACCGCGGTGTTGATGACGGTCGGCCACATCGCGCACAGCGCGATCGTGAAGATGGCCGCGGGCTCCGACTTCTGGAAGACCACGAGGCCGAGGGGCAGCCAGGCCAGGGGCGAGATCGGGCGGAGGAACTGGATGATGGGGTCGAAGGCGGAATGGAAGCCCCGCGAGAGCCCGAGAAAGAAGCCGATCGGGGTGCCGATGGCGAGGGCGAGGAGATAACCCTTGGCCACGCGCACGAGCGAGTAGAAGGCGAGACGGCCGATGCCCTGGTTCATCTCGCCGTCCTTGAAGAAGGGCTCGAGGATGTAGCGCTTCGACTCCAGCCAGGTCTTCCACGGCGAGGGCAGGTCGGCCGCCACCGTCTGGCTGACCACGGTCCACAGCAGGAGCACGGCGGCCAGGCCGAGGAACGGCAACACGAAGCGAGCCCCGAGTCTCGATGACATGGTCCGCCCCTATGCCATCGTGTTCACGGCGAAGGCCTTGACGTACTTCTCGGGCTCCGCGGGGTCGAAGGGCACGCCGTCGAAGAGCGTCTCCTTCTTCATGTCTTCGCGCGGCACCTCGATGCTCATCTCCTTCGCGACCTCCCGATAGATGTCGGGCCGGTGCACCCGGTCCACGAGCCCCTTGTAGTCGGGCGTCTCCTTGACCATCCCCCAGCGGCGGAACTGGGTCAGCCACCAGACGCCATGGGACTTGAGGGGGAAGTTGGTCTGGCGATCGAAGAAGGTCATGTAGTACTTGTCCTTCTCCTTGCGCCCGTCGCCGTAGTCGTAGTCGCCGAGCATCCGACCCAGGATGATCTCCTTGGCGGCGTTGACGTACTGCGGCTGCCCCACCACCTCGGCCATGCGGGGGCGGTTCTCGAGCTTGTCGTTCCACTGGCTCGCCTCGAGGACCGCGCGCATGGTCGCCTTGACCGTCTTCGGATTCTTGGTGGCGAACTCCTCGGTGAAGGCGAGCACCTTCTCCGGGTGGTCCTTCCAGATCTGCTGCGTGGTGATGGCGGTGAAGCCGATGCCGTCGGCGATGGCGCGCGCCCCCCACGGCTCGCCGACGCAATAGCCGTCCATCTTGCCCACCTTCATGTTCGCGACCATCTGCGCGGGCGGGATCGTGATCAGGGTGACATCGCGGTCGGGATTGAGACCGCCCGCGGCCAGCCAGTAGCGCGTCCACATGGCATGGGTGCCCGGCGGGTAGGTCATGGCGAAGGTCATGGGCGCGCCCTTGGCCTTGGCCTCCAGGGCGAGCGGCTTGAGCTGCTGCGGAGTCTTCACGCCCTTCTCGAGGAGCGCTTTCGTGAGCGTGATGGCCTGGCCGTTCCGGTTGAGGTACATGGGGATGACCATCGGCTTCACGGGCGAGCCCTGCAGGCCCATCGTCGCCGCGTAGGGAATGCCGAGGAGCATGTGAGTCGCCTGGTTCTCGCCGAGCGAGAGGCGATCACGGATGACCGCCCACGACGCCTCCTTGGAAATCGTCGATTCTATCCCGTACTTCTTGAAGAGACCCAGCTCGTGGGCCATCACGATCGAGGAGCAATCGGTGAGGGCGATGATGCCGATCCGCATCTTCGGAGTTTCCGGGGCGTCGGACGCGTAGGCGGTGCCGGCCCACCGAGCCGGCACCCCTGCGAGCAGGGTGCCCGCGACCGTGGTCCTGAGGAAATCTCGTCGGGTGGTGCGCATGAATTCCCCTTTCAAAAAAATAGGGCTCCGCTCCCTCTCGGGAGCCGGCGCCCTCGCCGTTGTTGCGGCCTGCCACCCTGCAGGCCTCGGGACAGAAAGAGCAACGCCCATGCCATGCATCGTCCGCAGGCACCGTCGGCCCTAAGCTGCCGCCGCATCAGGTCAGAGAGGAGAGCGGTGGAGGCCGTGCCTACGTTGCGGGCTGCTCACGAACTGCGCTTGAGCTGCCGAGGATGATTACTTTGCGGGCAGCGAGGCTGGAAGAGGATCGTCACCGCCCTGCTCGATCTTGCGCTCGATGATGCGGGTGTGGCTCGCGAGGAGCCGGAGCATGCGATGGTTCTCGCCGAGCACGAGGGCCCGGAAGCGCGTGAGACCGCGCGTGGTCTCCGCGGCGCGCCGTCCGTCGACGGCACGGGAATGCGAAATTTCTCGCCAGAGGCGGCGAAAAGCGGCGGCGGCTACTTGATGGCGCCCGCGGTCAGGCCGGAGACGTAGTAGTCGAGGAAGAAGACGTAGAGGATGACGATGGGCACGGAGCCGAGGATGGCCCCCGCCATGAGCGAGCCCCAGAAATAGATGTCGCCGCGGATCAGCTCGCTGGTGACGCCCACGCTGGCCGTGAGCTGCTCCGACGAGGACGTGAAGGTCAACGCGTAGATGAACTCGTTCCACGACAGCGTGAAGGCGAAGAGCACCGCGCAGACCAGGCCCGGGATCGCGATGGGCAGGACGATACGCCAGAGCGCCTGGATGCGGGTGGCGCCGTCCACCATGGCGCACTCCTCCACCTCCTTCGGCACCGTGCGGAAGTAGCCCATGAGGAGCCAGGTACAGAAGGGCACGAGGAAGGTCGGATACGTGAGGATGAGGGCCCACTTCGAGTCGGCGAGGCCGAGCCAGTTCACCACCTGGGCGAGGGGAAGAAAGAGGAGCGACGTCGGCACCAGATAGGTCACGAAGATGCCCGTGCCGAAGCTGCTGACGCCGACGAAGCGGAGCCGCGCCAGCGCGTACGCGGCCACGGTGCCGATGACCACGGAGATTCCCGTGGCGAGGATGGTCACCATCAAGCTGTTCTTGGTCCACGTGAGGAATTCGGTTTCCCAGAGCAGCTTGCTGTAGTGCTCGAGGGTCGGGCCCTGCTTGATGATGAGCGGCACCGCATGCCTGTCGTACAGCTCGCGGTCCTTCTTCAGCGAGGTCAGCGTCATGTGATAGAAGGGGAACAGCGCAAAGATCAGGAAGGGCAGCAGCCCCAGATGAACGAGCACGCGCTTCAGGAGCGGCCGACGCGCCACAGGCATGGTCAGTACGCCTGCTTGCGAACGAAGCGAAGCTGGGCCCACACCACGAAGGCGAGGAGCGGGAAGAGGTACAGCGAGACGGCCGCGCCCTCGCCGATGCGCCCCACCTCGAGACCGAGCATCCGGGACAGCGTGGCAAAGAGATGGGTGGAGTTGATCGGTCCACCGTGGGTCAAAATGTAGACGATGTTGAAGTCGCTGAAGGTGAAGATGGTCGAGAAGAGGACGACCACCGCGAGGACCGGTTTGAGGAGCGGGAGCGTGATGTGCCAGAAGCGCGCGTTGGCGTTCGCGCCGTCGGCCTCGGCCGCCTCGTAGAGCTCGCGGGGGATGGCCACCAGGGCCGCGAGGATGGTGATGGCGAAGAAGGGCAGGCCCCGCCAGACGTTGACCGTCACCACCGCCGCCATCGCGTAGTACTTCTGCCCGAGCCAGTTGGGTCCCGGCGGATCCATGATCCCGATGGCGATCCCCGTCCAGTTCACCACGCTGTAGAGCGAGTTGAACATCCACCACCAGCCGAGGGTGCTGAGGGCGGTGGGAATGACCCAGGGCAGGAGCACCGCCCCCCGAATCATGCGCTTGAACCAGAGCTGCTCGTTGAGCAGGAGGGCGAGCGAGATCCCCATCACGAGCTTGAAGGCCACCGCGATGCCCGTGAAGACGAAGGCGTTCTGGAAGGTCTGGCGGAAGGCGTCGCTGTCCCAGAGTCGGACAAAGTTCTGGATGCCGATGAAATGACTGGGCCGCCCGATGAAGGCGTTCGACAGCGAGAAGTACAGCGCCATGACGAACGGGTACGCGACCAGGAGGACGAGCAGGAGCATGGCCGGCGTCACCAGGACGGGCCCGAGAACGGACTCCCGGTCGAGCCACGTGCGTAGGCGCGCCACCGGCCGCGGGCGGCCGCGGGGAACCGGGATCTCGTCGGCTCTGACCGCCATGTTAGGCCATTACCATGTTCGTTCGCCTCGTTGTCTTGCTGGTCGCCTCGCCGTCTTGTTGGTCGCCTCGCCTGTGGCTGCGGCTCCTCCAGCGGGCTGCGGCTCCTCCAGCGGCCTGCGGCTCACCCAGCAAGAATCTTCTTCATCTCGGTCTCGGCCCAGGCGATCGAGTCCTTCGTCGACGTTCCCGTCACCGCCTTGGCGATCATGTTGGGCAGGATGTACGAGTTCGTGATGAGCTGGACCTTGTCCGAAGCGGGCGCCGGCCACCCGTAGGTGTGGTACTGGACCCCTTCGCCCCGGAGGGCGGCGTACTTGGGGTCGGTCCTGAGCACCGGGTGATCCTGGAGCTTCTCGTAGGCGGGCAAATTGAAGGCGTCCCCGGCCATGATGTACTCGTCGTACGTCTCTCTCTTGCCGAGGAGATAGCGGATCCACTCCTTGGACGCATCGATGTTCTTGGAGAACTTCCAGATCCCGATGTGCCGCGGGGTGTCCGTCTCGTGGCGGCCGTGGGGCCCGCCCAGGCTCCGGTGGTGGTTGATGCCGTCCGCCGTCACCAGCTTGCGCTGCTTGGCCACGATGTACGCGCTGACCGGATTGTGGATCCAGCCCGCCTTGCCCTGCTGGATCGACTCGTTGTTGCTCGCATCCGACCACGACAGCACCTCGGGCTCCATGCAGTCGCGGAACATCTTCTTGTACCACTCGATGGTCTGGACGGTGGCGGGCGAGTTGATGCGGACGCTCTTGCCGTCCTTGTCGACCTCCTGGCCGCCGAACGACCACAGCACGGGACCCGCCGTGGAGATCGAGTCGTAGTTCTGGCTGATGGGGATCCCCACGGGATTGCCCATCTTCTTGAGCTCCTTGCCCACGGTGTAGAGCTCCTCCCAGGTGTCGGGCACCTTGAGGCTCGCCTTCTTGAAGAGATCTTCCCGGTAGGTGGCGAGGAACATGCCGTGATACTGAGGCACGGCGCGCCAGGTCCCGTTGACGTGGGCGCCCTCGTAGGCGGAGCCGATCGCCTTGCCGTACTTCTTCTCGAGCTCGCCCACCACGTCCGAGACGTCCACGAGCTGGGGCTCGTACAGCCAGGGGAAATGCATGCGCATCTCCACGAGGTCGTGGCCGGCCTGGGTCTGGACCTCGGAGGCGTACTTGGCCTGCTGCGGGCCCATGTGGGAGATGTGGTCGATCTTGAGCTTGATGCCCGTGTCCTTGGTGAAGCGCTGGCCGATCTCGGACAGCTTCTTGTCCGAGGCGGGAGCGAAGTTGTTCCAGCACAGGTACGAGATCTCGCGCGACTGCCCCCACGCGGGCGGCACCCCGGAGGCCAGGATGCCCGCGAGGCCGGTGGCGGTCGTCAGGAACTGCCGGCGACTGACTGGATGCATGAATTCACTCCTCCTCGACGTTGAGAGCGGCCGGAATCGAATGCCCGACAGGTGACTGTGGACGTTGGACCCCGAGACCTTGAATCTATTCACCACACGGCGCCGGGGCGCGGCCTCAGTGGCGGAGCGGCACCACCTGTCCCGCGGCGTCGAAATCGAGCGGACGGGCCTCGCCCACCACCTCGAGGTCGGCGCGCTTCTTGATCTCGGGGAGAAACGCCTCGGAGCACTCCAGCTCCCCGATCATGAGCGTGTTCTTGATGCGAATGACGCGGGCGTGCTCGGGCTCGGTCAGCCCGATGCAGCCCAACGCGCTCTCCACCGCCTCGCGGTCGGAGTCGAAGACGAGGGGCAGCTTCGCTCCGTTGGGGGCGCAGGCGGTCAGCGAGTTGATGGCCGTCTTCTTCCAGTCGATCTTGTCGGCGAGCCGCCGCGTCGTGAAATCCGCGTTCCCGACACCCGTGGCATTCCCCCCGCTGTCCTCCGTCAGGTCGAGAGCGACGATCCAGAGGATCTTGGGGTCATTGGGGAAG
>Ga0209689_1002870_pt1 | contig 12766 bp, 9 predicted proteins | sample GraSoiAngelo_149_FD_187119 | JGI IMG/M metagenome (GOLD analysis project Ga0209689, IMG submission 187119) | Grasslands soil microbial communities from the Angelo Coastal Reserve, California, USA - 14_1009_09_30cm (SPAdes) (version 2) | ecosystem: Environmental > Terrestrial > Soil > Grasslands ...
CGACATGCTGCTCAACGACGCCATGTACGGGATCCTCTTCCGCGACATCAACATGCAGCGCACGTTCTGCGACCAGTACTTCTCGCGCCGCATCTGCGCGTTCGCGGAGATCATCATCAACACCGGCGAGGACAACTACATCACCACCGCCGACGCCGACGAGGCGGCCCACACCGTGATCGCCTCGCAGCTGATCAACGAGAGCTTCGCCCGCCTGGCGGGCATGAAGGACGAGCTGATCGGATTCGGCCATTCCTTCGAGATCGACCCGGCGCGCGAGGACACGCTGCTGCGCGAGTTCGCCATGGCCATGATGGTGCGCGAGCTGTTTCCGAAGAGCCCCATCAAGTACATGCCGCCCACCAAGCACAAGGAAGGCGACATCTTCTTCAGCCACGCCTACGACGTGATGTCGGACCTGGTCGCGATCACGACCGGGCAGGCCATCCAGCTGCTGGGCATGATGACGGAGGCGATGCACAATCCCTTCCTCATGGACCGCTACGTCGCGCTCAAGTCGGCGTCGTACGTGTACCGGGGCGCGCGGCACCTGGGTGAGGAGATCCGTTTCAAGCCCGACGGGATCGTGGCTCGCCGCCAGCGGGAAGTCTTCGACCAGGCGCTCGCCCTGCTGGAGGAGGTCGCGAAGGACGGGATGATGGCCGCCATCGGCAAGGCGCGCTTCGGCGATACCGCGCGCAGGCCGGACGGCGGAAAGGGCCTCGAGGGCGTGGTGGAGAAGGGTCCGGAGTACTTCAATCCGTTCCTCGAGATCCTCGAGGGCGCGGCATGAGCGCGGACAAGGAGAAGGATCTCATCCGCCCGTACGGAGATCGCAAGGACGACGGCGTCATCCAGCTCTCCTTCGTCCTGCCGGTGCCCTGCAGCGAAAAGGCGAAGGAGGCCGCGGCCACCGTGGCGAAGAAGCTCGGCCTCTCGCACGTGCTGGTCGCGGCCATGGAGAAGGCCGGCGAGAGCTACAGCTTCTTCGTCGTCTACGGCCGCACGCACATGCAGCTCGACTACAACGCCATCGAGGTGCCGGAGGTCATGCACCGCAAGCACGGCTTCGACGAGCTGAACGAGGCCATCCGCCGCGACCTGGGCCGGCGCATCGTCGTGATCGGCGCCTGCATCGGCACCGACTCGCACACGACCGGCATCGACGCCATCATGAACATGAAGGGGTTCGCCGGCGATTACGGCCTCGAGCGCTACCCGATGTTCCGCGCCGTCAACCTCGGATCGCAGGTGGAGCCAGAGAAGCTGGTGGCGCGTGCGAAGGAGGAGGGCGCCGACGCGGTGCTGGTGAGCAAGGTCGTCACCCAGCGCGAGGTGCACAAGGAAGACGCCCGCGCGCTGATCGACGCCGCCAGGCAGCAAGGCGTTTTCGACAAGACCATCTTCCTCTTCGGCGGGCCGCGGGTCGACCACAAGACCGCGCTGGAGCTCGGCTTCGACGCCGGGTTCGGGCCTGGCACGAAGCCCAGCGACGTGGCGAACTATATTTATTATCGCCTACTGGAACGAATGGGCCGCCCGCCGCCCCCGCAGAAGACGGCGCATGGTACGCAGGACGCCACGGTCCCCGCGACCGGCGAGAAGCTGGGAGAGACGCTATGAAGGCGACGCTGCGGGTCCGCCTCTCCGCGCACGATGCACATTACGGCGGTGGCCTGGTGGACGGCGCGAGGGTGCTCGGCCTGTTCGGGGACGTCGGTACCGAGCTGCTCATCCGCCACGACGGCGACGAGGGCCTCTTTCGCGCCTACGAGTCCGTCGAATTCCTCGCGCCCTTGCACGCCGGCGATTTCGTCGAGGTGGAAGCGGAGCTCGTCTCGGTGGGGAATACCAGCCGGAAGATGCGATTCGAGGCGAGAAAGTACATCTCGCCGCGCCCGGATCTTTCGGAATCGGCCGCCGATCTCCTCGATGCGCCGGTGGTCGTTTGCCGCGCCGTCGGCACCTGCGTCACGCCCGCGGCCAAGCAGAGGCGCAAATGACGCCGGCCATCATCACGGCCGCCATCTGCGGCGCCGAGACCACCCGCGAGATGACGCCGCACCTTCCGATCACCGCCGACGAGCTGGCTCAGGAGGCTGTGCGCTGCCGCGAGGCCGGCGCCTCCGTGATCCATCTCCACGTCCGCCGCGACGACGGAACGCCCACCCAGGACCGCGCCCTGTTCCAGAAAGCCCTCGATGCCATCCGCGGCCGCACGGACGCGATCGTCCAGACCAGCACGGGCGGCGCCGTCGGCATGACCGCGGACGAACGGGCCCAGCCGCTCGAGTGCACGCCTCCGCCGGAGATGGCGACCCTGAACGCCGGCTCGCTCAATTTCGGCGACGACGTCTTCCTCAATCCCTTCCCCCTCGTCCGGGAGTTCGCGCGCCGCATGCGGGCGAAGGGGATCGCTTACGAGCTCGAGTGCTACGACGTGGGCCACCTCGAGGCCTGCCTGCGGCTGGCGGAGGAGGGCGTGATCGGGCTGCCGGCGCACTTCGATTTCGTCATGGGGGTGCGCGGCGGAATCCAGGCGAGTGAGGACAATCTCACCTTCCTGGTGATGAAGCTCCCGAAGGGTTGTACGTTCAATGTAGCGGGAATCGGCCGGCACCAGCTCCCGATGGCCGAGCTGTCGCTGCGCATGGGCGGTCATGCCCGCTGCGGCCTCGAGGACAACATCTACTCGAGCAAGGGTGTGCTGGCGAAAGGCAGCTTCGAGCTCGTCGGCAGGGTCGCCGAGCTGGCGCGCGCTGCCGGCCGCGAGATCGCGACGCCCGCGCAGGCGCGCGAGATCCTGCGCATCCCAGGGAGGCCACGATGAAGTACCGCATCGCGAGGTTCCGCGTCCGCGCCTCCGAAGTCGCCGCGGCGGAGAGAACGATCATCGCGTTCGTGGCCAAGGTGGCCGACGAGCCCGGCACGCTTCGCTACGAGTCGTTCCGGGAGGCCGACGGCGTGTCGTACGTGCACTTGATGGCGTTCGCCGACGATGCCGCCGAGCAGGCGCACCGCGAGACCGACCACGTCAAGCGGTTCGCCGCCGAGTTGTACCCCAGGTGCGACCAGCAGCCCGTCTTCAACGACCTGAAGATGATCAGCGGCGCAGGCCGATAGCGCTACATCGGCGGGATCTCCCGCTTCCGCCACGGCCGTTCCACTCTCTTGCCCGCGCAGAGCGTCAGGTAGTGCGCGAGCAGCGGACGCGTCTCGCGCGGGTCGATCACGTCGTCGACGTACCCGAGCGCCGCCGTGCGGTAGATGTCGATGTGCGGCCGGATCCCTTCCGCCAGCTGCTTCTTCACTTCATCGGGCTGCTTGTTGGCGGCGATGGCGACCATCCCTTCGGCGCCCATCACGCTGATCTCGGCGCCGGGCCAGGCGACGAGCAGGTCGGGCTCGTACGCGCGCCCGTTCATCACGTAATACCCGGCGCCGTATCCCTTCCGCAGCACGACCGTGAGCTTGGGAACGGTCGCGCATGCGACGGCATGGAGCATCTTCGCCCCGTGCCGGATGATGCCCTGCTGCTCGACCTTCGACCCGACCATGAACCCGGGAACGTCCTGCAGGAACAGCAGCGGGATCTCGAACGCATCGCAGAGGTTGACGAAGCGCGCCGCCTTGTCCGCGGCGTTCACGTCGAGCACGCCTCCCGCCTGCATGGGGTTGTTCGCCACGATCCCGACGGACCAGCCGTCGATCCGCGCCAGGCCGGTGACGATGTTGCGCGCCCATCGGGGCTTGATCTCGAAGAGCCGTCCGCCGTCCACCACTGCAGCGATCACCTTGTGCACGTCGTACGCCTGCCGCGGATTTTCCGGGACGATGTCCAGGAGCGCTTCCTCACGGCGGCCGGCGGGATCCGACGGAGCGCGGCGAGGGGCCTTCTCCCCGGCGCGCAGGGGAAAGTACGACAGGTACTCGCGCACCGCGGCCAGGCATTCGGCGTCGCTGCCGGTCTCCAGATCGGCGACGCCGCTCACCTCGGTGTGCACCTTCGAGCCCCCGAGCGCCTCTTCGGTGACGTCCTCGCCGACGACGCTCTTGACCAGGTAGGGTCCGCCGATCGCCATCGAGGACGTCCCTCGCACCATGGGCACGAAGTCCGCGAGGCCGGGAATGTACGCTGTTCCCGCGGCTCCTGGACCGACCATGGCGGCGACCAACGGCACGACCCCGCTCATCACCACCTGCTCGCGGAAGAGGTAGCCGGTGTCGGCGAACGAGCTGATCCAGGCCGCTTCCTCCGGATCCGCCGAGAGGCGTGCGCCCGCGGAGTCGACGAGCCAGATCATCGGGATCCGCTCGCGCAGCGCCAGCTCGCGCAGCCGCGCGACCTTTCTTTCGCCGACGGGCCCGATGCTTCCGCCCTGAACGGTGAAGTCGTACGACGCGACACAGGCAGGCCGCGCGTCGACCATCCCCGTTCCGCACACCACCCCGTCCGCCGGCGTCGCCCCGTCTGCCCTGCCGAGGTGCGTCGCGAGCACTCCGATCTCCCGGAACGTGCCCGGGTCGAGGAGCAGATCGAGCCGCGCGCGGGCGTCCAGCTTGCCGCGCTCCTTCTGCCGCGCGAGCCGCGCCTCGCCGCCCATCTTCTTCGCCTCGGCGCGGCGCCGCTCGAGCTCATCCACCTTTTTACGCATTGACATGAACCGTCCGTATCACGAGGATTTGGAAGACCTGAATTTCCCCACATTGGCGCATGGTTTCGATGGTTTGACCCATACTGAAACATCGCGCTAGCGTTTCAATTTGCGCCCGGGACCGGGGGGCCGCCGCGCGCGACTGGAGTGAGACTCCATGCCTGGTCAGCAGTCCGCCCCTGACCTCCCATCCGTCGGAGCAGAAGCGGACCCGCTCCTCGGCCGCGTCCTCAACGATCGGTACCGGATCCTCGAGGTGATTGGCCATGGAGGAATGGGACGCGTTTACAAGGCATTGCAGGCGCCGCTCGACCGCCTCGTGGCCCTCAAGGTCCTCGGCGCCGGGCACGACCTGGACCCGAACTTCTACAAGCGGTTCTTCCTCGAGGCCAGCGTCACCGCCAGGCTGACGCACCCGAACACAATCACGCTCTACGATTACGGGCGCACCGACGACGGCATCTTCTTCATCGCGATGGAGTTCCTCAACGGCAGCACCCTCTCCCAGGTCATGCAGGCGGACGGACCGCTCGCGCAGGAGCGGGCGATCCACATCGCGCAGCAGATCTGCCGATCGCTGCGCGAAGCGCACTCGCTCGGCATCATCCATCGCGATCTGAAACCCGCGAACGTCATGCTGCTGCTCGAGCGCGACGATCACGACTTCGTGAAAGTGCTGGACTTCGGATTGGTGAAATTCTTCTCCGGCGAGACCCACGAAGCGGACATCACCAACGCCGGCACCTTCATGGGATCGCCGCACTACATCGCGCCGGAGCAGGCTCGCAGCCAGGGCCCCGACCAGCGCTGCGACATCTATTCGCTCGGCGTGCTGCTCTACCACATGCTGACGGGGCACGTGCCGTTCACTGGCGCGGCGCCGGTCGACATCATCCTCAAGCACCTGCACGACGTTCCGGTGGCGCCGCGCGCGCTTCGGCCGGATCTGATGATCGCTCCCGGCCTTGAAGATCTGGTGCTGCGTTGCATGGCGAAGGACCGCGACGGGCGGTTCCAGTCGATGGACGACCTTCTCGCGCAGCTCAAGGCGGTGCGCGCCCGCCTCACCGGAGTGTCGGCGCCGGGCTCGGTGCCGCCAGGAGCAGACGGGGTCTCCGCGGGAGCGATCGCGCAGACACCGCCGACGCCGCAGCCCGGGTTGCGGACGCCGAGCGAGCCGATGAGCGCCTTGCGCCCGACGCCGGCGCGCGGGATCGCACCCCCCAGCCGGCCACCGCCTCCTCCCGCCGACGCCTTCGACGAGGTGCCGACCCCGTCGGAGGGGCCAACGTTTGCGCAGCCTTTTCGGATCGCTCCCGCACTGCGGACGGTGCTTCCCCCCGCGCTGATCTTGATCGCGGGGATCGGGACCGCCGCCTATGTGCTGCGCGCGCCGCAGCCCGGCGCGGCCGTGGCGCCTGCGCCGGTCGCGCCGCCGCCGGTGGCAGCTGCTGCTCCGGCACCCCCCGTCGCCCCCCCGGCACACCCCCCAGCCGTGTATCCGACTGCCTACGCGGGGACCACGCTGGTGACGGTGATCAGCATCCCCTCCGGCGCCGAGGTGCGCGACGCCGACGACCGCTTCCTCGGGACCACGCCCTTCGATCTGCGCGTGCCCTCCAGCCGCGCGCTCCAGCTCACGCTCCGGCACGACGGCTATCGTCCGGTGTCGCTGAACAAGAAAGTGGACGGCGAGCGCGAGACCCTTAGCGTGACGATGAAGAACGCGAAGGGGGACGCGTACGAGTCGAGGCCGAAGAGGAATTCAGCCGGCTACAAGGACGACCCGTACTGACAACGATGAGAGGCGAGATGGAAAACCCGGTCAACGCGACCCGGCCCCTGGCCGTGCACGCAACGGTGCGAACGATCCTGCTCGCGGCGCTGCTCGCGCCGGCGGCGCTGGCCGACGCCCGTTCGGACGCGAAGCGGCACTTCCGGGAGGGCATGTCGTTCATCGGAGCCGGACAGGTCGAGCGCGGGATCGCGGAGCTCAAGCAAGCCTACGCCATCAAGCCGCACCCCGACGTGCTGTACGACATCGCCAAGGCGTACGTCGATCTCGGCGACATCCCCGAGGCGCTCAATTACTTCCGCCAGTACGTCGCCACCGATCCGGTGGACAAGGAGCAGGTGCAGGCCATCATCCAGCGCCTGCAGTCGGCGATCGGATCTGCCGCGCCACCGCCGCCGGCGGCGGAGCCGCCGCCGCAGAACATCGACGTGCAGAAGCTGCTCGCGCAGCTCCAGGCGCTGATCCAGCAGTCCCAGGCGGCAGCACCCGTCGCTGTCGCGCCCGCCGCCCGCCCGGCATCGAGCAGGAAGGCCGAGCCGGTGAGGGCGGGAGGCCCCGCCACCAGGGGCGAGGACGAGATGTTCGAGGGGGAAACCATCTCGGCGAAGACCCGGGCGACGGCGCGGCAGATCGCCGCCGAGCTGTCGGGGACGCACGAGGCCAGCGACGAGGACATTTTCGAGGAGCAGGTGGTGACCGCTTCGGTGCGCTCCAGCTCCGAGACGAAGACGCCCGCCTCGCTGACGGTGATCACCGGAGACGAGATCCGGATGACCGGCGCCGCAACCATCCCGGAGATCCTGCGGCGCGTGCCCGGCATCGACGTGGCGGAGATGAACCCGAGCGATACCAACGTCTCCATCCGCGGCTTCAACCGGCGCCTGGCCAACAAGGTGCTGGTCCTGGTGGACGGCCGGTCCGTGTACCAGGACTTTCTCGGAGGCACGTTCTGGCCGCTGGTGGACGTCGCCATCCAGGACATCGACCGCATCGAGGTCATTCGCGGGCCGGGGTCGGCGCTGTACGGAGCAAACGCCTTCGCCGGCGTGGTGAACATCATCACCAGGACGGGCGAGGACATCTCCGGCGCGCGCGCCTTCGCTCAAGCCGGCGATCACGGCACCTACCAGGGCGTCATCACCACCGGCGGCAGGACGGGAAAGCTGAACTACCGGACGACGTTCGCGTACGACCGGGCCGACAAGTGGACGCGCGACTTCGCCGACGGCCGGGTGGATCTCGCGTCCCAGTTCCCCCAACCTGACCGAAGCCGCGAGATCGAGCGCGCCGACCTGGCCGCGACCTATGACCTCGGCAAGACGCAGGTGACTGCGGGCGGCGGGTTCGACAACGTCGCCATGCAGGTGGTCCCGCTCGGCGCCCTGCGCACCTTCGGGAGCACCGGGCAGAGCGGATTCGTCCGGCTCGAAGTGGGCAGCGGCGAGACGCGCGTGAAGGCCTTCTGGAACGCCTTGCGCCTGACCACCGGGCCCGAGTACTGGCCGGACGGCATCCTCTCCCTGAAGAGCAGCGTTCGCAGCGACGTGGTCGATCTCTCCACGCAAACCGGGTTCGAGTTCAACGCGTCGGGCACGCACCACCTGAACGTCGGCGCCGGCTACCGCTTCAAGAGCGTGCAGTGGGGATATCTCGCCCGCAGGCCCGACGGGGCCCCCTACCAGGAGCATCACTTCAACGTCTTCCTCCAGGAAGAGTGGGAGGTCACCCGCAAGCTCTCGCTCGTGTTCTCGTACCGCGTCGATCGGCATCCGCTGCTCGCCGCGCAAAGCATCACCGCCGGCGGGCTGGTGCACTCTCCCCGCGGCACGGTCCTCTACGAGGTGAAGCCCGATCAGGTGCTGCGGTTGACCGTCGGGTCCGCGTTCCGCGCGCCGACGTTCTTCGAGAGCTACATCGACCTGTTCGTGCCCATCCCGGACCAGCCCGCCATGGGCGTCCGGTTCCAGGGAAGCCGGACGCTTCGTCCGGAGCAGATGCTGCAGGCGGAGATCGGATATCGCGGCCGCTTCGGAAGCTTTCAACCCGACCTCGTGGTCTACGCGGAGCGGGTGCAGAACCTGATCACCGACGGCGCGCTCCGCCTGCCCGCGAATCCCTCCCAGTCCGTCGATCCGGTGACCGGGCAGTACGTGGCCGGCTACACCGGATTCGAGAACGAGCCCGGCAGCTACTTCGGGGTCGGGGCGGAAGCGGGCGGCAAGTGGTCGCCGGCGGACGGCGTCGACCTGGGCGCGAACTACTCCTACGAGAGGATGTTCGCCTGCAGCGCGACCGCGAGCGGCGGCTGCACCGCGGACACCACGGCGGCGAACCAGGTCTCGGCGACGCTGGCGAACACCGCCCGGCACAAGCTGAACCTGACGGCGACCTGGCGGACGAAGACGAACTTCGACCTCGGCCTGGGCGTCTACTACGTCTCCGGCACGACCTGGTTCGAGAAGTCGTTCGACGTGAGCAGCGCCGGCGGCGTGACCTTCACCCCGTACGCGGTGTCCGCGCACACGATGGTCAACGGCCGCGTCGGCTACCGCTTCATCAAGGACAAGCTCGAGGCCGGCGTCGCCTTCTACAACCTGCTCGGCGACGAGCAGCGGGAACACCCGTTCGGGAACCAGATCGGCCGCCGCGTGCTGCTCACCGCGTCGGGTGCATTCTGACGATCTGGCGCGGCCTTGCGGCGTCCACGATCGGCGTCCTCGCTTGCGGGAAGCCGGGTCTCGCGCCCGGGCTCGATCAGTACACCTGCGACGGCGGACTTTGCGCCGCGCCTGGCGTCATCCGCGGCGAGGTCGTCTATGGCGGCAGCGCCCGAGGCGACGCGATCCTGCTGCTCTTCGATACCGAGGCGCTGCCGCCGCCCGACGGCAACGGCAGCGGGGCGGTGGCGGTGGCTCGCGTGCCGCAATCCACGCTGTTCGGGAGGGCGCCGGACGGAGGGGCGTTCTCGGCCTCGTTCACCTTCACGCGGGTGCCCTCCGGTCGCAACTATCAGATCCGGGCCTTCATCGATGCCACGGGCGAGTTCGACCCGCTGTTCGACTACGCGCAGCAGCCGCGAGCGGGAGACCCGGTCGGTGGGTATGGCGAGAGCGATCCCGGCGGCGAGCTGCGGTTGCTCCCCATCCAGGTAGGTCCCGGGCAGGCGGTCAACGGGATCACCGTCGCCTTCACCCAGGTGCTGTCCTCCGACCCGCCGTCGTTCGAGCTGATCGGCGGATCGCAAGCGCTGGACCAGGACATGGATCAGCCGGTCCGCCTGAAGATCCGCATCGCGCATCTCCCGGCGCGAGGCGCGAGCTTCGCCAACGCGCGCTTCGCGCTCGAGTTGGACCGCGACGCCGAAGGAAACCCGCGCAGCAGGTTCAACGATGGACTCTACGACGTCTTCCCGCGCGTGTTCCTGCGGCAGCTCACCTCCCTCGACGGCCCGGGGGACTCGATCGCTCTCGCGTCCGGAGCGATCATCCCCTGCCAGGCGGTCTCGCTGTCCGTGCTCCCCGCCTTGCTGAACCTCGCTCCTGGGGCGCCGCCGGTTGCGCAGGATCTGCTCGAGGTGATGGTTGAGCCCCTCGCTCTCGGCACCGACCTGCGGCCGCTGGCCCGGATCCCGGCCGGCGAGTACCAACTGGTGGTCATCCAGCGCAGCGGACAGTTCTGGACGCTGCCCAACCAGCTCGGAGATCCGGCCAGCGCCGGCACGCCATATTTCGCCGCTTCACAGGCCCAGGCCGTGACCATCGCTCCGCTCGCGACCCGTCCGGCAAACAGCCTCAGCGGCACCGTCGTCTGGACCGGCGGCACTTCGATGGCGAGCGGCAACATCGTGGTACAGGCCTACCGCGACGATCCGTACGACCCGCCGCCACCGCTGGGCACCGCGCGACCGGTCCGCGTCCAGATCGTTCCGGCGAGCGCGGCAGTCCCGGATGCGCGCGGCTTCCGGGCAGCGTACCGCATCGGCGGCCTGCCGCCCGGAAGCTACATCGTGCAGGCGCTCGACGACGTGGACGGCAATTTCTCTCCGTTCAATCTGTTGAGAACGCCCACCGACGGCGACCTGGTAGGCGCGGTGCTCGAGCCCGGCAGCGGCATGCCTGCAGCCGTCGTGGTCAACGGGGACGTCGCCGGCAAGGACGTGACGCTGGCGCAGCGGCTGTCGTCGGACCCTCCCGCGTTCGAGATCGATCCGTCGACGCCGGCGCGAATGCCGGCCGATCAGGTGACGCCGGTGCGCTTCAGCCTGCGCGCGAAGCCGCTGTCGTTTCCGGCAGGAAAGGCCCCCGCACCCCAATTCGCCGTGCAACTGGTGCGCGATTCGGCCGGAGCGGCCGTGGACGCAGACCACGACGGCCTCCCTGACGTGTGGCCGCGCGTTTTCCTGGTGCGGCTCGATCCGTCCGATCCGTCCGGACTGACCCAATACCTGTCGCCCGACCTGCGCACGACGCGGACGCAGGTGATTGCGGCCGCCGTCGACCCGACACCTTTCCTGCCCGCCCTCGAGCCGCAGCCCGGCGGCAATGCCCCGCCGGTGCTGACCCGCCGCCTGGACATCATCGTCCAGCCCGCACTGTTCGAGACTTCGGCGCCCGGCGCCCCTCCGCAGCGGCTCCCCTCGCTCCAGCCGGGCGCGTACCGGATCGCGCTTGTCTCCCAGACGGGTCAGGTCTGGCAGATCCCAAACGAGGCGGGATCCGCGGCGCTCGATCCGAGCGTGGTCTGCGCGGCCGCCCCGTGCGCTCCGGGCACCGTCCAGACGCAGTCGCAGAGTGGCGCGTTCCAGGTCCATGCGCCTGCGCATGCCGCGTACACGGGCGGGATCGCCGGGTCCCTGACCGTGGCCGGCGCTCCGGCCATCGCTGCGGCGTACGTCTTCGCGTATGCGATGGACGCGCAGCCGCCCTTCGGGCTTGCGGTCTCCGCGGACTTCCATCTCGGGACCGAATTCCAGGGCGGTGCGGTCGGGTACGCGCTGCCGAACTTGCCGAGCGGCGATTACCTCGTCTCCGCCGTGGTCGACACGCGCGGCGATTTCGCGGCGACTCCGGCGGTCTTCGCGATGGCGCCCGGGGCGGGGAGCCTCGTCGCGGCGCCGTCGATCGCGAGCGTAGGGACGACGTTCACCGCTCTGGACCTGACCGCCGCAACGGCGATGCCTCCGCGACCCGCCTTCCAGCTCGGCGGGACGGCGAGCGGCGCGGACCTGGACCTTCCGTTCAACGGCGGCGCACTCGCCTCGATGCAGATCGAGCTCATGGCCATCCTCGATGCGAAGGTGGCGGCCCTTCGCCCGGATACGTCCGCTGCTCTCGCCCTCGCCTGCAGCGGCAGCGGAAAACCGGACGTGGGATCGGTCTCCATCGAGCTGATCAAGGTGGGCGACGCGGCGGGGCTCGCTCCCGAGCTGGATTCGTCCGGAAAAGCGACCGTCCTGTCCGGGTCGCTCGACTCGACGCAGTTCTCGTCCACGAGCTGCACGCCGGGCGGCCTCTACGCCGCGACGGGATCGCTGTCCGTACTCGTGCAGAAAGCGTCATCGGCGAAGGTGAATCTGCTCGATCCCCGCGTCGCGCCCGTGTCGGTCCCCCTCGTTCCCGGCCGCTACTCGCTCGCCAGCACCTCTGCCGCGAAACAGGTGTGGCGGGTGCCGAATGAGCTGCAGCCAGGCCTGCTCGATCCCGCGGCGCTGCTCGCCACGCCGGCGGCGACGCAATCGCTCTTGCGGCCCCAGCAGGTGGCGGTGAACGTCAGCCCCTAGAGCGGTGTGACGAGCCGGCCACGGGCATGCAAAGGGCCCGGAGCGCGTCCAGGCGCTCCGAGCCCCGGCGCTGTACGGCGGGGCGCGTTATCCGCGCTGGGCAGCGGGATCGTCGTCGAGCATGTCGTTCGGCGACGGGACCTTGCGAAGCTCCGACTTGGCGATCTTCCACGCCTGCTGCACGACCCACGAGAGGGAGCGGTCGAGCCGCTGCGCCTGGGACTGAATCTCGTTCAACATGTCCTCGGGGAAGTACAGGCTCTGCTTGCGCGCGTCGTTGGCCGACATCTATTCGCGCTCCTCGGACGGCCGCTCGCCGCCGATCACGTCATTCACCGAGGGGAAGCGCATGATCTCGTTGCGCGCGATCTTCCATGCCTGCTGCACGATCCACGAGAGCGAGCGGTCCTGCCGGTTCGCCTCCTCCTGAATCTCCCGCAGCATGTCCTCGGGGAAGTAGAGGCTCTGCTTCCTCTTGTCGGTACCTGCCATCAAATCCTCCGCGGAGGGGCGCCCGCCGCTCGCGGAGCGCGCACA
>Ga0209689_1002871_pt1 | contig 12763 bp, 13 predicted proteins | sample GraSoiAngelo_149_FD_187119 | JGI IMG/M metagenome (GOLD analysis project Ga0209689, IMG submission 187119) | Grasslands soil microbial communities from the Angelo Coastal Reserve, California, USA - 14_1009_09_30cm (SPAdes) (version 2) | ecosystem: Environmental > Terrestrial > Soil > Grasslands ...
CACCGACACCCGAGCAGCAGAAGGTCTACGCCGACATCTTCAAGTGGTTCGAGACGAACGGCGGTCGCATCGTCGACGGCGGCGCGGAGCTGCAGCCGACACGGACGGCGACCACGATCCGCCACCCGAACGGGAAAGCGACGGTGATGGACGGACCGTTCATCGAGGCGAAGGAGTCGGTGGGCGGATACACGATCTTCGAGCTGCCGGACCGCGAAGCCGCGATCGCCCTCGCGAAGACCTGGCCCGGGCATGCCGTCGAGGTCCGCAGCCTCGTCGAGCAGCGCGACGACCAGAACGTGCCCGCCGATCTCGCGCGGCGCTAGGAGGAAAGAGATGGCCCAGTACGTTTTGATGTTCGTCGGGTCCGATGAGTGGCGCGAGACGAGCTCGAAAGAGGAGATCCAGCGCGGGTATGCCGCCGTTGGCAAATGGTGGGACGAGCTCTCGAAGAAGGGCGTGCTCAAAGGCGGCGAGGAGCTCGCGAAGGGTCCAGGGACGGCGACGACGGTCCGTCGCGTCAACGGGCAAATGAAGGTCTTCGACGGTCCCTTCATCGAGTCAAAAGAGCAGGTCGGTGGCTTCGCGATGATCGAAGCGACCGATCTCGACGCGGCGATCGCGATTGCAAAGAGCTGGCCGGGCGGCGACGTCGAGGTGCGCCCGATCGTCGTGCACTGAGCGCCGACATCACGAGCGACGCGGTGGCCGCGGTCTTCCATGAGGAGGCCGGCCGGCTCACCGTGGCGCTCACCAAGCGGCTCGGCGACTTCGATCTCGCCGAGGAATGCGTGCAGGACGCGCTCGTCTCCGCGCTGGAGCACTGGCCGCGCGAAGGTATCCCGGACAACCCGGGGGCGTGGCTCATGACCACGGCGCGCCGCAAAGGCATCGACCGGCTGCGGCGCGAGAAGCGCTACCAGGAGAAGCTCGCGGAGCTGGAGGAGCCATCGATGAGTACGCCGAGCGCGGCCCTGCCCGACGAGCGCCTCGAGCTGATCTTCACGTGCTGCCATCCCGCGCTCGCGCGCGAGGCGCAGGTCGCGCTGACGCTGCGCTCGGTGGCCGGCCTCACGACTCCGGAAATCGCGCGAGCTTTCCTCGTGCCCGAGGCCACGATCGCGCAGCGCCTCGTCCGGGCGAAGCGGAAGATCGTCGACGCGAAGATCCCGTTTCGCGTGCCCGACCGCGAGGAGCTTCCCGATCGGTTGGAGGAGGTCCTCGCCGTCCTCTACCTCATGTTCAACGAGGGGTATCTCGCTACCGGACAGCGGGGCGCGAGCGATCGTGACCTGGCGAAGGAAGCCGAATGGCTGACCTCGCTTCTCGCCGGCCTTATCCCCGACGAAGCGGAGGTGCTCGGGCTCGTCGCGCTTATGCGGTTCCATCTCGCACGAGCCGAGGCGCGGTTCGATCCGAGCGGCCGCATGATCCTGCTCCAGGATCAGGACCGCGCGAAGTGGGATCGGCGCCGCATCGACGAGACGTTCTCCGTTGTCGGCCGATTTCTGACCATGCGCCGGCCGGGCCCGTACCAGCTCCAGGCGCTGATCGCCGGCGCCCATGCCGATGCGAAGAGCTGGGAGGCGACGCGATGGCCGGACATCCTTCGGTCGTATGACGCGCTCCTGGCGATCAACGATTCGCCGGTCGTGCGACTGAATCGAGCCATCGCCGTGTGGCACGTCCACGGCGCGGAGCAGGCGTACGTCGAGCTCTTCCCGCTGGCTGAAGACCTCGACCGGTACCACCTCTATCACGCGACACGCGGCGAGCTCCTCCGCGCGCTCGGCCGCACCGAGGACGCGCGCGCGGCGGACGAGCGGGCCCTCGAGCTCACGGAGAACCCTGCGGAACGCGCGCTCCTCAAGGGCCGGCTCGGCTGATACTCGGGCGCGATGGCCGCGCCACATCGCGAGCTGAAGCGCGCCGCAGTCCCGAACGCCATGGGTCATGTCGTGCTCGCGTTCGCCGAGCGCACCCTTCGGCCGGGGGAGCTGGGAGGACTGCGCGAGCAGCTTTGGCGCACACAGACCTATCTATACGTCACGCCTGGACCGCTGCTCATCGATCGCGCCCTCGAGGGGTTTCCCGCGGAGGTCCGGGCGCTGGGCGCGCGCTGTCCGTTCTTTCGCTACGACGCGCGCGGCGGGGGCGGGTACTGGCCCGACCGCAACGAGATCTGGCTCGCAGCAGGCGTCGAGACATACGAGGGCCTTCGACAGGTCCGCCTGTCCGCGTGCCACGAGCTCTTCCACTTCATCTGCTGGAATCACCCGCGGTATCGCGCCGATGAAGACCGCGGCTTCGCGCGGCTGCGCAAGGTCGTTGCCGAGAGTGCCCCGGTGGTGAAGAACTATCCGCGCTATCGCGGCTGGGTGACTGCCTCGTTCCTACGCCAAGGCGACCACGCGAACGTCGTCGAGTTTTTTGCTGACATCCCGACGAACTTTCGCGACACCTCGGAGCTCCCGCCCTTGATCGCGGCGCACTTCGCACCGCTCATCGACGGGTCGCCATTCCCGGATGACTTCGACGGAGCACTCGCGGCCGGCGAATACGAGCTCGCGCGATTCCAGCGCTCGCTTTCGCCGGTCTAGGGCACCGCCTCCAGTACGACTACGGGAAGCCGCCGTTTGGTGCGCCGCTGGTACTCGGCATACGCGGGATCCATCGCGACGAAGCGTGTCCAGAGCCGATCGCGCTCGGCTCCATCCGTTTCGCGAGCACGCACGTGGACGTGCTTTCCGTCGACGAGCACCTCGGCATCCGGGTTCGACTTGAGGTTCTGCCACCACGACGGGTCGCGATCCGCGCCCACATACGATGCGACCACGACATAGGAGTCGCCATCGGGCACGTAGTTGAGCGCGACGTCCCGCGGCTCCCCGCTCTTCCGTCCCTTCGTCGTAACAAGCAGCGCGTTGAGCGGCCCGACCTTTCCGAAGCGTCCGGCCGTGAGTCGCATGAACGCGCGGTGTATTCGCCAGAAGAGTCGGAGCGACGGACTCATGCGGACGGCGGGCATCACTCGTGCGCCGAGGCGAAGATCTCCAATCCGCAGATCTCACGGAAGCCGAGCTTGACGCAGATGGGCGCGGATGTACGGCGGTCGCCCTGGATGATCGCAGCGGTACGGCCGTCGGCACGCGCATCGGCGAGACGCCGTGCGACGAGCGCGGTGTAGAGGCCATGACCGCGGTATTCCTCGAGCGTCGCGGCACCGCCCAGCAAGACTGTGGGCGAGTCGGGGAGATAGATCAGCCAGGCCCACGCGACGATCGTGTCGTCATCGAGCGAGGTGACGTACGCGCGCGCTTTGACGCGATCGGCCGACATCGCCACGATCTCGTTGAACAGGCGCATCACGTCCGTCGGCAGGCCGTACGCGCGCGCCATCACGTCGCTGTTCGCGATCGCGTCCTGCCAGGTGACCTCGCGCACCCGCGCTTTCGGGTTCACGTCGATCGGCTGGGCGAGATCCGTGAGCGCCATCCCGGCGACGCTGTCGGCGTGCTGCAGACCTGCCGCTTCGAGACGCGCAGGAAGATCGACGGGCCGCGTTGAGGGTCCGGTCAGCCACCCGAAGGCGAGGTCGCCGTAGCGGTTGCGGACCTTTTCGATCATGGAGTTGGCTTCGCGTTGGGAGAATCGTGCGTCGCCGCAGAGGTTCGCCAGCGGATGCGAGAGCTTCGTGATCCGGCCACGCAGTCCCGGGATCCCGAGGTCCTGCAGGAGGCCGGGCACCGAGGGATAGATGAAGAGCGTCGACTCGATCGCTTCGACGAGGTCGCGCTCGACGACGGTGGCGTTCACGCCACGAGCGAGCGTAGTGCCCGTCGCACGAGCTCGCGCGCGAGAGTCACCTTGTAGCCGTTGTCGCGAAGCGGCGTGGCGCCGGCAAGCAGCCGATCGGCCGCGTCGGCGCAGGCCGCGTCATCGAGCGCGCTTCCCTCGAGGCCCTTCTCCGCGGCGATCACCCTCCAGGGAACGGGAGCGACGCCTCCCAGGATCAGGCGGACGTCGCGCGCCAGGCCGCGTTCGAACTTCGCCGCGGCCGCAACGGAAACGAGAGCGAAGCTCCAGGCTTTTCGGTCCATCGCCTTGAGATATGTCCCGCGCCGGGCGAGGGCGGCCTCCGGGACACGCACCTCTGTAATGAGCTCGCCCGAGCGCAGCGCGTGCTCGCGCCGGTCGCGTCCACGAGGGGTGACGAAGAGGTCGCCGAGCTTCATCTGCCTCGTGCCGCGCGAGCTCGTGAGCGCGATCTCGGCGTCGTACGCGAGAAGCGCCGGGACGAGATCGGACGGCGACACGATGACGCAGTCCTGCGCGCCGATGATCGCGTGATAGCGATTCTCGCCGTCGATCGCGAAACAGCGGTTGCCGCCCTTGAGCCAGCAAACCGTGCCTTCGTCGCGGAAATACCAGCACCGGTTCCGCTGCAGGAGATTCCCGCCGACGGTGCCCATCGTGCGTAGCTGAACCGTCGCCGCATCCTGCAGCGACTCGCGGAGGATCGGCATCGTCTTGGCGAGCGCATCGCTTGTCTCGAGCTCGACCAGAGAGGTGAGCGCGCCGATCCGAAGACCGCGGCCCTTCGGATGAGACCAGCCGCGCAGACCTTCGATGCCGGTGAGGTCGACGAGCGAGTCGGGCCGCGCGAGCCCGTCCTTCATGAGGCCGAGAAGATCGGTTCCGCCGGCGAGCGCCATCGCGCCGTTGCGCAGCATGCGCAGCGCCTCCGCGAGCGCGCGCGGCCGGGCGTAGGAGAACGCGTTCATGAGCGAGCTCCGGCGATCGCCAGCGCCTCGAGCACTCGCGCGCGCGTGAGTGGCGCGTGTCGCACGCGAGCCCCGGTCGCGTTCGCGACGGCGTTTGCGATGGCCGCGGCCGTCGGAATGATCGGCGGCTCGCCGAGGCCCTTGACGCCGAGGTTGTTCGCCTTGCGATCCGGACGGTCCACGAACTTGACCGTGATCTTCGCGGGGACGTCCCTCACCGTCGGCACCTTGTAATTCTCGAGGTTCGCGTTCATCACGCGTCCGGTCGCTCGGTCGACGAAGCGCTCTTCCGACAGTGCGAAGCCGAGCGCCTGCAGCACGCCGCCCTCGACCTGCGACCGCGCGGTCGTGGGATTGATGACACGCCCGATGTCGTGCACGGCGACGATGTGCTCGACCGTGATTTCGCCGGTCTGCACGTCGACCTCGACGTCCGCGAAGTGGGCCCCGAAAGTCCGCAGGGACAGCTCGGGGTCATTCGGATGGCGGCCGCCTTTCCCGATCACGGTGTTGTTATCGACCTTCCCCAGGATCTCCGCGAGCGGAGTGCGCGCGCCCTTGGTGACGACGACGCCGGATTCGAGGCGCAGCTCGGCCACGGGGGTTTCGAGAACGCCCGCCGCGGCTCCGAGGAGCTGCTCGCGCGCGTCGCGGGCCGCGAGACGCACCGCGGGCCCGACCGAGGCGGTCGTCAGCGATCCCGCCGATATCGGGCCGTAGGGGTTGTCCGTGTCGCCCAGCCGGACATGCACGTCCTCGAGCTCGACGCCCAGCTCGTCCGCGCAGATCTGCGCGAGGACGGTGCGCGTCCCGGTGCCAATGTCCTGGCTGCCGCATGTGAGCACGACGGTCCCGTCAGAGTTCACGTGCACGGTCGCGTACGCGGGCGGGCCGCCCCCACCACCCCAGATCTGCGTGGCCATGCCGATCCCGCGGCGGCGGTGCGGCGCAGAGCCTCGGACCCCGCCCGCGCGGCGCCGCTGCCAACCGATCTCCGCGGCGCCGATGCGGTAGCACTCGATGAGGTGCTTGTCGGAGTAGCGCTTTCCCACCATGGGGTCCTTCGGTGACGCGGCGTGCTTGCGACGAAGCGTGAGCGGATCGACGCCCATCTTTTCGGCGAGCTCATCGATGGCCGACTCGAGCGCGAACGTGCCCTCGACGTACCCCGGCGCGCGGAAGGCCGAGAGCGACCCCGCATTCGTGACGACCTTGTACGACTTCGACGACAGGTTCGCGATGTCGTAGAGCGTGTTCGTCGGACCGGTGGGATTCGCAACCCACTTGCCCTGGCCGACGTTGGCCCACGAGATGTGCTCGAGCGCGGTGATGCGACCACCCTTGCCGCCGATGCGCATCTGCTGCAGCGTGGCCGAGCGATTACCCGCGGCGATGTTCTCCTCTTCCCGAGTCAGGATGCACCGGGCCGGACGACCGAGCTGCATCGTGAAGAGCGACGCGATGATCGAGTACTTACCCACGCCGCCTTTGGAGCCGAAGCCGCCACCCATGTAATCGCACAGCACGCGGATCTTGGAGAACGGAAGCTTCAGCGCCGCGCGAAGCCCCTGCCGTACGCCGAAGACGTGCTGGGTGGACTCGTAGACGGTGAGCTGTTCGCCGTCCCAGGTCGCGACAGCGCCGTGAGTCTCGAGCGAGTTGTGCAGCTGGGTCGAGGTGCGATACGTCGCGTCGACGACGAAGTCGGCCTCCTTGAGCCCGCGCTTGGCGTCGCCGCGCTTGTGGGTCGCCGCTTCCGCGACGTTCCCATCCGTGTCGAGACGCGGCGCCATGTCGCCGATCGCCTCCTCCAGATCGACGACGTGCGGCAGGAGCTCGTAGTCGACTTCGATCAGGCGCAGGGCCTCCACCGCGGTTTGCTCGTCGTCCGCCGCGATGGCCGCCACCTCGTCGCCGACGAAGCGGACCTCTTCGCGGAAGATCGTCTCCTCGCCCCGGAACGCGGCCTTCGGCGCGTTGAAGCGATGGAGCACGCCGCGCACTCCGGGGAGCGCTTCGGCCTTCTTCGTATCGATCCGGCGCACGCGCGCCCTGGGATAGGGGCTCCGAAGCACGCGAACGTGGAGCATGCCCGGGAGGTAGACGTCCTGCGTGTAGCGAGCGCGGCCGGTGACGCGCTGCTGGCCGTCGACGCGGCGGCGCGACTTCGCGATCTCGCTGAACTCGGTGCCTGCCGGCGCGACCGGAAGATCCTTGCCTTCGACGAGGACGAGCGACTCGAAGATCTCGCCCTCAAACTCCTCGCGGCTTTTGACGACGCGCGGCATCAGGATTTCCTTTTCCCGGCCGAGACACCGGCCTTCACGATGTTCGGGTACGCGCCGCAGCGGCAGAGGTTCCCCGCGACAGCGCGGCGCACGTCGTCCTCAGTCGGCGCGGAATTCTCGCGGAGAAGAGCGACGATCGACATGATCTGCCCCGGGGTGCAGAAGCCGCACTGGAATGCGTCCGCGTCGATGAAGGCGCGCTGGACCGGGTGGAGCTCGCCGTCCTTCGAGATCCCCTCGATCGTCTCGATGGACTTTCCCTCGCACGTGATGGCGAGCGTCATACACGAATAGACGGGGCGGCCGTCGACGAGGACCGTGCAGGCGCCACACGTTCCCTCGTCACAGACCTTCTTTGTTCCCGTGAGCGCAAGAGTTTCGCGCAGCGTGTCGAGGAGTGTCCGCCGAGGCGCTGCTCGGACCTTCGCCGGCGCTCCGTTGACGGTGAAGGCGATGTCCGCTTCGCCGGGACCGCGCAGCACGACACGGCCTGCTGAAGTGAGGGGAGCCACGCCGAAATGTTAGGCCGCTAGCGCGCCGTATGCTGACCGCGCTCTCACAGGAGGTCGCAGCGAGATGGCCATTCAGCGCGTGGGCGTCGTCGGCTTCGGTCAAATGGGTTCGGGCATCGCGCAGGTCTGCGCTCAGGCAGGCTTCGACACGCTCGTGCGAGAGGTCGACCAGTCGCTCGTGGATAAGGGCTTCCAGCGCGTCGACGGATCGCTCGCCCGGCTCGTGAAAAGTGCCCGCACGACCGAAGAGGAGGCGAAGGCGGCACGCAGCCGTCTTCGAGGCACGACGTCGCTCGCCGAGTTCAAGGACCGCGACCTCGTGATCGAGGCGATCGTCGAGGAGATCGGGCCGAAGAAAAAGCTCTTCGCCGAGCTCGATACGGTCTGCCCGCCCGCGACGATCTTCTGCTCAAATACATCGAGCCTGACGATCGTCGAGATGGCGACGGCGACGCGACGACCCGATCGGTTCGCCGGAATGCACTTCTTCAATCCGCCGGTGATCATGAAGCTCGTCGAGATCGTGAAAGCGATCACGACAAGCGACGAGACCGTCGCCACGCTCAGGGAATTCGTCGGCAAGATCGGCAAGACCGGGGTCGTCTGCAAGGACACGACTGGCTTCATCGTGAATCGCCTGATGGTCCCCTACCTCCTCGGAGCGATTCGCATGCTCGAGCTCGGCGTGGCGACGAAAGAGGACATCGACAACGCCGTGAAGCTCGGTCTCGGTTACCCGATGGGACCGTTCGAGCTCATCGATTACACCGGCGTGGACATCAACTACCACGTCGCGGGCGTGTTCTTCGACGAGTTCAAGGAGGCGTACATGGCTCCGCCTCCGCTGCTGCGCCGGATGTTCCTCGCGGGCCGGCTCGGGACGAAGACCGGCAAAGGGTTCTATGAGTACGACGAGCAGGGGAAGCGCAAGTCGTAAACGGACAGGAGCAGATCGCGGTCAGAAAAGCCGCGGTGTGGGCGCTCGTCGCCGGCCTCTGCCATCTCATCGCACCCGAGTTCGCGCCTGGGTTCTATCCGTCGTGGTATTTCGCGCTCGGCGCGGTCGGCTACGGGCTCCTCCTTCCGGTGATCGCTTCGCTCCACGTCCGCCACGAGCCGCTGCGACGGTCAGGTGCCGTGCTCGGGACCATCGCGGGCGCGAGCGTCGTCACGCTCGGCCTCGGTGCCGCAGCGAACACCGATCTCATCCCGGCCGCGCTCTTCGTCCGAGGCGTGTGGTGGTGGACGATCGGGAAGACGTGGGCCGAGACCGGGGTGCTGCCCCGCGCATTTGGATGGGTCACCGCGATGCTCGCGGTCGCGTGCTTCGCGCTCGTCGCGGTGTATGCGGTCACCGGACTTCCGATGTCGCCTCCGGACCTCCCGCTTCGCATGCTCCTGGGTGCGTGGCTCATCGTGCTTGCGGGTCTCCTGTGGCGGGACGCCCGCTAGCATGACCCTCTGATGGCGGTCACCACGCGCAAGGGGAGCGCGACCCGTCACGAGGCGCTTGGCCTTTCGCTCGACGACGTGAAAGGCATGTACCGCTACGTCCTCATGACTCGGATGGTGAGCGAACGGATCCTGCAGCTGAACCGCATGGGGCGGACGCCCTTCGGCGCCGGGACGGACGGTCACGAGGGCGCGCAGGTCGGAGCCGCGTGGTGCATCCAGCGCGGCAAGGACTGGACCGTTCCGTACTACCGCGACATGGGCGTCGCGTTCGTGCTCGGGTTCAGCGCGCTCGACGAATTCCGCAGCGTGTTCGCGAAGGCAACAGACCCGAATTCGGCCGGCCGAGCGGTGCTCAACATGTTCAGCTCGCCCACGGACCGCATCGTCTCTCGCTCGGTGTGCGTCGGGACGGAGTTTCCCCACGCCGTAGGCCTCGCACTCGCGCTGAAGCTCCGAAAGGAGCCGTACATCGTGTTCGCGTTTGGGGGGGACGGGTCGACGAGCACCGGGGACTTCCACGAGGCCATGAATTTCGCATCGGTCCACAAGCTCCCCGTCGTGTTCGTCATCGAGAACAACTTGCTCGCGATCTCGACGCGCTTCGAGTTGCAAACCGCCGTGAAGAACATCGCCGAGAAGGCCGCGGCGTACGCGATGCCTGGCCACGTGGCCGACGGAATGGACATGCTCGACAGCTACGAGAAGACGAAGACCGCCGCCGACCGTGCGCGAGCCGGCGGCGGGCCGAGCCTTGTCGAGCTCAAGTGCTATCGCTATCAGCCGCACACGAGTGACGACGACGACAGCCGCTACCGCACGAAGAAAGAAGTCGACGAATGGCGCACGAAGGACCCGTTGAAGCGCGCCTTTGCCTACCTCCTCTCGGCGGGCGTGACGGAGCAGGAGCTCGAAGCCACGCGGGTATCACTGGCCGACGAGATCGAGAAGGCCATCACCCAGGCTGAAAGCGAGCCCGATCCGCGTCCTGAGGACACGCCGACACACGTCTATGCGGCCGACAACCCGCTTCCGGATGGGACGCGCGCCTAGCACGGGGGCGCTCGTCGCGCTCGTCCTTCTTCTGAGCGCGTGTACGACCCCGAATCCGTCCGTGACTCCCGCTCCGGTACCGACCCGGGATCCGAATGCCCTCAACGTCACCGCACTCCTTGATCTGTCCGGATCGCGCGCGCCGAACGGTGGGCCGCAACGAGATGCGCTGCAGCTCTGGGCCGACCAGCACTCCTCAGCGACACCGCGCGTCAAGCTGAAGATCGTCGACGTCGCGAGCAGTCCATCGAAGACGGTTCTCGAGCTTCGCCGCGCGGCCGTCGAGGACCGGGCCGACGCGATCGTCGTCGGCGTCTCGGTCGATTACGACGACGCGTTCGCGGCCGCGGTGCAGCTCGCGCAGGTCCCGGTCCTGTTCACCCTACCGATCCCTGAGCCGGCAACGCGCGGCGGGAGCTGGGCTTTCGCGCTCGCGCCCACGCCGGCGCAGCTCGCGCGGTTCGTCTTGGACGATGCTGCGCTGCGATCGGTGCTCAGTGCTGATCTCGTCGTCAGCGACGAATCGACGACAGCGATCGTCGAACGGATCGCTCTGACGACTGAGCTGTCTCGGCGTCGCGTAACGGCGAATGTGGTGACGGTCACCCCGGGGGACGCCACAGCAAAGCTCCGGCCGCTCCTCGTGACGACGCCGGTCGTGTTGCTCGCCGGAACCCCGCGCAGCTACATCGACGCCGCCCGGACTGTGACGCTGGGAACGAGCCTCTATCTGTCATATCTCTGCGAGTTCACTGACATTGCCGATCTTCGCGAGGCTGCGCCGCTCGCGGTGTGGCCTGGTTCGCGCGGGATCGCGGCATCGACGTCCGGCGGCGCCGCGCGCGCCGCCTTCGTTCAGGCCTACACGGATCGCACCGGCCCGCCGACGAGCGTGGCTGCATCGGCGTACGACGCCCTCGGGCTTCTCGCGAGCGCCGCGGACAGCGGCACCGCTCCCGACGCTGTGCGCGACCGGTTGCAGTCGGGGACATTCGTGGGCGTCGCGACCACGTACGCGTTCAGCCCATCGCAGCACGCTGGATTCGACACGAGCGATCTTGCGCTGCTGCGCTACGTTGCCCCGAGGGTGCCGCCAGCGCTCCGATAGCCGGACTTAGCCACTTCTAGGGGATTTCTCATGGCCATCTCATGACCGCCAGGACCATGAGAGGCAGGCTCGACAGCATGGAAACAAAGGCGATCGACATCGTCATCCCGGTCTACAACGAGGAGCGGGATCTCGTGCCGAGCGTTCGGCGGCTGCACGCCTACCTCGAGGCTCGCTTCCCATTCCCGGCAACGATCACGATTGTCGACAACGCCTCGACCGACGCGACCTGGCCGATCGCCGAGTACCTCGCGTCCGAGCTGCCGAACGTCCGCGCGATCCACCTCGGCGCCAAGGGCCGCGGTCGCGCGCTCCGAACCGCGTGGCTCTCGAGCGACGCGTCAATCGTCGCGTACATGGACGTCGACCTGTCGACGGACCTCGATGCGCTCCTTCCGCTTGTGGCGCCGCTCGTGTCCGGCCACAGCGAGGTCGCGATCGGAAGTCGCCTCGCGCGAGGCGCGCGCGTGCGCCGGGGCGCGAAGCGCGAGCTGATCTCGCGCGCGTACAACTTCATCCTCCATCTCGGGCTCGGCACGAAGTTCAGCGACGCACAGTGCGGATTCAAGGCGATCACGGCGGTCGCCGCGCGCCGGCTCGTCCCAGCCGTGGAGGACCAGGCCTGGTTCTTCGACACGGAGCTCCTCGTCCTCGCGGAGCGCGCGGGGATGCGCATCAGCGAAGTACCCGTCGATTGGACCGACGATCCGGATTCGCGGGTCGATCTCGCGCAGACCGCGATGGACGATCTCCGCGGAATCCTTCGGATGCGCTTCGGCGGCGTCGCCCTGGCGCTCTCGCGGCAGGTACTCACGTTCGGGAGCATCGGCATCGCGAGCACCATTGCCTATGCGATCGTCTACGCGCTCCTTCGCGTCTTTGCTTCGCCTGTCATCTCTAACGTGCTTGCGCTCATCGCGACCTCGGTCGCCAACACCGCCGCGAACCGCCGGCTCACCTTTGGCGTGCGCGCGCCGACCGGCTTCTGGCAGGACCAGCTCGCGGGCATGGGTGCGCTCGGCGTCGCGATCGCCATGACCTCGGCCGCAATCGCGCTCCTCCACGTGACCGCCCCGCACGCAAGCGTCCTCGCCGAGATCGCACTGCTCACCGGTGCGAATGCGGCCGCGACCATCACGCGCTTCTATCTCCTGCGCGTGTGGTTCGAGCGCCGCGCGCGCCTGACCGTCTCCGGGAAGACCGCAGGCAAGTGAGTACCCTCTCGCTCTCACCGGCGCGCCTGTTTCCTGCCGCGCGCGAACGCTTCGCCGACGCACGCTCCGATGCCTGGGTACGGCCCGCCCTCATCGCGGTCACCGTGCTCGCGGCGTTCCTGTACTTCTGGCACCTCTCGATCAACGGCTACGCGAACACCTATTACTCGGCGGCGGCCCTCGCGGCATCCGAGAGCTGGAAGGCGTGGTTCTTCGGATCGTTCGACGCCGGCAGCTTCATCACCGTCGATAAGCCGCCGCTCTCGACGATGCTCATGGGCCTCTCGGTCCGGCTGTTCGGCCTCAGCTCGCTCAGCATCCTCGCGCCGCAGGCACTCGCCGGCGTCGCGAC
>Ga0209689_1002876_pt1 | contig 12740 bp, 15 predicted proteins | sample GraSoiAngelo_149_FD_187119 | JGI IMG/M metagenome (GOLD analysis project Ga0209689, IMG submission 187119) | Grasslands soil microbial communities from the Angelo Coastal Reserve, California, USA - 14_1009_09_30cm (SPAdes) (version 2) | ecosystem: Environmental > Terrestrial > Soil > Grasslands ...
GGAAGCGGCTGGCCGTCCTGGACCATCCCGGCGAGGTCCCCGACCACGAAGACCTGGGGATGACCATCTAGCTGCAGGGTGGGTTGCACCCGCAGGCGGTCCTGCCGCACGCTCAAGGCGGCGAGCCCGGGGTCGAGGGGCGCGGCCCGAACCCCCGCCGTCCAGACGATGGTGTCCACGGCAAGGTCCTGGCCGTTCGAGAGGCGGAGGACGCCGCCGGTGTAGTCCTTAGCCGCCACGCCGAGCATGAGCTCGATCCCCTTGCGTCGCAGGGCCCTGACCGCCGCCTTCGAAAGCCGCGGCGCGAATCCGGCGAGGAGGCCATCGGTCAGCTCGACCAGGACGACCCGGACCTCGGCCATATCCAGGTAGGGAAAGTCCTTGCGTAGTACTAGCGCGACCAGCTCGGAGAGGGCGCCGGCATACTCGACGCCGGTCGGGCCGCCACCCACGATGACGAAGGTGAGCAAACGCCGGCGCTCCTGGGGGTCGCCACTCCAGGAGGCGCGCTCGAACTGCCATAACACCTGGTTGCGCAAGGCCAGCGCCTGGCCCAGGTCCTTCAGTCCAAAGGCGGCCTGCGAAAGCTGGTCGTTTCCAAAGAAGTTGTTGATGCTCCCGGAGGCGAGGACAAGGTAGTCGTACTCGAGCGGACCGTTTTCCGTCTGGACCTGCTGCGTATCCAGGTCAACCCGAGTCACGCTCCCCACCCGAACGTCGACGTTCGCAATCCGGCGAAGCATGGTGCGGGCCGGACGCGCGATCTCGGACGGATCGAGCAGCGACGAGGCGACCTGGTAGAGCAAGGGCGTGAAGAGGTGGTAATTGTGCCGGTCTACGAGGACGGTATCGACGTCCGCGCGCTTGAGGCCGCGCACCACCTCGAGACCGCCGAAACCCGCGCCCACCACCAGGACGCGCCGTCTCGCGAGTCGTTTCGCTGTGCTCAGAGCGTGAAGTCTCGCAGATGCTTGAGCACGGGCGACTGATTTGCTACGCTCGCGCCCGGATGCCGCCGATACCTCCGATCGAGGTTGTGAGCCTGACCAAGCGATACGGTCGCCATCGCGGCGTCGAGGACCTAACCTTCCAGGTCGGCGTCGGAGAGATCTTCGGATTCCTCGGTCCGAACGGAGCGGGAAAGACGACCACCATCCGTGTCCTGGTGGGACTGCTGCGGTCGAACGGCGGCACCGCCCGGATCTTCGGGCGCGACTGCTGGACCGGGACCGAACGCGTCCACCGCGACCTGGCTTTCATCCCGGGTGACCTTCGGCTGTACGAGAGCATGGGAGTTGTCGAGTTTCTCCAGTTCATGGCCCGGCTCCATGGCGGGGTCCGACCCCGCCGGATCGAGGCTCTGGCCGACAGGCTCGACCTGGATTTGGGGCGAACGATCAAACACCTATCGAAGGGGAACCGCCAGAAGGTCGGCCTGGTCCAGGCCCTGATGCACGAGGCGCCTCTGCTCGTCCTGGACGAACCGAGCGTGGGTCTCGACCCACTGATGGAGGTCATCTTCATGGACTTGATGCGCGAGGAACGCGCCGCAGGACGGACCATCTTCCTCTCGTCCCACAACCTGAGTGAGGTGGAGCGACTCTGCGATCGGGTGGCCATCATCCGCGAGGGACGGCTGGTCGCTCTCGAGCACATCGATGCGCTCAAGGCCAAGCGGGTGCGGCAGATGTCGGTCCTCTTCAACCAGCCGGTCGACCCGCGCGCCTTCGAGCGGGATGGGATTGTCGTGCTCGACCGAGGCGAGCGCCGGGTTCGTCTCGCGGTCCGGGGCGACATCAATCCCCTGATCAGGACCCTGGCCGCCTACGACGTTGCCGACCTGACCTTCAGCGAGCCGGACCTCGAGGACGTGTTCCTCCATTACTACAAGGAGGAGCCGGCAGAAAAGGTGGACGCGTGAACCCGACCCTGACCATCAAGGTCCTGAAGATGCAGGCGCAAACCATCGCCTCCTACGCCCTGGGCTCGGCTTTCTACAGCGCCCTGGTGGTGTTCCTCTTCCACAGCTTCATCGTGCAGCACACCGCCTTCTTTCAGCAATACCTGACCATCCTCCCGAAGGCCCTTCTGCAGGCGTTCAATATCAGCGGCTCCAACATCTTTACTTTTGGCGGCTTCCTGGGAGCCGAGTACCTGAGCTTCATCTGGGTGGTGATCGTGGCCGCCTTCATCATCAGCTTCACCAGCGGGGCGATCGCCCGCGAGATCGAGCAGGGCACCATCGAGCTCGTGCTCGCCTATCCGGTCGGCCGCATCCGGTTCTTCCTGAGTAAAGTCGCGGCGTTGGTCCTGGCCCTGCTGGCCATCGTGGCGGCCACACTCGGCGGTATCTGGGTGGGCGCGCTCAGCCAGCACATCCAGGTAGCCCCGGCCTCGTTCTTCGCGATCGGGGTGCTGGCCACCGCCTTCGGCCTGGCGGTCGCCGGCTACAGCTTCTTTTTCTCGGCGGTGGCATCGGAGCGGGCCGCCGCCGCCGGGGCGGCCGCCGCAGTCACCGTCCTCTTTTATGCCGTCAATTTCGCCAGCTCGCTCTGGAGCCAGCTCAGCGGTCTGGGGCGGCTCTCGATCTTCCACTATTACTCGCCCCAGGATGCGATAAACCTGGGTCGGGTGGACAGCGGCTCGTTCCTCGTTCTTTTCGGACTGGCGCTGCTGACCACGATCGCCGGGGCCGCTCTCTTCCGGCTGCGCGATCTCAGTCCCTGAACGAGTACGGTGAACCGGCTTTTATAATGGCCGCGGGATGGGCGTGAGCACGGAGGGGGAAATCCTTCGACGCGGTCCCGACCGCATGATCGGCGGGGTGTGCTCGGGGCTCGCCCATTATTTCCAGGTCGATCCGGTCTTCATCCGCGTCGCATTCGTCGCGATGGCGTTCCTGCCGCCTGGAGTCGGCTTCTGGCTGTACCTGGTCCTCTGGGTTGTCATGCCTCCTCCGCAGGGAGCCCCGCAGCCAGGCGACTTCCGTGGCCGGCTCCGCATGGTGAGCCAGGAGATGCGACAGGACTGGCGCAACTGGTTTTCTCCGGCAAGCAGCTCCGGGCCTTCCGGGACACCACCGCCGCCGGAGACGCCACCACCGCCAACATCTGGCGGCGCGCCGCCAGTCGGCCCCTCGCCGGGCCCGTCTCACGGGTCGCCCAACTGGTGGGGACCCGGCTACGGCCACCGGCCGGGTGCCGTCTGGGGCGGCGTCATCCTGGTCGCAATCGGCATCTACTTCCTTCTGCTCAACCTCGGCTACCTCACCTGGTGGCGGTGGGACATCTTCTGGCCGATTGTCCTGATCGCCCTCGGTCTGCTCGTGCTCGCCCGGCGAATGCGTTAGGTCCGGCCTTGAACCGCTACCGCGGTTACCTGCTCCCGGCGGTACTGATCGTGGTGGGGGTGTTGTTCCTGCTCGACAATCTCGGCTGGCTGTCGAGCGATGCCCTGCTCAGGCTGGCATCGCTGTGGCCTCTTCTGCTGGTGATCGCCGGCGTCCAGGTGATTCTCAATCACACCGTCGACCGGAGAACGGCGGCTACCGCGGGAATGGCGGTCGCAATTGTCGCCCTGTTGGGAGCAGTCGCATACGCTGCCCTGGGCCCGAGCCAGCTGGTAGGAAGCCAGAGTGCGCACGCGTCGGAGAGTCTGAACGGGCTAACCTCGGGAACCCTGAGCCTGGAGTTCGGTGGCACCGTTCGCATAACCGAGTCTGCGCTGGGGAACACCCTGTTCAGGGCGGACGCCGACTATCCGACTGGCGAACCCGCTCCCGAGGTCAGCCTCGATCGGGACAGCGGGACGGTCCGCATCCAGGAATCACATGGGCCGTTCATCCCCTTTTTCGGTGCCGCTCGGAGCCAGATCACGGTCACGCTGAATGATCGAATCCCCTGGGCGCTGGACCTCACCGGAGGGTCGGCCGACGTCCGCCTGGATATCGCCGAATTGCGCCTGATCAGGCTGGACCTGTCCGGGGGGGCCCGGAACGTGGACGCCGCGCTGCCCGCGCCGTCGGGCACTATCCCGATCGAGATCTCAGGCGGAGCGCGCGACATCTCCATCCACGGACCCAAGACCGCCTGGCGGATCCAGGTCAGTGGCGGCGCCAGGGCGACACGAATCGGGGGGAACAGCTTCGCAGGTTCCCAGGACCTCAGCCAGCAGAGCAGCGACTATGACCAGGCAGTGAACCGCTACGCGATCCAGGTGCTCGGCGGGGCGAGGGACGTCAGTTTCAGCTTCCAGTAAGGCTTTGCGACAGCAGGTCGTACTGGTCCGTCATGGCGAAACGGAATGGACCCTCAATGGGAGGCACACGGGCCGTTCGGACATTCCGCTGACGGCGCATGGTCGCGAGCAGGCCCAGGACCTGGTCAGACGGCTCCAGGACTGGCACTTCACGATGGTTATGACGAGCCCGTTGCAGCGGGCAGTCGAAACCTGCCGGCTGGCCGGTTTTTCGGCTGGCTCGCGGATCGAAAACGACCTGGCCGAGTGGGACTACGGCGACTACGACGGCCAGACCTCGGCGCAGATCCGGGCCAACAACCCCGAGTGGGACCTTTGGCGCGATGGCGGGCCGGGAGGAGAGACTCCCGACCAGGTGGGGAGGCGAGCAGACCGGGTGATCGAGAAAGTCCTGGCGGTGGACGGCGGAGTGCTCCTGGTTTCGCACGGCCACCTGCTCAGGGTCCTCGCCGCCCGCTGGATCGAGGACGCTGCCGGAGAGGGGCGCCGCCTGGCCATGAGTCCGGCCGCCATCAGCATCCTTGGGTACGAGCACCAGGACCGCGTGATCCACCTGTGGAACGACACCGGCCGGCCGGAGCCTCGCGACTCCTAGATATTGGGCATCACGCCGGGTTGACTTTTTGGTTCCGGCAAAAGTAACGTAGGTCCAGCCCGGCCGGCGCCAAGAGCGCCCCGGCCAGGCCCCGGGAAGGAAGCGGCACCAGGGGAAGGAGGAAGCCGTTTTGGGTTTGTTCAGTTCGCCCCATCGACTCGCGCGGCACGTGACCGTCGGCCTGCCGGGACCAGGGGCCTACGCGGAGGCCTGGCGCTGGTTCATCAACAGCCGGGTAGCCACGTTCGCCGCCCTCGTGCTTTCGATCGTGGCCCTGCTCGGCGGCCTAATGCTCAGCTCCCGCTTCGGCCTCTAGGCCGAGCGGAACGCGGGGCTCTGGCGCGCCAGATATCAATCTGTCCTATAACAAACATCGCCACAAACGATTGGACGTGATGACGCAAATACTGATAGAGTCGATTGCATGATCCAGCAAGACGAGACCCGGCAGGGGCGAGCCGATTCGGCCGCGGAAGTGTATTGCGCCGCGGAGATGACGGAGTGCAACTGCCCCGATAGCTGCGAGCGTGACCACGGGAACGAGTAAGGCCTCCAAGACCCGGTCGCCAGTGGGCGGGACCCGCGAGCCGGCCCTGGTGGGCAGCCCGCTCCTGCCGGACGGGTTCAAGGTGCCGGTGTCCAGGTTCGTTAACCCGAGCACCCGGATGCGACAGCTCCTGGACGAGGAGCCATTCCTGTTTGGCCCGGGCGTCTACGACCCGTTCGGCGCGCAGCTGGTCATGTACTACGGGTTCAAGGCTGTCTACTTCAGCGGCTATTCCTTCGCCATCGGGCACCTGGGGACCACCGACATGGACCTCTACGGCGGCGTCGAGATTGCGGATGCGGCCCGGCGGACGGTCAGCGCCCTGCGCAAATTCCAGCTGACCATGGCGGTGGGTGACCCTGAGAAAGGCATCGCTCCACGACATCTCGACATTCCCCCTGTGATCGTCGATATGGACGGCGGCTACGGAAACATCTTCAACGTCCAGCGGACGACCGAGCTGTACGTCAACGCCGGGGTGGCGGCGGCGCACATCGAGGACCAGGTGCTGCCCAAGCGATGCGGGCACATCGGCGGAAAGGCCCTGATCCCGGTGAGCGAGATGCTGGGGAAGCTGCGGATGGCCCGCAGCGTTGCCGACGACCTGGGTAACCGAGACTTTGTGGTGATCGCCCGGACCGACGGGTTGAGCGCGGTCGACGCTCCCGAATCAGCCCGAGGCATCGAGCTGGCCATCGACCGCGGCCTGCGCTACCTGGACAGCGGCATCCCGGATCTACTCTGGTGCGAGTTCCCGACCTCCGAGCGGGAGCCGGTCGAGCGCTTCAGCCAGGAGATCCACAAGCGTTTCCCGGAGGCCCGCTTCGCCTTCAACTGGTCCTCTTCGTTTAAGTGGTACAAAGACCCCAACCCGATCACCTTCGAGGAGCTGGGTCGGATGGGCGTGAAATTCATCTTCATCACCCTCGGGGCCCAGCACGCCAACGGTTATGGGCTGAGCCAGCTGCTCCAGGCGATGTCCGCCGGGCAGCAGCAGGGCTACATCGAGCTGCAGCGTAAGGAGTTCGAAACCGGTACCGACCTCCCCACCAGGAGCCATCACCACTTCTCGGGCGTCCCCTATCACCACCTTGTAGGAAAGATGTACGACGCCGCGCGCCTGGGCCGGGAATTCGTGGAGGAGCTGCCCGAAGACCGCGTCGTCTGAACCGGAGCCAGGGGTCTAGCGGGCAGCCGCACTGACGGGCAGCTCGAAAACCAGCTCGGTGCCGTCGACCTCGTCTTCCTGAACCCCGACCTGGTGGAAACCGAGCCGCTGCGCGAGGGCTAGCGAGGGAGCATTGCCCGGGCTGATGCTGATGAACACCGACGGGCTCCCGCGCCGGGCGGCAAACTCGAGCAAGGCCCTGATGGCCTCGATGGCGAAACCCTGACGGCGCCATGGCTGGTAAACGGTATAGCCCAGCTCAGCCCGGCCGATGACGGCGGGCGGCCCATGAAAACCGATGTTGCCGATCGCGGTTGTCGTGCCCTTCAACACCATCAGCCGCGCCATCCAGTCCCGCTCCTGCGGGGACTCCTCCATCCGGTCGAGCTGAATTTGAAAGAAGCCATCATCAGATCGCGTGGCGAACTCATCCGGAAGGATCACACCGAGCACCGACTGCGCCTGCTCACGTTGCCGCTCCAGCAGGAACCGCAGCGCGGCCGGAGGAATCGGAACCAGGGTGAGCCGTTCGGTGGAAATGGTGGCCGGACCGGTTGGCTGGCCTACCGCGTTAGCCAATCGCCCCTGCCGTATCCTCGCGCCGGACCAGTTCCAGAAAGGCGGCCACCGGTCCGCGGGGCGGACCAAGGTCACGCCGGCGAATGGCGACAATCTGCTGGGCGACCGCGGGACCGTCGCTGACGGCTACCTGGCGCAACGTCTTCGCCGCGAGCTCGCCGGCTACCGCCGTACGAGGCAGGAGAGCCACGCCGAGCTGCCGTTCCACCATCTTCTTCGCCGCCTCGATGTTGTCCAGCTCCATGACCTCGCGGGGCGTCACCCCCAGACCCAGGAAGAATGACTGGGTGAGCTCGTAGTAGCTCGAGGTCCGGTCAAAAAGAATCAGCCGCTCGCCCGCGAGCTCCGAGATACCGACCGAGCCTCTCTCGGCGAAGGGATGGTCGGGCGCAACCACCAGCACCAGGCCCTCCTCGTATAGAGGGGTCGACTCGATATCCGGGTGGCGCAGGGCCCGGACCATGGCGAGCTGGACCTCCTCCCGAAGCAGCATCTGAAGGACATCCTCGGAGTGGCCGGTGCGGACCGCGACCTCGACCCGCGGGTAGGCCTCGGCGAACTTCTGAAGCAACCCGGGCAGGACGTAAGTGCTGATCGCAGGAGCGGCGCCCAGCACCAGCCGGCCAGCCGTGGCTGAGCGAGCGTCGGTGAGCGCCTGCTTGCCGTCGCGCACCGCCCGGATGGCGCGCTCCGCATAGGGGAGAAAGGCACGGCCCGCATCGGTGAGCCGCATCCCACGCCGGGTGCGGGCAAAGAGAGGTTCACCGAGCTCGCGCTCGAGTGCGTGCAGACGCGCGGTGAGGCTGGGCTGGGTGACGAACATCGCCTCGGCCGCCCGGCTCACATTCCCACGGCGCGCCACCTCCAGAAAGCCCTCGATTTGCGCAAGCAACATGCCCGACTAATAAAAGTCTTCTATGGCTCGAAGTCAATGGCGGGCCGTGACAGAATGGGCCAACATGCAGCTGGGAAGGGTCGGAATCTGGACGACGGCCCTCGACCACCAGCCCGCGGCTGAGGCGCGGCGGGCGGCCGCCGAGCTGGAAGAGATGGGGTTTGGGGCGATCTGGATCGGCGAAGCGGTCCGGCGGGAAGCATTCTCAAACGCAACCCTCCTCCTGACAGCCACCCGCCATATAGTGGTGGCCACCGGCATCGCCAACATCTACGCCCGGGATCCGACCACCATGGCCGCCGGTCAGAAGACGCTTGCCGAAGCCTTTCCGGACCGGTTTCTGCTCGGAATAGGCGTTAGCCATGGACCCCTGGTGAGCCGCCGCGGACATGCATACGGCAAGCCTCTCGAGACCATGCGCGCCTACCTTGACGCAATGGACGTGGCCCGTTTCGACGCAGCCGCTCCGCCCCAGGAACCGCCACGTGTCCTGGCGGCCCTTGGACCCCGGATGCTGGAGCTGGCCAGGGACCGTTCCTGGGGGGCGCATCCGTATTTCGTGCCTGTCGATCACACGACCCGAGCTCGGGCGATCCTCGGGCCGGACCGCCTGCTGGCGCCCGAGCAAGCGGTGGTGCTTGAGGCCGATCCGGATCGTGCGCGAAAGATCGCCAGGCTGCATACGTCCGCCTACCTCAAGCTGCCTAACTACGCCAACAACCTCCGCCGGCTCGGATTCGATGAGGACGAGCTCTCGAACGGGGGCAGCGACCGCCTGGTGGATGCCATCGTGGCATGGGGCACAACCGATTCGGTGGGACGCCGGGTGGAAGAGCACCTCAATGCCGGAGCGAACCACGTCTGCATCCAGGTCCTGACCGAGAACCCAAAGGCTCTCCCGCGTGCCGAATGGCAGCAGCTGGCCGGGTCCCTCCTCGCCCGCGCCACTCCCCCGGCCCGATGATCGCCGGCAGCCCGGGATCTACCGCAGCGGGCAGGCCCGTGGTCTGGGCGTCGTCCTGGGCCGCGGTTCGGTGGAACCGATTCCTGGCCCTGATCGCCGACATCCTGATCCTTTCGATCCTGGATGCCATCGTGAACGGTACCTTCGGGGTTACCCGCGTCACCAGCGGTTTCACCAGTGTCACGGACCCCATGACGAGCGGTGGCTATTCCTCGTTCACCACAGCGACCGAGATCGACGGCTTCTTTCTGCTGCTGATCTGGATCGGGTATTACACCCTCTTCGAGACCCTGTTCGGTGCATCTCCCGGGAAGGCGCTCCGAGGCCTGCGGGTGGTCGATCTACAGGGCCAGCCTGCGACGTTCGGCCGGATCCTGCTGCGCAACCTGATCCGCCCGATCGATGCCTTGCCTTTCGCTTATCTTCTGGGCGGCGCCCTGGTCCTCTTCACCCGGGACCATCAACGACTTGGCGATCGGGTGGCGGGCACGCTGGTCGTGCGAGCTGAAGAAGTCACCGGACCTTCCCTCGTCACCGGGCTGCGGCGCCGGGTCGTGGCCGTCCTGGCTGGACTCGCGGTCTTCCTGGTCGTCTGCGCCGCCTTCCAGTACTGGGGCCGGCCGCCGCTGGTGATCGATGGCCTCCAGCATACGGGTGAGCTGTTCAGCCAGCCGATCAGCAGCTACACGCTGGGATCGGCGCGCTGGGGTCCTGGCAGCGTGACCTACCCGATCACCTTTACTTCCCAGCGAACCAACCAAACGTGCACCGGAGAGATCGAGCTCCACTGGACGTTCCTCGGCGGGTGGAACGAGCAGAGCGGGCAGTACAACTGCCCGGGGAGCAGCTTCCCTTAGGGCGCCGCCTGCCAGGAGGAGCTTGATCCCGCGCCTGCTCACCGAGCCGGGCGCGTTTCGCGTCTTCTGGGCCGGGCAGACGATCTCCCTGCTCGGCGACCAGGTGACCCTGATCGCGGTGCCGCTGGTAGCCGTCCAGCTGCTGCACGCCGGGCCATCGGCGATGGGCTACCTGACGGCGGCGGGCTGGCTGCCCTATCTTCTGTTCGCGCTCCACGCGGGAGCCTGGGTGGATCGACGCCGGCGGCGACGGCGGGTCATGATCGCGGCCGACCTCGGGCGCGCCCTGGTGCTGGCGTCGGTTGCGGCGGCCTACGCCTTAGGCGCGCTCACCCTGGCGCAGCTCTTTGTAGTCGCCATCCTGGCAGGGACCTTGAGCGTTTTCTTCAACGTCAGCACCAGCGCGCTCTTCGTATCAATGGTGCCTCGCGAGAGCTATCCGCAGGGATATTCACTGCTCAACGGCAGCCGGGCCTTTGCCTTCGTCAGTGGTCCCGCGCTCGGCGGTTTCCTGGTCCAGGTGTTTTCCGGTCCGGTGGCGCTGCTGGTAGACGCGGCTTCGTTCCTACTCTCTGCCTTCTCAATGACACGAATCGGTCCCCAAGAGCCACCGCCTGCGCCCAGGGCGCCCGGCCAGATCCTTGCCGGTGCTCGCTTCATCGTGGACTCGCCAATCATGCGCGCGTCGCTCGCCGCCACGGCCACCATCAACCTCTTCAACTTCGCCTTCAGCGCGCTCTATGTCCTTTACGCCGTCCGCGACCTCCACCTGCAAGCCGGGACCATCGGTTTGATACTGGGCAGCACCGGGGTCGGCGGCCTGCTTGGGTCGTTGATCAGCTCACGGTTGAGCCGCCTGATCGGAGTCGGCCGTGCGTTCCTGCTCGGCTCGCTGCTCTTCCCGCTGCCCCTGCTGCTGGTGCCGCTTGCAGGCGGACCGCCATGGTTGGTGCTGGCCTTCCTGTTTGCCGCGGAGTTCGGCTGCGGGCTGGGCGTGATGATTCTCGATATCAGCATCGGCACGATCTTCGCGGCTCTGATCCCGGACCGGCTGCGCGCTCGCGTCTCGGGCGCATACACCGTCATCAACTACGGTGTCCGCCCGGTGGGTGCCGTGCTGGGGGGCGTCCTCGGAGCCGTGATCGGAGTGCGACAGGCTCTTTTCGTGGCCGCTGTGGGCGCAATCCTCGGTTTTCTCTGGCTGCTTCCATCACCCCTACCGCGCATGAGAGAGCTGCCCGAGACCGCCGCCTAGCAGCAGCCCAATGGTCGAATGGGCTCAACCCTTGAAAACGTGCCAGAATGCAGCCGATGTTGCAGAAGGCTGTCCTCGTCTACGCGGTGGTGGCCCTGGCCGTCGCACTTCTTTTGCTCAGCGCCGGCGCGTTTCTGCCTCTCGCGCTTTACATTGCGGTCAATGCCGTCGTGGTCGCGGGCGGGATCCTGGTCGCGCGCGGCAGGTATGGCATGCACTTTGCCTGGGAGAACCGGCGGATGGTGCCGACGGGCGAAAGCGTTATTGATCCCAAAACCGGAGAGACGATCAAGGTGATGGTGGACCCGAAGACAGGCGTCCGCAATGTCACGCTGCTTGGGCCGGTTGATACCGTCCGCCATCCCAAGCTGTAGCCGTACGGTGGCTGGACGGTAGGATCTTCCTGGTGAGATCACCCGCACTGGTCGCGGGCGGCCTGGTGCTGCTCGCCCTCAGCGGCGCAGTCGCTCTGGCAAGCCCGCAGGCGAACGCCCCCACCGTCCCCCAGGCCTCGGCCGTCGCCCTCAACGACGCCAGTAGCTGGCCGGTGCCGCGGATGCCGAAAGCAACCCCCACGCCAACGGCTACGCCCACCCCGGCTCCAACCCCGCATCCCGCGGTCGCTGCGACGGCTCCGGCTCAGCTGACCGGACAGTTCACCTTCCCGGTGCCGGTCCGCGCGCAAACCATGAATCTCGACTGCGAGACCGCGGCGCTGCAGATGGCTCTGATGGCGATGGGGCACTCTTATTCACAAAGCGAGCTGTTTTCTCTGGAGAAGCCGGACACGCGAGCCCCAATCATCGATCGGGGGCCGCCCAAGCGCGTCATCCAGTGGGGCGACCCCTACACGAACTTCGTTGGGAACGTGAATGGCGCCGACCTGATCCCGACCGGGTACGGCGTCTACTGGCCAGTCATCCTCTCGATCGCCCAGTCGCACGGCGCGCCAAATTCGTATGGACACGAAGGCTTTAGCGCGGCTGAGATTTACGCAGCGGTGCGGGCCGGTCACCCGGTGGAAGCCTGGACCGAGACCGGATGGGATCGGCCTTACGTCGGGTACTGGACCGCCTGGGACGGCAGGCAGATCCGTTACTCATTGATCGAGCACACCGTCATCCTGAGCGGGGTCTCGGCGAACAGCGTCCGGGTCAACGACCCGTGGCGCGGGGGTAGTCAGTACTGGATCAGCAAGGCTAAGTTCGAGGTCTCCTGGCGCGACTTCAACAACATGGCCATCGTCTTTCAGTAGCTCCCAACCGTTTCGCAGCGCATTCACATTCCCTTCACAACTGATGGGCAGGATGGGTGCAGAAGCAAACGTGTTCAAGGAGGTTTCGCAATGAAACAGAGGATTGCGCTGTTCTGGGGAGCTCTCACACTGCTCCTGGTCGGGGTGGTGGCGGCGATCGCATACCACGCCGGACAAACGACTACGGTGATTGCCACCCGCGCTGGAGATGGAACGGTCTACTATCCGGGCTACGGCTGGGGCTTTTTCCCATTCTTCGGGCTGTTCCCGCTGCTCCTGATCGGGATCCTGCTATTTGCCGTATTCCGGCGGCCCTGGGGTCGCGGGTATTGGGGCGGCGGCGGGTACGGGCGGCCGGGTGGCGTGCC
>Ga0209689_1002883_pt1 | contig 12726 bp, 13 predicted proteins | sample GraSoiAngelo_149_FD_187119 | JGI IMG/M metagenome (GOLD analysis project Ga0209689, IMG submission 187119) | Grasslands soil microbial communities from the Angelo Coastal Reserve, California, USA - 14_1009_09_30cm (SPAdes) (version 2) | ecosystem: Environmental > Terrestrial > Soil > Grasslands ...
AGGGACTTGCTGACCCAGTACTGACTGGCGTTCAGCACGTCGTTGACCCTGACCTCGGTAGGGGAGACACCGCTCAGGGTGACCGAATGCTCCGCGTACGAATAGCGGACCGCGGTTCCATCCCACGCGGTCCAGGTCCCGAGCGGAACGCGCGCAAACCTGGTCTCGATCCACACCTGGACCGGCTGCCCGGCGGCGAGCGCGGCATAGATCGCGGAAGGAGCCCAGCCCTCGCCGCCGATCGCATTGCGCAAGCCGTGGCTGCGAGCCAGCTCGAGAATGACCGGCCAGTAGACCCCAAAGCCGGTTGGCGCCCAATCGCTGCCGTTGACATAGCCGACGAAATTCGTGTAGGGGTTGCCCCAGCGCAGCACGGTGTGATTCGCGCCCATCACCGGCAGCCGCGTGTCGGCATTTTCGAGCGCGAAGAGGGCCGGCTGGGTGACGTTGATTCCGTAATAGGCGAGGCCCTGCTGTAACGCGGCGGTTTCGCAGTCGAGCACCATGCTCTGCTGGATTACCGGCACAGGAATGGTGACGGTAGCCGGTGTGGGTGCGGGCGATGGAGTCGACGTTGGGGTTGGGGTGGCGGTGGGTGTTGGGGTCGCAGTTGGAGTTGCCGTCGCGGTTGCGGTTGACCCGCTCCCCGACCCTCCCCGCGACGGCGAGAGAGACGCAGCGGAGGCGAACCCGGCGCTCAGGACCGCGCCGGCGAGCGCGGCGCCGCCCGCCGTCAGAAACTGCCGTCGCGTCGCGAATCCCGATCTCACGGACCTCATGCTGCTCTTAGGGATCTTTCAGAAACATGACGGCAAACGTCACGCTTTCGCAAGGTGCCGCGCACGACCATGAGCTCATGTCAATCGAACATTCACGGAAGAGGTGAGCAACATGGTCGCCCAAGAATTTTTCGACGATCAATCGCAAGCAGCGGCCCCGGCTGCAGCGCCGGCGGCGCCGCCGGCCTCGCCGCCACCGAGACGGCTCCGGGGTCGACTGGCCGCGGCCGTTCTCGCGCTGGCCGTGGTCGGCGGCACCGGCTCCGGCGCGTTAGCCGCAACGGTGATCGAACACAACGCCGCGACCGCGGCGGCATCGAGCCCGACCAGTGGCACGACGTCGACCACGTCGACATCGACCCAGTCGTCGACCACCGCGGAGTCGGTCTACAAGCAGGTGTCTCCGGGGGTGGTCACCATCAATACCGTCGTCAGCAACGCGCGTGGCCAGGTGGGTCAGGCGACCGGTTCAGGTATCGTCCTCGATAGCCAGGGCGACATCCTCACGAATGCCCACGTCATCGCCGGCGCTTCGCAGCTGCAGGTGACGTTCAGTGATGGCACCAGCGCAAGCGCCAAGCTGGTCGGGAGCAATAGCGGTGCCGACCTGGCGGTGATACGGGTATCCGTTCCCGCCTCGACGCTCCATCCGGTCACGCTTGGCAACTCCAGCAGCGTCCAGATCGGTGACTCCGTCTACGCGATCGGTTCGCCATTCGGACTCTCGGGCTCGCTGACCGAGGGGATCGTCTCGAACCTCAATCAGAGCGGCTCGGCGCCGAACGGTGGCAATATCAGCGGGCTCATCCAGACCGACGCCGCGATCAACCCCGGCAACTCGGGTGGTCCCCTGGTCAACGCGCAGGGTCAGGTGATCGGCATCAATAACTCGATCGAGAGCCCGGTTGATGGGAACGTCGGCGTTGGGTTCGCCATCCCGATCAACCAGGTGAAGCAGGTGCTGTCATCGCTTCTCGGAGGGTCGAACGTATGAACCCGCGAGTCCTGCTCGTCCGCGATGGATTGGACGGCGCCGCTCCCTGGATGACCCAGGTTTTGCGCGAGGCCGGTATGAATGTTCGGACGATCTCGGGTACAGAGCTGGCCGATGCCGCGCCATCCGATGTGCTACTGCTTCATCTTCCCGACCGCGACGCGGTGGCTGCCTGCTGGGCCCTGCACCGGCAGGGCCACCGCTCGGTGATCGCCGTCAGCGGTGCGGCCAGCAGCAAGGAGTGCATCCGGCTCCTCAACGCGGGTGCCGACTACTACCTGGACGCCTGGCTGCCGGCCGCCGAACTGGTGGCGCGGGTGCGGGTGGTGCTGCGTTTCACCGCCTGGCTCGACGAGCGGCCGGCGATCGCCAGTACGGCTTAGTTCAGCAGGTCGCGGAGTTGGGTGGGGGTGACGTTCGAGCCGCTGAGGATCAAGACCACACGCTTTCCGCGAAGGTCGTCCTTGCGACGCAGAGCGGCCGCCAGCGGGGCTGCACCGGCCGGCTCGGCGAGGTTGCGAGTGGTCTCGATCATCAGCCTCACCGCGGCGCGAATCTCGGCATCCGGTACCAGCATGAAGTCGTCGAGCTTCTCCCAGAGGATGCGCTGCGGTAATTCGAAGGCGGTGCGAGTCGCCAGGCCTTCGGCGATGGTGGCCATCCGGTCGGCGACGAGGCGACGCTCCTTCCAGGATCGGTAGGCGGCCGGCGCCTCGGCCGATTGCACCGCGACCACACGGACCTTCGGATTGATCGTCTTCGCCACGATGCAGGTGCCGGAGGCGCCACTGCCACCGCCGACGGGCACGATGATGACGTCGATGTCCGGCTGCGCCTCGAGGATCTCGAGCGCCTGCGTCGCGACGCCCGCGATGAGGTGCGGTTCATTCCCCGAGTGTATGTACCGATAGTCTTGGGTCGTGGCGAGCTGCTCGCAGTGCTCGCGAGCCTCGTCGAAGTCCTTGCCGTGCGTGACGATCTCCGCCCCAAGGCCGCCGATCGATTTCACCTTGACGGGATTGGCGCCCTCCGGCACGCAGACGATGGCCTTGACGCCGAACAGGCGGGCGGCATAGGCGATCGATTGTCCGTGGTTCCCGGTCGATGCCGTGATGACACCCCGACGCCGCTCATCTTCCGACAGCTGCGCGATGAGATTGATCCCACCGCGGACCTTGAACGCACAGATTGGCTGATGGTTTTCGTGCTTGACCCAGGTTTCGGTGCCGACCAGCTCGTCGAGTGCCGGGTAGCGGTGGAGGGGCGTGGGCTTGAGGTAGGGGGCGATTCGATCGCGGGCGGCGATGACGTCGTTCAGCGTGGGAAATTCCCAAGCCTGACCTTGCCCCACAACGGGGGAGCGAGCCACGGAGCTCATCCGGTGGGGTGGTCCTGGATAGTTCCGCGCAGCGGGATCTCGGGCAGGAAGAAGGTCGTGACGAAACCGAGCGCGGCCAGCACCGTGCCCAGCAGGAAGGCGCGCTCCACTCCAGTGGCGAGGCTGACCCGGACGGCGGTGAGGACCTGGTGCGCCACGGATGGCGGCAGGCTCCCAAACGCGCTGTTCAGCCCCTGGCTCTGTCCGGCGATCAATCCCTGAGCACCGTTGGCAGCGGCGCTGGCGAGGCGCGACCCGCTGCCGGCCGGAAGGTGCCTGGGCAGCTCGTTCTTGAGGGTCTCGATCACGATGGTGGCCATCACCGGGACCCCCATCACCGCGCCGAGATTATTGAAGAACTGGCGGGCGGCATTGGCGGTGCCGAGCATGCGATACGGGAAGGCGCTCTGCACCACGACGGACAGGGTCGGAAACACGGCGCCCACGCCGGCGCCGGTCACGACCATCCCGGGAACGGACTCCACAAACGACGAATTCGCCGACAGCCGCGAGAGTAAGAACATGCCGACGCAGCCGATGCCCATCCCGATCACGGTCTGCACCTTGTAGCGCCCGGTCCGAGTGGTGAGCTGACCGCCGACCAGGCTGCCGATGACGAAGCCGCCCATGAGGGGCGCCAGCACCAGGCCGGCGTCCTGCGCGCTGTAGCCGAGGACGCCCTGCGCATAGAGGGGAAGAAAGGTCAGCGCGCCAAACAGCGCGATCCCGACCAGGAAACTGAGGATGACCGCCACCGTGAAGGCACGGCTCTCGAAGAGGTGGAGGGTCAGCACCGGCTCGGCGGCATGGTTTTCCCAGATCGCGAACAGCAGCAGCACGGCGGCACCCCCGGCAATCGCGACGACAACATGGACCGAATTCCACGGATAGGTGATGCCCGCCCAGGTCAGCCCGATCAGGATGGGCACCACGCCCGCGATCAGCAGGACGATCCCAACCCAGTCGATCCGCACTCGGCCCCGGCCGCGAATGCGCGGCAGCAGAGTGCCGAGAAGCGCCAGGGCGACCAAACCAAGCGGCACGTTGACCCCAAAGACCCAGCGCCAGCCGAAATGGTCGGTGATGAATCCGCCCACTAGCGGACCCACGATGCTGCCTAGCCCGAAGACGCTCATGATCAACCCCATCCAGCGGCCGCGCTCGCGGGGCGAGAAGATATCGCCGATGGTGGTGGCGCCGAGCGCCATCATCGCGCCGCCACCGATGCCGGTCAGGGCACGGGCCCCGATCAGCTCGCCCATGTTCTGGGAGAAGCCGCAGATCGCCGATCCAACCAGGAAGAGCGCGAGCCCGCCGATGTAGAAGGGCCGCCGGCCGAACAGGTCGGAGAGCTTGCCGACGACGGGTACCGTCACCGACGAGGCCAGCAGGTACGACGAGAACAACCAGGCGTAGAGGTTGAGGCCGTGCAGCTCGTCGACGATGGTCGGCGCTGCGGTGGAGATGATGGTGCTGGTCAAGATCGAGGTGAACATCACCAGCATCACGGCGCTGAGCACCCAGTAGCGGCGCTCGGCGGGGATCTGGTTCGTGAAGGTTGGTTGCGGCTGCGGCGATGGCGACGGCGTGCTTGGTCGAACGGCACTCATGGAAGGCTTCAGTTTACCTGCGCGATGTCACGCGGTGGCTTCTGCCGATGCATCTTCCCGCCGGACGCCGACGATCAGCAGCCAGGCGCCGGTCACCATGAAGACGAAGGACGCCATCATGCCGACGCCGACGGCGTAGAGACCCCGGGCATCGCCGGTAAAGAGGACGACGGCGCCGGCTTGTTCGAGGACCAGGCAGGCAAAGCTCCCGATGGTTCGCCACAGCAGGGCCGGATCCGGAGTCTCGGACGAGCGCAGCGCCTGCCGGATGCTGAGATAGAGGATCGCCTCGACGCCGACCAGCACACCGAACAGCTCGACCGCGACCGCCTGGGCACTCTGTCCCGCCATCAGGACCAGCGCGCACCGGATGAAGACGGCGGTCAGCCCGGTGAGGACCGTCCGTGCCCGATGCCGGTGGGCAGCATTGAGGGCGATCTGGTCGAGATGCAGCGACATGGCGACAAAGACGAGCCCGGTCAACGCGGCGGCGCCGCCGCCGACCACGATGAAGTAGTCGTGCCAGGCGGCGGGGTCGAACGTCATCGGATTATTTCCGTGCGTCGTCCGGGGATAGCGTTGCGTCGAGCCCCGAGACGATGGCGCGCAGCCCTTTGACCAGGCCGGCCCGCTCGGGCGGCGTGAGCGGCTCCAGCGCCTCTTTCAGGATGGCCGCACGTCGCCCGACAAACGCGCTGATCGCCTGCCGGTGGGCGGGCGCGAGATCGACGATGGTCCGCCGCCGATCGGTCTGATCCTCACTGCGGACCACCAGGCCGACCCGGCCGAGCTCGCCGACGATCAGGCTGGCGGTCGCCAGGCCGACCTCGAGCCGGGCGCTCAGGTCGCTGACGCTCATCGGACCGCCCAGCGCCACCGATACCAGCAGGTTCATGTGCCGGGGCGCCAGCCCGTGGCGATGCCAGTCGGCCTTGATGGCGGCCGGCACCTCGTGGGACTTGCGGGTCATGGCCTTGGTCAGGGCCGGTAGTAACGGAAGTAACTCCGCCAGCTCCGCCTGGCTCATGGCCGGCGCGGCGGTTGCGGATCGCCGCGGCATCAGTGCGACTCCGTTTCGGCTTTGTTTGTATACATTATTTGCAATCTCAAACTATTTGAGAAAATATATCGACATGGACATTCTACCCCAGAGGAGGGACTTTGAAATGGCCCGATCCAACCAGGTTCCGGGGTACGTCCCGGCCTTCAACCCCCTGATCTTGCGTCTGCTTCGCGCCGGCGTGCCGGTTGGACCGATGCGGCTGCTCACCGTGCGCGGCCGATCCAGCGGCCAGCCGCGAACCACCCCGGTCGGGCTGTTCGAGCATGGTGGGCGCCGCTGGCTGCTGGCCACCTTCGGGGAGACCAACTGGACCCGGAACCTGCGCGCGGCGGGGGAGGGAATCCTCAGCCGGGGGCGGCACCACGAGTCGGTTGCCGCCATCGAGCTGGCTCCCGAAGCGGCCGGCGCAGTCCTGAACGAGGTGCTCGGGCCGCGCCTGAAGTCGCCCTTGCAGGCGGCCTTCCTTCGTCGCTTCTACGCGCTGACCGCCGACGCATCGACGACCGACTTCATTCGGGAGGCCCAGCGGCATCCCGTCTTCGAAATAAGGAGCAGCAAGCATGGAAACTAGATCCCGCAATCTCGGCCTCGCCCTCATCGTCATCGCGCTCGCCCAGCTGATGGTTGTGCTGGACACCGCCATCGTCAACATCGCGCTGCCATCGATCCAGCGGGGGCTGCATTTCACCCCGACCGGGCTCGAGTGGGTGGTCAACGGCTACGCGCTCGCGTTCGGCGGCCTGCTCCTGCTTGGTGGGCGCGCGGGGGACCTGTTCGGCCGGCGCCGCATGTTCATCGTCGGCATCCTGGTGTTCACCTTTGGATCGCTGGCCGGCGGATTCGCCACGAGCTCGAGCTGGCTGATCGCCGCCCGCGTCGTGCAGGGGGTCGGTGGCGCGATCGTCGTCCCCACCGCGCTCTCCCTGGTGACGGTGACCTTTCCCGAGGGTGCGCAGCGCAATCGCGCGCTCGGAGTCTACTCGGCCGTGACGGGAGCGGGTGGCGCGCTAGGCCTGCTACTCGGCGGCTTGATCACCAACTATTTCTCCTGGCAATGGGTGTTGTTCATCAACGTGCCGATCGGCATCGTGCTGGCGCTGGCTGCGCCGCGGGTGCTGGCGGCAAGTGAAGGCCGGCCCGGTCGCCTCGACCTGCCGGGCGCCATCGCCGTCACCGCCGGGATCACCTTGCTGGTCTACGGGTTGAACAAGGCCGCCGGCAGCGGCTGGACGAATGCGCTGACCCTGGGACCGATCGCGGGCGCGCTCGTCCTGCTGGTCGCCTTCATCGTCATCGAGCTGCGGAGCGCCCAGCCCTTGATGCCGCTGCGGATCTTTGCGAACCGCGATCGCTCCGGCTCCTACGCCGTCCGGTTCGCGATCGGCGCGACGCTTTCCGGGTTCCTCTTCTTTCTCACCCAGTTCATGCAGAACATCCTCGGCTACAGCCCGCTGAAAGCCGGGCTTGCCTTCCTGCCGATCACGGTCGGGATCGTTCTCGGCGCCCAGCTGGCTTCGCGCTTCATTGCCCGGCTCGGCGCCCGGACGCCGATGGCGATCGGATCCCTCGCGGGTGCGCTCGGGCTGTTTGGCCTCTCGCGGATCAGCGACCATTCGGGCTACCTCACCGGCGTGCTCGGCCCGGCGCTGGTGTTGTCGTTTGGCCTGGGGCTGATCTTCGTGTCGACCACGATCGTCGCCGTGACCGGCGTCGGCCCACGGGAATCAGGTCTCAGCTCGGCACTGGTCAACGTCGCCCAGCAGCTGGGCGGCTCGATGGGACTGGCGGTGCTGGGAACCATTGCCGCGACCGTCACCAGGAATGACCTGCTGAACATCCTGCCGTCGCACGCGGTCATCAGCCAGGCGGTGACCGCTGGCTACAGCACCGCCTATGGGGTTGGGAGTGCGATCGCGGTTGTCGGACTGGTGATTGCAATTGCCGTGATCAGCGGCCGACGTCCAAGGACCACAATGGCAACAGTTGGAGAGGCGGCATAAGGCCGCCTCTCGATCTCAAGGAGGTTGGATATGAACCCCGAAGATTTCCCGGCACCGAAGGGCGACGGTTTCGTGATCACGCAATTCCTGGTGGTTTCCGACCAGGATCGATCCCGCGACTTCTACCAGCGGGTCTTCGGCGCCCAGGTCGTGCTCGAGCGCGACCCGGTGATCATGAAGCTGGCGAACACGTGGTTGATCCTCAACGAGGGCGGTGGACCAACCGATGATAAGCCGACGGTGACCCTGACCACGCCGTCAGACCCGAATCGCACCAGCGCCTTCATGAATCTCCGCGTCGGCGACATTCGCAAGCTCTATAAGGAATGGTCGGCCAAGGGCGCAAAGTTCCTGACCGAGCCCAAGGAGCATGCGAACGAAATCCGGGCCTACATTCGCGACCCGGATGGCCACCTGATCGAGGTCGGCCAGCTGACCCGGCGACCGTCCGCCTAGTACGCCGTTGACGATGGATCCAATCACGACCGTCGACACCGATACCCAGCGGCGGCTGCTGGCGCTGTTGGAACGCGGGCAGGCCGACCAGGATACCTATGCGGGGCGCCTGAGTCCCGACGAGCGCGTGGCGCGAGGCGAGCTCCACAACTGGAGCCCCAAGGATGAGGTCGCGCACAACAATTTCTGGCGCCAGGACGCCATCAATCGCCTCAAAGCGGCGCTCGACGGCAGCTCACCTCCGGATACATCAGACGATCTGGCGTGGAATGATCGAATCTTCCTGGAACAGCGCGAGACGCCCTGGGAGCAGCTGGTGGGGGAGACGGAACGGCTCCGCGCCGAAACCGCCGGCTTGATTCAGCGGTTCACCCGCGACGACCTCTCCCAGAAGAACCGGTACCCGTGGCAGCGCGGCGACTCATTGGAAACACTGGTCCTCGTCAATTGGTATGACCATCCCGCCGAGCACTGGGCCAACGTCTATCTGCGCTGCCGCGAGGTCGAGCGCGCGCTCGAGCTTCGGCGGGCCGTGGCCGCGACCATCCGCGAGCTCTTCCCGCAAGAGCCGAAGCTGTACAGCTACATGGTCTTCAAGCTGGGAGGCTATGCGGCGCGCGGCGGCAGGTCGGAGCAGGCTATCGGCGCCATCCGCGAGGCGCTGACGGTCAATCCGTCCCTCGGCGAGCAGGTCCGCAAGGATTCCGACTTCGACTCGGTCCGCGCTCTGCCGGAATTCCAGGCGCTCGTCGGCGCTCACGACGGGCAGAGCTGAAAGAGGTGATCGTCGCCGGACATCGGCGTGCCGCGCGTATCGCGATTGTTGGTGAGGAGATAGGCGCAGTGGTCCGGCCCGGCGACGATGTCGCGCAGCCGCCCCTTTCCTTGCAGGACGATCTCCTGGCTGAGCACCTTGCTCGGGTCGGTGGCGTCGATGATGAACCGCTGCAAGGCCTGCCCGCGTAGCTCGGCCACGAGTAGGGTGGCCTGCTGGTTGCTCTTCGGCGTGTAGAACGTGATGCCGCTCGGCGCCCAGGTCGAGTCGCCGCTGTTGGCGATCGGCCCGCTTCGGGTCGCGGGCATGCCCTCCTGACCGTATCGCGTCCGCACCGTCGCGGCAAACTCGGGCCAGCCATAAAAGCTACCCTGCTGGACGTAGTCGATCTCGTCGTGGCAGCACAAACCGAGGTCGCCGGTTGGTCCGTTGACGCTGGCGTAGAGCCGGCCGGCGGCGTCGAACGCGATCCCCTGCGGGTTGCGGAACCCCCAGGCAAAGACCTCCTGGCCGGTGCCGTCCAGGCGGAGCCGCAGGATCTTCCCGCTCAGGCCGCTGGCGGTGGCGGCGCGCGACGGCACGTAGCCCTCACCGGTGGTGGCGTAGAGCCAGCCATCGGGGCCGAGCTTGAGGCGCCCGCCGAAGTGGTAACAGGTCCCACCGGGGATGCCGTCGAGCAGCACCTGCTCGCCGACCAGCGAGTCGCCCTGGATCGTGAAGCGCGAGATGCGATTGGTGTTGCCCCCCGATCCGCGATAGGTGTAATAGAGGAAGACGTTGGGCGCCTTGACGGCGATCCCCAGCAGCCCACTCTCGCAGCCGTTGGCGGTGACGACGCTCAGCGTGAGCGCCGGCGCCGGAAGCAGCTGGCCATTGCGAATGATGCGCACCCGCCCCGGTCGTTCCGTGAGCCAGATGGTGCCATCGGCTGCGAAGGCCAGCGCCCAGGGAGCGACCAGGCCGTCGGCCACCGATTTAACTGTGAAGTTGAGGGGCTGCGGCGAGGCGAGTGTGGTCGCGGTCGGCGTCGTCGAGGGACGAGGTGATGGTGTGGTTGCGGTCGATGAGCCGCCGAACGTGCAGCCGCTCAGCACGAGCCCGGCCAGGACGGCGCCACCAACTCGGTGGGACATCGTCCTGATGCTAGCCGCTTACGACCACGGCACCTTCGGCCACCATCCGATGCCAAAGTACGCCGGTAGCCGGATGCACCAGTAGGCCAGGAGGAAGACGCCGGCCGCCACCATGACGGTGGCATTCAATCGCGTGATGCGCTCAGGTCGGAGGGCCAGCCAGCGCCGGAGGCGCCCGCCGGCGATGGCGGTGATGCCCAGGAAGAGTAGCGCCATCACGGCGATGTTGCCCAGGCTCTGGAGCACGAAGGTGAGGGCGCCGAGCGCCGGGTTATGGGTCGAGGCCGCGTACTGGAAGATCTTCATGAAGAGCGGGAATGGCCGGCCGACGAGAAAGGCTCCGATCAGTCCGCCGACCGGGACGAGGCGGATCGCGGGCCGCCGGGCTAAGACTCGACCGAGCGGGTTCTTGACCAGCCCGGCGGCCGCCAGGCCGCCGATCGCGAGCGTCAGCCCAAGCAGGCCGAAGACCACCATCGACTGGATCAACCGGACCGGAAGCCGGCCGACCAGCGCCGACGAGAGCTGCGGGATGCTGGGACCGATGAGCGCCGCCACGGCACCGTACGCGCCGGCCACGACGATGGTGCCGCTGGCGAGCCAGGCCAGCGATCGAGCGGCGGCCGACCAGGAGGGCCGTCGATCGATCGAGAGGGGACCGAGGGCGGAGAAGCCGGCGACGTTGCACGCGGTGAAAGTGCCGGTCAGCCCCGACACGAAGGCAAATGCGATGGCCATCACCGAGCTGGTGAGCGGCGTCGTGGTCACGCTGTAGCCGAGGATGGTCGTCGCACCGTTCTCGCCGATCGTCTGATCGACGAAACTCGGTGACCACACGATGGCGAGCAGGACGCCCGCCGCACCGCTCCAAGCCAGCACCCCGAACGGGCGAAGCGATCGGGTCGGCGTTGGGAGGTCGATGATGGCCGCCCGTCCGCCGGTGGTCCGCGGCTCGACGGTGGCACGCATCGTGCCGCCATGTTGAGCGGCTCGACCTTTCAGTTCGATGACGCTTGAATGAGAAGCCCCTTATATAAGGATGTCCTCACGAATTCGTCATGCTTCTGAAAGGCTCAGCTCGCGATGCTCGACCCGGTGGCGATCGGCCATCGCATGCCACCAGGGAGGTGATCAAGCGGTGAACAACCTCGGATGGTTTCGGGGTCCGGTGGCGAAGATGGTCGTAGCTGCTGGCGTGGGCCTGGTCGGCGGGTTCGGCACGATCGCGGCGCATGCGGCGGTATCACCGTCGCCAAGCGTGTCTCCCGACGTCGGTCCATCGACCAGTGCATCGCCGTCGACCGGCGCATCGCCGTCCACAACGGCGCCGACCACGCCGAGCCCTGGGAGTGGCTCGGGCACAATGAACTGCCCGAACATGTAGGCGACCGAGCGTTCAGACGCGGCGGAGGCGGCGGGACTTCACCTCAGAACGGGGCAGGGAGCCCGCCGCCACCTGCCGGCACTCGATGCGAGCGCCGAGAGCAAGCCGCAGGTCGCTGGCCAGGCGACTCATGACGTCATCGCCATCGCCAGCCTGAATCTCGCAGAGGACGGTGACCTCCTCCATGCCGCGCCGCTGTCCGACTTCGATACAGAACTCGCCGATCGTCGGATGACGCCGGATCAGGTCTTCAACCTGCGACGGGTAGAGATTGACGCCGCGCACCGTGAACATGTCATCGACGCGGCCGCGGATCCCACCGATCATCTTGGCGAAGGAACTACCGCATTGGCACGCTGCCCGGGTCAGCTCGACTCGGTCTCCGGTCCGATAGCGGATCAGCGGTGATCCCCAGCGGCCCAGATTGGTCGCCACCAGCTCCCCGGTGATCGTTCCAGTCTCGAGCAGCGAATGAACGGCGCCGGTATCGTCGCGGACTTCGACCACGAACTCGGACTCGATCAAGTGCACCCCGTCGCGAGCCGCGCACGAGAAACCGGTCGGACCAAGCTCGGTCATTCCCGTATGGTCGAAACAGCGCGCGCCAAACGATCGCTCGATCAGGTCGCGGGTGGCAGGGACGCTCGCGCCCGGCTCGCCGGCATGAACGGTAATCCGGATATCGCTCGCGCTGAGGTCGATTCCCATCCCTTGCGCGACTTCGGCCAGCCGGATCGCATACGTCGGCGTGCAGCAAAGCACGGTTGCGCCCAGCTCCAGCATGGTCCGCAGTCGCTGCTCGGTGGTCATCGCGCCACCCGGGATGACGAGGGCGCCCAGCCGCTCGGCCCCGGAAAACGCCGACCAGAAACCGATGAATGGACCGAAGGAGAACGCGAGGAAGACCCGGTCGTCCGGCAGCATGCCGGCCGCGCGGAAGACGTGATCGGCCCAGAGCCGCACCCACCAATCCCAGGATTCTGGAGTGTCGACCCAGCGCAGTGGCGTGGTCCCACTGGTGCCGGACGTCTGGTGCAGCCGGCTGTAGCGATCGATGGGGAAGGTGAGGTTGGTGCCAAACGGCGGGTTCGCCTGCTGGTCGGCCGTGATCTCAGCCTTGGTGGTGAGCGGCAGGCGCTCGAAGTCGTCCCAGG
>Ga0209689_1002887_pt1 | contig 12722 bp, 12 predicted proteins | sample GraSoiAngelo_149_FD_187119 | JGI IMG/M metagenome (GOLD analysis project Ga0209689, IMG submission 187119) | Grasslands soil microbial communities from the Angelo Coastal Reserve, California, USA - 14_1009_09_30cm (SPAdes) (version 2) | ecosystem: Environmental > Terrestrial > Soil > Grasslands ...
CGGGAGGCCCCGCGGCGCGCGGGGCCTCCGTTCGCCTTCAGGCGATCACATGCGGTGCTGCCGCCGCCCGTCGTCCTTCTTGGGCAGCTTGGGCGGCTTGAGCGTCGTGCCGGCTGTGTTCGCGGTCGTGATGTTGCCGGTGAATGTCGGCTGGGTCCGCGCGTGCACGGCCGCCTCGAATCCCGAGGCGATCTTGATCAGCGTCGGCTCGCTGAACGCGGTGCCGAGGAAGCTGATGCCCATCGGCATCCCGAGCACGTTCGCTGCGGGCACCTGGATGATCGGGTAGCCCGGCGCAGCGGAGAGCGTCGAGCTCGCGAAGATGAAGTGGTCCGAGAGGATCAGGTCGGTGGTCCAGCCAGGGCTGTCGGTCGGCGCGACCACCGCGTCGATCCCGAACTGGCTCATCGCCGCGTCGATGCCCTTCGCGCCCGCGTCGTGGTCGATCGCGAGCGCCTGGTTGTAGGTCAGGCCGCCGAAAAACGGCTGCGGGTTGTCGCCGGGATTGGTTCCGCTCGTGTCCATCGACTGCGCGAGCTCGAAGATCTCCTGGAAGAAGTACGGCATCTCGCTCGAGGCGTGCGCGCTGTTGAACGCGATCGCGTCGGCGAGGGTCTTGTTCGCCATCGGGACGCCGACGCGCGTGGCGAAGTACTTCTGCACGTCGAGCTTGAAGTCGTAGAGCAGGACGAGGAACTCGCCGTCCGCGGGCGCGAACTTGAAGCCGGCGCCGTCGAGATCGACGACCGTCGCACCGGCGGCGCGGATCTGCGCGATCGCGTTGTCGAACGCGGCCACCACCTGCGGCGGCGCGGCGTCGATGCCCTGCCGGGTCACGCCGAGCTTCGCTCCCCTGAGCCCATTAGCGTCGAGGAACGCGCTGTAGTCGGCGGGCAGCGAGGGGCGAGTGCGGCCCGTGCCCTGCCAGCCGAGAGGAACGCCGGACGTCGCCGCATCGCGCGAGTCCGGCGTGCGGCTGACGATCACGTTGAGGATCGCGACGGCGTCGGCCACGGTACGCGCGTGCGGGCCGACCGTGTCCTGGGTGTGCGAGATCGGCACGACGCCACCGCGGCTCACGAGCCCGATCGTCGGCTTCAGGCCGACGACGGCGTTGACGTTCCCGGGGCAGACGATGCTGCCATCGGTCTCGCTCCCGAGGCTTACCGCGGTGAAGTTCGCGGCGACGGCGGCGGCCGAGCCCGAGCTCGAGCCGCAGGCGTTGCGGTCGAGCGAGTACGGGTTACCGGTGAGCCCGCCGCGTCCGGACCAGCCGCTCGTCGAATAGAAGGAGCGGAAGTTCGCCCATTCGGAAAGGTTGGTCTTCCCGAGGATCACCGCGCCGCCCGCGCGGAGCTTCGCGGCGACCGTCGAGTCGTCCTGCGCCGGCTTGCCGACGAGCGCGAACGACCCGGCGGCGGTCTGCATCTTGTCGCCGGTGTCGATGTTGTCCTTGAGCAGCACCGGGATCCCGTGCAGCGGTCCGAGGACCTTGCCCTTGGCGCGCATTTCGTCGGCGTTCTGCGCCATCCGCAGCGCATCGGGGTTGAGCTCGATGACGCTGTTGACGTTCGGCCCGTTCTGGTCGAGCGCCATGATGCGATCGATGTAGTACTGCGTCAGCTGGACCGAGGTCAGTGTTCCCGCTGCCATCTCGGCTTGAAGCTGCGCCACTGTTTCTTCGTTGTGGTTCGTTCCGAACGCTGACGTGCTTGCGCCGGTCTGCGCCGTGGCTGTGGAAGGGAACAGAAGGGCCGCCGCGAGGACAGCGACAAGGATCCTGCGCATGTTGCTCCTCCCAAAGACGCCTTCGCCGATCGGCGAGGCGCCGACGTGCTAGCACGCTTTGCGGGCGGTGGCAAAAGTTGGCAAAAGTGACGATCGCGAGACGCGCGCGTGATGGAGCCGCGCTGATCCACGCGAGTCCCCAGAACGAATGATTTGTGGACGACCCTGTCCGCATTCCTCAAGGAGGTGCACGATGCGCAGTCGCATCGCTCTGACCAGCACGCTCGCGCTCGGTCTCTTACTCGGTACCGGTGGGATTGCGAGCGCGACCGGGCAGCCCAACCAATCATGCGAGGACCAGACCACGCGCCCCGGCAACGCCGCGTCGGCGCCCGGCTCCGCATTCAATCCAAACGGCACCGCAGGCACGAAGTACGCGGGCGAGCAGCCGCAGAACTCGAACAATCCCAACTCGGTGAGCCAGTACGACGTGGCTTGCACCCAGGTGTCATCGCACTAGATCCCAGGCAGTCGCGCGCAACGTAGAAGCCGCGGGCGGGCGCTCGTCATCGTCCGTACGGACGACACACCGAGCGCTCGCGCGCGGCTGACCAAATGGCGTGAAGGGCGACCGGACACCGCGTCCGCTAATCACCCGTCACAAAGGGCCCGAAGTTGTGAACAACTCCCTTTACGGACCGTCATCTCGGTGGGATGGTGCGCTGAGATCGCGGGCTGAGCGATCGCCACAAAACGCTCCCAACTGAAATTTGAGGAGAAGTTATGCAGGCGACCTTCTATGACCTTGAGATCGTCCTACAGGACAAGCCAGGAACGCTCGCGAAGGCCACCGAGGCGATCGCGCAGGAGCAGATCAACCTCGAAGGCGGCGCGACGTTCAAGTGTGGCGGGGAAGGGATCTTCCACGCCCTCTTCAAGACCGAGAAGGACGCGACCAGCGCCAAGAAGTCGCTCGAGAAGATCGGCTTCAAGGTGCGCGAACAGACACCGGTCGTCGTCACGGATGCTGAGGACAAGCCCGGCGGAGCCGCGAAGATCTACCGCTCGATCGCCGAGCAGGAAGTGAACGTGAACTTCACGTATCTCGCGACGAACACCCGCGTCGTGATCGGGGCCGACGATCCTCAGAAAGTGACCGATGCGCTCCGCTCGCCAACGAGCACGGGAGTCCGCCGCTAAGCGCGCGCTCGCTCAGCCCGCGAGACCGCGATCGACGACCTCGCGCACGCGATCGGCGGTGGCGCCAAATTGCGCGAGCACCGCCGCACCGATGCTCTCGCTCTGGCGAACGACCCCCAGGAGCAGGTGCACCGGTTCGAGCTCCCGCTCCTTGCGGGTGCTCATCTCTTCGTGTGCGAGGTCCATGGCCTTTTTCGTCGCCGGCGACAACGTGATCTCACTCGGCGACGTGGCGCCGCTGCCCCGCGGCACGATCTTGCCGACGGCTTCGCGCAGCTGCGGGAGGGCGAGACCGAGCTCGGCGTAGATTTTCTTGAGCGTCTCGTCGACGACTCCGCCTTCAGTCAGACGCCCGAGGCCGAGGATGAGATGCTCCGTTCCGATGTAGTTGTGGTTCATCCGAACTGCCTCGTCCTGCGACAGCGCGAGGAGGCGTTTGCTGTTGCTGCTGAACCAGCCGAAGGCACCGGGCGGGTTCGCGCGCTCGGGCGTCGGAGGCGCAGGCTGACCCAGGAGTGCGTACAGCTGGCGACGCGTCTTCTCGAGCGACACGCCGAGGGATTCCAGCACGCCCGAGGCGATGCCCTCGCCCTCGCGCAGCAGTCCAAGCAGCAGGTGCTCGCTCCCGACGAGCGCATGGTTCAGCCGGCGCGCCTCGTCGATCGCGAGCTCGATGACCTTCTTCGTGCGCGGGGACATCGTGATCTCCGCCGGCGTGGTTGGTGCGTCGCCCCGGCCGATCACGAAGCCGACGGCTTTCCGCACCTTCTCGAGCTCGACGCCGGCCTCATGGAGGAGGCGCGACGCGAGGCCATCCTCGCGCACGAGACCGAGCAGGATGTGCTCGGTACCGATGTAGTTGTGGTTGAACCGGATGGCCTCGTCCTGGGCGAGCGCGAGGACGCGCTTTGCGCTGTCGTTGAACCGGTCGAACGGACCACGCGTCGGACTTGGTGCAGGCGGGGTAATTACGCGCCCTGTCCATTCCGATGGCGCCCCGGATTGCGCCGCGGCGGAGCGCCGGGTCAGGCGCCGGAAGAGCGGGCCTGCGGCTGCCCGCCATGTCCCGGACGGCGTCGCCTCGTGGACTTTGACTTCGGCGCGCCGTATCCGGCGGTCTCGCCGCAGGAGACCGAGCGTGAGGATGACGGCGACGATGCCGCCCATGACGCCGCCCGCGAGGGCCGAGACGACGATGTCCATTTGCGCGAGGCTAATGCTCGCTCGGTCGCTTTGTCCCAGCGATCTCGCGGCGCAGGCGCGCCTCGGTGATCCCTAACGCACGGAGCGCTTCGCTCCCGGCGCCGTTTGCCTCGCGCAGGGTCGCCACAAGGAGGTCCTCGGCGTCGAAGCTCGGCTTGCCGCTCGCCCGCGCCTCCTGCGCCGCGAGCTCGAGCACGCGAGCCGCGTTCGCCGTCGCGCGGTAGGGGTCGGCGGGGTCCGGGAGCGGCTCGGCCCGTGCATGCTCGATCGCGGCGCGCAGCACGCCCGGGTGAAGCCCGAGCGAAGCGAGGACGCGGGCGGCTCGCGCATTCGGCAGCGACGCGATCCCGCAGAGGAGATCGCCGGTCGTGATGGGGCGCGCCGGATCGGCCGCGAACCAGATCGCCTCGAACGCCTCATCGGAGAACGCGGCCGCGAGCTCGCGACCGTGCGCCATCTTCGCGGCGATCTGCACGCCTGCGCTCACGCGTCCAGCGCGATCCGCTGGGACGGGCTTGACCTGTCCGCGCGAGCGGAGGCGTTTCCACACATCCACCCGCGCGCGAACGTACGTCGCTCGTCAAGCGAGCTCAGCCGTTCATGCGATCGATGACCTCGCGCAGCCGCTGCGCGGTGACGCCGGATGCGGCCAGCGCCTTGGCGGCGGGTCCGACATCGGCAGCGATGGCGAGGAGGAGATGCTCTTCCCTGATTCGACCGCTCTGGCGGTCCATCGCGAACGACCATGCCCGGGCGATCGTCTCCCCAAGGCCGGTGCTTTCGCTCAGCACCGGCGCATTGGGGCCATCGCGCGCGGGCAGCGCGGCGAGCACGCTCTTCGCGAGCCCGTCGGGGTCGACATTCAGCTGGGTCAGCATGCGGCGGATCAAGATCGAGTCCTCCGCGATCAGCGCGAGAAGCAAATGAGCCGTCCCGACCTCGTCGTGGTTGAGCCGGCCTGCTTCCCAGTACGCCCGTGCGAACGCGCGGCTCGCATGGCCGTCGAGGCGGTCAACAGGCACGACCCGACCCATCGAGGCGACCCAGCCCGGCACCGTCATCGCAGAGGCTGGCGGCGGCTGCTGCTGCCCGAGGGTGGCGATGACCTGGTGCCGCACCTTCTCGAGCGACACGCCGAGCGACTCGAGCACTCCGCTCGCGATGCTCTCGCCTTCTCGCGCGAGGCCCAGGAGCAGGTGCTCGGTGCCGACGTGGCTGTGGCCGAGCTTGCGCGCCTCGTCGATCGCGAGCTCGACGATCTTCTTGGTGCGCGGGTGGAGCGTTATCTCGCTCGGCGAGGTCGTCGTGTCGCCGCGGCCGATCAAGAACTCCGCCGCGGTACGGAGCTTCGAGAGCTCCACGCCGAGCGAATCGAGCACCCGCGCGGCGACGCCCTCGCCCTCGCGGACCAGGCCGAGCAGGAGGTGCTCCGGTCCGATGTAGTCGTGGTGGAGGCGGATCGCCTCGTCCTGGGCGAGCGCGAGGACCCGCTTGGCGCGGTCGTTGAACCGGTCGAAGGGGCCCACGACCCGAGGTTACTGTGCCAGGGGTAGTCCCCGAGGCCGGATAGAGCCCGCCGCGAGCGCACATACACCGACCCCGATGGCGACCGCGGCGATCGTCGCCGTTGGCGCGATCGTCCCTCTCCAAAGTTCCGGTCCGCCAAACGCCATAAGGAGAGACATGATGACCACCCCGATCACCGCCGCGCCCAAGACTCTCGCGGCGCGCGCTACGCCTATCCGTATCGAGTACATGACAAGAAGCACGAATCCGAGGATGGTTGCAGGGAAGAACATGTCAAAGATCACCGTCGATGCGACGACGGATCCGACGAGCCAGAAGCTCCTCAGTACCCCGTAGAGGATCACGCTCGCGCCGGCAGCTACCGCTCCAAGGAGCCCGATCGTGCCTGCCCTCATCGCGAACGCGATGCTCCCGAAGATCCAGCCGACGAACAGCGAGAGGATCCCGAAAGACCAAAGACCTATGTATGCGGGTGCGTCATGCGGTGGGGGAAGCGCTTCCCAGTAACCGTCGAGAACTAACGCTGAAGAGCCAAGCACGAAGAGATACCAAGCGGCGCCACCTACCGCAGCGCTGCGCTCGAGACGGTTAGTCGAGAAGTCTCCGGTAGTCCCCAATGCCGTAGCGGAAGCTGTCCTTCGTGTTATCGAGCGCCGCGACGATGATGCGCATCGTCTTGCTGACGGCTTCCATCTTTGAGCCGACGGCCTTGTCCTTCTGGAGGATCGTGTTCAGGTCGTACGCCGCGGCCGACTTGAACATCATGCGGAACATCTCCATCTCTTCGTGGAGCGTCTCCGGACGGTTCTTCGCCTTCAAATACTCCGCCCACATGTTGTCGACGCCCTTCGCCTCGATCGTGTCGATCCAGGCGCGCTCACTCTTGTCATCGACGGCGCGGTAGTTGTTGTAGACGATCTCTTTCGTTCCTGAAGGTGTGCGGCCGACGAGGAGGCGCGCCATGAACTTGTCGATGGTGAGCCGCTCGACGATGACGTCCTCGTCGAAGTTCCGTTTGATGAGCATCACCGCGCTGATGCGCGCAGGCTCCATGGGGTTGGTGAAGACGCGCTCCTTGGGGAACACCGTGGTGATGTCGAGCATCGCGCGGGTGTTGTCGAATGCGAAGAATCGACCGATCGTCTCGCGCAGCTGCTGATTGTCCATCTTGTCGAACGGCGATCGCCGGCGGAGCTTGGCCTCGATCGCGTCGATGGTCGGCTTGTTCTCGATCATGAACTCGGGCGTGACGTCGGGGCAGTTCTCGAGGCGCGAACGGATCATGTCGAACGCCGCTTCGGGGAAGTTCTCGACGAGGTTCGAGCGCAGGTAGAAGACCTTCTCGCTCGTGTAGGCGTACGCCTCGGGATGCTCGACGTCGAGCTCGTTGGCCGCCGCGGTGATCTCCTTGTCGTCGAGACCTCGACCGATGACCGTCGCGTCGCTGCCGCGATGTTCCTCGAGCCAGCGGTACGTCTGATAGCCGCGCGCGACTTCGTCGCCGCCGTCGAGGATCCGCGCCGGCGAGAGGAGCTTGCCGTCCTTGCTGCGGTAGGCGTAGCGCACGTACACCCAGTCGTCGGAGTGGAAACGCGTGTTCGGGAACTCCATGAGCCCGTACGTCGAGGTGGACTTGCCCGTCCCTGTCGGCGCGATGTAGAGGACGCCCCGGCCGTCCTTCGTGACCACCGCCCCGTGGATCGAGTGGATGCCGTAGTCGACCGCGAGCTTGCGGCCGACCGCGCCGAGGACCCATGACTTGAGCTGCCCGTAGTAGCTCGTGTTGAAGAAGACGACCGTGTCGTTCTGCCGCGAGTAATAGGCGGCCTCGGCCTCGGTCGGCACCCGACCGAGCGCGACGACGAGCACGTCGGGCGTCTCCGCCGGCTTCTTGCCGGTGAGGCGTGCCCACTCCTCGAGCGAATACCAGTTGTCCTTCCAGTAGCCGATGAGGTGCTGGCTGTTGGTGATCGCGCGCACGCGCAGGCCGTGGATGACGACGTCGTGCGAGTGCGTCTTTTGCCCGGACGTTGCGATCTGCTCGTACGCGCTCGCAAGGAGGCGCTTCAAGAGACCGGGCTTGCCATCGACGGTCTTGTCGAAGACCGCGGTCCGGCCCTTCGTCCGTGTGATCGTGTTCGATGCGCCGATCGGGGTTCCCGGCCACTCCGGCGCGATCGGATCAGGCGCCGTCGGGAACGTGTAGAGGTCTTTCTTCTCGGCGATCGCCAAGTGCCACACCCCCTGGGAATCGTTCGGATAGTAGGTGTGCGACTCGTTTCCGTGCCGTGGGAAGCCATCGAGCACGCCCCGTACCAGGAGGTCGGGAGCGGTCCGAGGCCGTCCCTATCCTTGGCCCATGGCCGAAACGCGCGGCGCGACCGTCGAGTTCCGCTCGGTCACGAAGCGTTACGGCGATACGGTCGCCGTCGATGGCCTGAGCTTCGCGGTCCCGGCGGGGCGGATCTGCGTTCTCGTGGGACCGTCCGGGTGCGGCAAGACGACGTCGCTGCGGATGGTGAACCGGCTCATCGAGCCGACGTCCGGCGAGATCCTCATCGACGGCGAGAACGTGCTGCAGGGCGATCCCACCGAGCTCCGGCGCCGGATCGGCTACGTCATCCAGCAGACCGGGCTCTTCCCGCACCAAACCGTTGCGGACAACATCGCGACCGTTCCGCGCCTTCTTGGCTGGCCGAAGGAGCGCATCGGCGCGCGTGTCGACGAGCTCCTCACGCTCATCGGCCTCGACGTGCGCATGCTCCGCCGCTACCCGGCGCAGCTCTCGGGTGGCGAGCGGCAGCGCGTCGGCGTCGCGCGTGCGATGGCCGCGCGGCCGCCGGTGATGTTGATGGACGAGCCGTTCGCCGCGGTCGACCCTATCGTGCGCGAGCGTCTCCAGAACGAGTTCCTGCGGCTGCAGCGCGATCAGGGGATCACCGTCATCTTCGTCACCCACGACATCGACGAAGCCATCAAGCTCGGTGACCGCGTGGCGATCATGCGCGCCGGCAAGCTCGTGCAGTACGCACCGCCGGGAGAGCTTCTCGCGCATCCAGCGGACGACTTCGTCGCGCGATTCGTGGGGAGCGACCGGGGCCTAAAGCGCCTGTCGCTCTTGACCGTCGGTGGCGCCGACATCGATCCGAATTTCGATCGGAGCCGGCTCGACGGCGCTCCGGTGCTCTCGCCCTCGATGACGCTCCGCGACGCGCTCGCGGCGATGCTCGCCTCCGAATCGCAGACCGGCAAGGTGATGGACGGGGACCGCTACCTCGGCGCGCTCACCCTCGCGAAGATCGGCGCGATGCTTCGCGTGGAGACGCCGGCGTGACGCCGGGCGAGCCGCTCGTCCGCTGGGACTGGGTCGCGAACCACACCGGCGAGATCGGCCTGCGCATCGGGGAGCATCTCGAGCTCACGATCATCGCGGTCGTCGTCGGGCTCGCGATCGCGTTCGCGCTTGCGTTCGCCGGGCTGCGCCTGCCGCATCTATATCCGCCGATCACCGCATTTGCAGGGATCCTCTACACGATCCCGAGCCTCGCGCTCTTCGCGTTCCTCGTGCCGTACACCGGCCTCTCGCTCCTGACCGCGGAGATCGGACTGGTTTCCTACACCCTGCTCATCCTCGTCCGCAACATCGTCAGTGGCATCCGTTCCGTTCCGAGCGAAGTCCGCGACGCCGCGCTCGGAATGGGCTACACGCCGCGCGCGATCCTCTGGCGTATCGAGCTGCCGCTCGCGCTCGGCGTGATCTTCGCGGGGATCCGCGTCGCGACGATCACGACCATCGGCCTCGTCACCGTCACCGCGCTCATCGGACAGGGCGGCCTCGGGTACCTGATCCTGCTCGGGATCCAGCAGTTCTTCAGCACGCCGCTTATCGTCGGCGCGACGCTTTCCGTCGCGCTCGCGGTCGCGGCGGACGGCGCGCTGGTGCTCGTGCAGCGCTCGCTCATGCCCTGGACGCGCGTCCGATGACGCTCCTTGGCGACGTCGCCGGCTGGTTCGCCGATCCCGCGCACTGGCAGGGCACGCACGGCATTCCAACGCGGATCGTCGAGCACCTCGAGCTCTCGGGCCTCGCCGTCGCCGTCGCGATCGTCCTCTCCGTGCCGCTTGCGCTCTATCTGGGCCACGTCGGACGCGGCGGGTTCGTCGCGATCAACGTCGCCAACATCGGACGTGCGCTGCCGTCGCTCGCGCTGCTCGCCTTCGCCCTGCCGATCGCCATCGCGCTCGGGCTCGGTCTTGGCTTCTGGCCGACGCTCTTCGCGCTGGTGCCGCTCGCGATACCGCCGATCCTCACCAGCACGTTCGTGGCGGTGCGCGAGGTCGACCGCGACGTCGTCGACGCCGCACGCGGCATGGGGTTTCGGGAGTCGCAGATCCTTCGCTCGATCGAGATCCCGCTCGGCCTGCCGCTGATCCTCGACGGCATGCGCACCGCGTCGGTGAACGTCGTCGCGACCGCGACGCTGGGTGCCATCGTCGCCGGCGGCGCGCTCGGCCGCTTCATCGTCGACGGCCTCGCCCTTCAGGATTACCCGCAGCTCGTCGCCGGCGCGCTTCTCGTCGCGCTGCTCGCGGTGGCCACGGAAGTGTCATTTGCGGCATTCGCGCGGGCGACCGCCCCCGCTGGAATGACCGCCAACCCGTGAACGTTCGGGGTGTGTCTGGCGCGCAGCCGGTCATACTTCGCGGAGGGCCGAAAGACTAAGCTCTGCGGCCCGGGGAGGAATCCATGAAGCGCGGACGGACGATCTTTGCTGCCGTGTTCGCGGCCCTCGTGGTCGCGACCGCATGCGGCGGGGCCGGGACCCAAGGGACGGCGAACCGGCCGGACGTGATCATCGGGTCGACGAACTTCTACGAGCAGCTCACCCTGGGCGAGCTCTACGCCCAGATCCTCGAGGCGAACGGTTACAAGGTCACGCGCAAGTTCAACCTCGGCAATCGCGAGATCGTCCAGCCCGCGATCGAGTCGGGCCAGATCGACATCGACGCCGAGTACCTGGCGACGCTGCTCGCGTTCGTCGACAAGAACGGCGCGATCGCCAAGCCCACGACCGATCCGAAGACGACCCAGACCGGCCTGCAGAAGGCGCTCGATCCCAAGCAGCTCACGGTGCTCGACTTCGCGGCCGCCACGGACCAGAACGGTTTCGTGATCACGAAGGCGACGGCCGACGCGAAGAACATCAAGGCGATCAGCGACCTACAGCCCTACGCCGGTAACTACGTCCTCGGCGGGCCGCCGGAGTGCCCGCAGCGTCCGTTCTGCCAGCTGGGGCTCAAGACTGTCTACGGGCTCGAGTTCAAGGACTTCAAGCCGCTCGACGCCGGCGGTCCGCTCACCGTCGCCGCCCTCGAGGGCAAGCAGATCGATGTCGGGCTGCTCTTCACGAGCGATCCGAGCATCGTCGCGAAGAATTTCGTGCTGCTCGATGACAACAAGCATCTGCAGCTCGCGGACAACATCGCACCGGTCGTCCGTAACGCGCTCCTGCAGAAGGACGACGGCACGCTCAAGCGGCTGCTCAACTCGATCAGCGCGAAGCTCACCCAGGGCGAGCTGAACGACATGAACAAGCAGGTGGCCGTCGACAAGAAGGACAACAAGGACGTGGCGGCCGCGTGGCTCAAGAAGCAAGGCCTCATCAAGTAACCGGGCGGCACTGGCTGAACCTCGGCGGCGCGCTCCGCTACGCGGACCTTGCGTGACCGAGCGATTCGACTTCGTGGTCATCGGCGCGGGGGCCTCGGGGGAGGCCGCCGCGAACTACGCGCGAGCACGCGGAGCAAGTGTCGCGCTCGTCGAGCGTGACCTCTTCGGCGGGACGTGCGCGTTCTGGGGCTGCATGCCATCGAAGACCTTGCTGCATGCGGCCGAGGTGCGAAAGCACGGCGGCGACTATCCGTGGGAGAAGGCGTCGGCGCGCCGCGACTACATGATCGTGCGCGAGGGTCGCGACTATCCCGACGATTCGGGGCACATCAAGGGCTACCAATCCGTTGGCATCGTGCCGATCCGCGGCACGGCGAAGCTCACCGGTCCGCGGCAGCTGCGCGTCCAGACCAAAGAGGGCGTGCGCGAGCTCGAGGCAGGTGACCTCGTGATCGCGGTGGGCTCACTCGGAAAGGTACCGAAGCTCGACGGCTTGGCCGAAGCCGGGTACTGGACGAACAAGGAAGGCACGAGCCTGCGCGAGCTGCCCAAGAGCATCGCGATCCTTGGCGCCGGACCATCGGGCACCGAGCTCGCGCAGGTCTATGCGCGCTTCGGCGTCCGCACCACGCTGGTCAGCCCGCGCCAGGTGAATCCGACCGATCATCCGAAAAGCTCAGCGCTGCTCACCAAAGTGCTTCGTGCCGATGGCGTCGACGTGCGCGAGAACGCGCGCGCGCAGCGGGTCCGTCCGCGCGCGGGCAAGGACGGCGCGCACGTGATCGAGCTCGCCGACGGCTCTCGCGTCGAGGCGGCCGTGATCCAGCTCAACGTCGGTCGGACGGCAGCGCCTGCGCTTGGAGCCCTTGGCCTCGAGACCGCCGGCGTGCGCTACGACGCCGGCGACGTGCTCGTGGTCGATGACCGGCTACGCGCCGCCGAGCACGTCTATGGGATCGGCGATTGCATCGGACATGAGCTCTCGACGCACCTCGGCCACTACGAAGGCGAGACCGCGGTGAAGGTCGCTCTCGGCGACGACGTTCGCGCCGACTTCAGCGCTGTCCCGCGCGCCGTCTACACGGATCCCGAGACCGCGGCGGTCGGTCCTCTCGCCGATCAGGCCAAGGAGCGCGGCATCGACGCGTACGAGGAGAGCTCCGATCTCGCGACGAGCGCGAAGGGGTACGTGAGCGAGTCGGAGGGGCACGTATCGATCGTCGTGGACCGCAAGAGCAAGACCGTGGTTGGCGCGTTCATCGCCGGGCCAAGCGCGTCGGAGGCGATCCACGACGCGGTCCTCGCGATCAAGCTGCGCGTCCCGCTGGAGACGCTCGCGCAGACGATCCACGCGTTTCCGACGGTGAGCCGGGTCCTCGGTGGCCTCTATGCG
>Ga0209689_1002891_pt1 | contig 12714 bp, 11 predicted proteins | sample GraSoiAngelo_149_FD_187119 | JGI IMG/M metagenome (GOLD analysis project Ga0209689, IMG submission 187119) | Grasslands soil microbial communities from the Angelo Coastal Reserve, California, USA - 14_1009_09_30cm (SPAdes) (version 2) | ecosystem: Environmental > Terrestrial > Soil > Grasslands ...
TCGAAACGACGGTGGGGCTGGACGGGGAGGCTACCGCGCAGCCAGGCGGGCCGACGAACCGTCGACCTGGAACCGCAAGGCCAGGCTCTCGGGCTCAAGCACGGGCTCCTTTCTCTGAAAGCCCCGGACTTCGGTCCGGGCGATGTTTGCCGGCGCCCAAGTGTACTCCAGCTGTCAGGGCCGTCACGCGCCGCGACCGGTCGTCACTTCGTGCCGAGGACCCGTCGGAGCGTCGAGGCGAACCACGCGGCGCGCTCGACCGGCCGGCCCGCCACGACGTCCATGCGCGTCCCGCGATCGTCGACGTGGTTCTGCGGGTCGAACCGGGCGATGATGGAGGTCTCGACCCGCCCGATCCTCAGGGTCAGCCGCTCCCCGACGCTGTGGTCGTCGAGCCGGGCGACGATCAGGTAGAAGCCGCCGTCATTTGTCTCGTCTTGGTAGGCGAGGCCCGTCTTGTCGCGGACCAGCGTGACCGGCTGGCGGGCGAGCGGGCGGCCCTCCCGGTCGCCGACGTACCCGAGAACGACGTACCGGTAATAGACGCGGTGCTCGGCGGGAGCGACCGTCGTGTCGGCGGCGACGAGCGCGAGCGCGATCAGGAGCGGGCGCCACACGGCGCGAGTGTAGGGAGGGCGGCGCGCGGGCGTCAAGGAAGCCAGGATCGGCTCACCTTCGGGCGGCGTTCGGTCCCCGTGGCCGCGTCGGAGTCTTCGCCGCGGTGGATCGCCGCGCCGCCGCAGCGCTGGGACGCCCGCGCATCGGCAGGACGCCGTCTCCTCGCCGGCCCCGCCCCGACCGTCCGGGAAGGGTGTCAGCGCCGGGTGGGCCCCGGATAGCCGTCCCAGGACAGCCGCGGCCCGTCCGCCGTGAAGCCGGCGTCGAGGAACGCCGGGCCGGCCTCGGTCTCTCGCGCGGGCGCCCCGTCCCAGGTGAGCACCTCGAGCCGCCGGATCGGACGGAGGGCGAGGGGGCGGTCGATGACCGACTTGAGCGCGGCGACGACACCTCCGAGGTCCGCCGCCTCCCATCCGGAGAGCCTGGCGAGCTCGCGCCCGTGGCCCTCGGCGAGCAGGACCGGGCGGCCGCCGCGCGCGACGAGCCAGTTCTGCGGGATGCGAGCGGCCATGGCGCGCGTGCCATCCAGCCGGAGGAGCGGGAACGCGACGCCCCAGAGATTCGCCGGGTCGCAGACGTTCAGCAGTACGTGCGGCTCCGCGCGGCGCCGTTCGGCCTCGAGCTCGCGGACGGCGTCCGGCAGCGCGTACTGCTCGCCCGACAGCCCCTCGACGAAGTAGCCCCGGAGCGCCTCGCCGCCGTACTCCATCCGCAGGAGCGCGTGGCGGAGTCGGCTCCAGTCGCCGCGCGCCAGCTCCCGTGCCACGACGCCGTAGCGTGCGAGCAGCAGCTGCGCCCACGCCTCGTCGCGCTGCTCCGCCGTCACCGGGTCCTCGGCGGCGAACACGCTCCAGCGTCCGCCGGCGGTGAGCGGCGCGCCGGCCGGCCGATAGCGCCGTCGGTCCCGTCGCGCCGCCGCGGGCTCGGGACCGCGCCGGATCGCCTGGAAGCTGTCCGGCGTGACGAGCCCGGCCCAGAAGAGCTCCCAGAGCGCGGCGAGGACCGCGGCGCCGTCGAGCGCGACGCCGCGCGCGATCTCCTGGACGAACGACGCCCCCCGCACCTCGAGCTGTCTCAGGATTCCCTTCTGGTGCTCGCCGAGCGGCGGCTCGGCGGTCGGTTCTCTGAGCCACCCGAGGTTGTCCCGGAGCGCGACGCCGACGCGGCCCAGGCGGCGCTCGAATGGCGTCCACACGAGGTCGCCGGAGAGGCCGAGTTGGTCGAGCCACGCGGACTCGTAGCCTTCGAGGCGCGCCGGCAGCAGCTCCTGCTCCCAGAGCTTCACCGGGTGATCCTCGCCCTGGAGGGGCTCGAGCGCCTTGAGCAGGCCGGATGGCCCGACCAGGCGGTGATCGGGATGGACGTGCTGGCGCCGCAGGACGAACGCGGCGAAACGCTCCGGCGAGGCGACGGCGCGGACGACCCGGCGCGCGTGCGCCTGCCGGCGCTGGATCTCGTCGAGCACGGCGACGTGGATGTAGAGGCCGTCGGGAAGCTGGCGGAGCGCGCCCCGGGCGAGGGCGGCGTCGAGGGCGCCGGCGACGGCGACCTCGGCCACGTCATACCGGCCGGCCAGTTCCGCGGCCGTGACGGGGCCGCGGGTACGGACGGCGCGGAGCAGGATCCGCTCGAGCGCCGGGGGGTCGGGGGCGCTCCCCCCGAACTGCCCCGGGCACGTCTCCAGCTCCCCCGAGGTGAGCCGGGCGCCGATCGCGGCGTACATCGGCACCTCGATCGTTGAGACGAGGGCGCGGCGCCCGTTGCCGAAGTCGACGGCGCGCACGCGGCCCTCGGCCCGGAGGGCGTCGAGCATCGGTCCGGGTTCACCGACCACGCGCGCGGCCACCTCGGCGGCCGTCAGCTCGCCGAGCTCCTCCAGGAGTCCGGCCAGCTCATTCGGGTCCCGCGCGCGGCGCTCGGGCGCGGTCCGCTGGAGTTCGGCGACGACGGCGGCCACGGCGTCGGGCTCGAGCCGGCCGGCCGGTGCGGGCCAGGCCTTGCGCATGACCACCGCGTCGCTCCGTCGCTCCTCGGCGTGGCCGGCGCCGAGGTACGCCCAGTCCCAGGCGAGGAGGAGGGGATAGACGAACGGCGACGGCAGCGGGGTGTCGACGTGCCGCACCTCGAGGGCGCCCGCGCGGAGCCCGCCGAGGATCTCCCTCAGGTGGGCCACGTCGAGCGCGTCGTCGAAGCACTCGCGGAGCGTCTCGGCGACGATCGGGAACTCCGGCTGGCCGCCGACCGCCTCCAAGAGCGCGTCGGCCTTGAGGCGCTGGAGCCAGGCGGGCGTCCGCTGCCCGCGCGACATGCGGGGGATGAAGAGGGCGCGCACGGCCGCGTGGCGGAAGCGGGTGGCGAAGAGCGGCGAGCCGATCAAGCCGTGGCCGAGGAGGTGGTCGAGGTCCTCGGGCGGCACCAGCAGCGGCAGGCGGCCGGGCGCCGGCGGGACCTGGCCGGGGGCGAACGAGAGGAGCACGCCGTCGTCGACGTGGCTCGCTTCCGCGACCAGCCCGAAGCGCCGCCGGAGCGCCTCGCGCAGCACGATGCCCCAGGCCCCGTTGACGCGCATGCCGAAGACCGAGTGGATCATCGCGTGCCGCCCGCCCAGCTCGTCGCCGAACGACTCCACCACGATGGTCCGGTCGTCGGGCACGCAGCCCAGCAGCTCGCGTCCCTTGGCGATCCAGGCGCGGAGCGCGCGCGCGGCCGTCGGGTGGAGGCCGCACTCGCGCGCGGCCCACGGCTCGAACCCGGGATCGTCGAGCCGCTCGGCGACGTCGCGGCGGAGCCGGCCGACCAACACGCCGAGGTCCCACGAGCGTGACGGATGCTCGCCCCTCCAGAAGGGCACCGTGGGGGACATGCCGTGCGCGTCCTCCACCAGGACGCGGTCGGCGCGCACCTTCGCGATCCGCCACGCGTGGGACCCGAGGAGGAAGACGTCGCCGGGCAGGCTCTCGGTGACGAACTCCTCGTCGAGGGTGCCGACCTTCAGATCGGTGTCGGCGACGTAGACGTCGTAGAGCCCCGAGTCCGGGATCGTGCCGCCCGATGTCAGCGCGAGCAGGCGGCTCCCGCGGCGGGCGTGCAGGCGGTCGTTGACGCGGTCCCAGAGGATGCGCGGCGCGGCCCCCTTGACCTCGGCGGGCAGCGGCTCGGCCAGCGCGCGCACGACCGCGACGAACGCCTCCCGGCCGAGCGCCCGGTACGGCGCGGCGCGGCGACAGAGGGCGAGGAGCCCGTCGACCTCCCACGGGCCGGTCGCCACGCAGGCGACGATCTGCTGCGCGAGCACGTCGAGCGGGGCCTCGGGCATCGTCTGGCGGTCGAGCTCCTCGGCGCGGATCGCGCGGGCGACGGCGGCGGCCTCGACCAGCTCCTCGCCCCGGGTGGCGATGATCTTGCCCCGCGAGACGCGCGTCAGCAGGTGTCCGGCGCGCCCGACGCGCTGCAGGACCGCCGCGATCGTACGCGGCGACTGCGTCTGGACGACGAGGTCGATCGCGCCCACGTCGATGCCGAGCTCGAGCGAGGAGGTGGCGACGAGCGCGCGGAGCGCACCCCCCTTGAGGCGGTCCTCGGCCTCGAGCCGCGCCCGCCGCGACAGCGAGCCGTGGTGGGCGAGGACGCTGCCCTCGGGGAGCCGGTCGTCGAGGTTGCGGGCGAGGCGCTCCGCGGCGCGGCGGCTCGGCGCGAAGACGAGCGTGGTCCGGTGCGCCGCCACCCACTCGGCGACCTGCTGGAGCAGCGCGTCCCACACGGTGTCGCTCGGCGCCGTCAGGAAATCGGCGACGGGGGTGACGACCTCGAGCTCCATCGCCCGCGAGAAGCCGGCGTCCACGACCGCGCCGCCGCGCCCGGCGCCGACGAGGAAGCCGAGGGCGTCCTCCACCGGGCGGACCGTCGCCGAGCAGCCGATCCGCTGCAGGCCCTCCCCCGCGAGCGCCGCCAGCCGCTCGAGCGAGAGCGCCAGGTGCGCGCCCCGCTTCGAAGCGAAGAGCGCGTGGATCTCGTCGACGATGACGAACCGCGCGCTCGCGAGGGCGGGGCGGAACCTCTCCGCCGTGAGCAGAAGGTAGAGGGACTCGGGCGTCGTGATCAGCACGTGCGGGGGCCGGCGCGTCATCGCCTGGCGCGCCGAGGCCTGCGTGTCGCCCGTGCGCACGGCCACCCGCAGCTCGGGCAGCCGGTGGCCCGCGGCGGCCGCGGCGGCGGAGATGCCGGCCAGCGGCTCGCGCAGGTTCTTCTCGATGTCGTTGTTCAGGGCCCGGAGGGGCGAGACGTAGACGACGTAGACCCTATCCTCGAGGCGGCCCTCGAGCGCCAGGCGGTACAGGTGGTCGAGGGTCCAGAGGAAGGCCGCCAGCGTCTTGCCGGATCCCGTCGGCGCGACGATCAGCGTGTGTCGACCGGCCGCGATCGACGCCCACCCCTCGCGCTGCGGGCGCGTCGGCGCCCCGAACGTCTCCTCGAACCAGCGGCGAACGAAGGGCAGAAACGGCGCGAGCGGCATGGCGCATCAATTGTACGCCCGCGCGCGCGGGCGCGGTTGCCGGCGGCCCGTCCGCTCGATTACAATGCGCCACTCCCGGCATGCGCTCCTTCGCGAAGGGCTCGCTCGCGGATCTGGTCGCCCGCCTCCGGCCTGGCATGAGGGTTCTGCTCCCGCCCGGCTGCGGCGAGCCGGTGAGCCTGGTCGCCGAGCTCTGCCGCCAGGCGGACCGGCTCCAGCCCCTCACGCTCATGGGCGGAATCCACCTCGGCGACTATCCGTTCTGCCGGCCCGACCTCGCGGGGAAGATCACCTTCGTGACCTGGCACATGTCGCCGCCGCTCGCCGACGCGGCGCGGCGGGGGCAGGTCGACTTCGTCCCGGTGCGGTACTTCGACCTTCCGCGCGTCTTCAACCGCGGCGGCGCCTGGGCGCCGGACTGCGTCGTCGTCCACGCCGCGCCCCCCGACGCCCACGGCTACCTGAGCCTGGGCGTCTCCGCGAGCGTCACGCTGCCGGCCGCCCGCCAGGCCCCGCTCGTGATTGCGCAGGTCAACCCCCGGATGCCGCGCACGCTCGGCGGCGCGCTTCACCGGTCGCAGGTCGACGGCTGGGCCGAGGCCGACGAGGAGCTCCTGGTCTATCCGCCGCCCGTGCTAGGGGCGACCGAGCGCGCGATCGGGCGACGGGCGGCCGAGCTGGTCCCGGACGGCGCGACGGTGCAGATCGGGCTCGGCGCGAGTCCGCAGGCGGTCCTGGAGTTCCTCGGCGACAGGCGGGACCTGTCCCTACACTCGCTCTTGGTCGACGGCGCCGTACCGCTCTGCGAGGCGGGAGTGGTCACGAGCGCCGCGAAGCCGTTTCACCGTGGCCGCATGGACATCGGCGAGATCATGGGGACGCCACGGGTGTTCGGATTCGCCCACGAGAACCCGGCGGTCAACATGGAATCCTCGGAGTACGTCCATGACCCGGCGGTCGTGGCCCGCCTGCCGCGGTTCGTCTCGATCAACTCGGCGCTGGAGGTGGACCTGACGGGCCAGGTGACGGCGGAGAGCATCGGCGGCCGGCAGGTCGCCGGGATCGGCGGTCAGTTCGACTTCGTGCTCGGCGCCTCACGGGCGCCCGGCGGGGCGTCGATCATCGCGCTCCCGTCGACGGCCCGCGACGGCACCGTCTCGCGGATCGTCCCGCGGCTCGCCGCCGGTGCCGCCGTGACCACGCCACGCTATCTCGTCGACTGGATCGTGACGGAACACGGGGCCGCCCGGCTGACCGGGCTCAGCGAGAGGGAACGGGCCGCGGCCTTGGTCGCCGTGGCCCATCCGCGGTTTGCCGAAGAGCTCGAGCGCGGCCGTGTTACTTCCTAGCGGCGTCGATCTTCTCGAAGATCTCCTGGTCGGTCGGGAAGCGGTACGTCGTCTTGTTCGAGTAGACGGTCTTGCCGTCGATCGCGACCTCGAAGATGCCGCCGAAGCCTTCCTTGAGGCCGGCGGTGATCCCGTACTTCTGCTTGATGGCGGCCTGCAAACTGGAGGCCTGGGGGAGGTAGTTTCACTCCCCGCAGTAGATGATGAGGATGTTCATGGGTCCTCCCCCCTTATAGGGACGTCCTAGCCTTAACGATACCATGACGCCCCTCCTGATCGACACCGATCCCGGCATCGACGACGCTCTCGCGCTGCTGCTGGCGTTCGGCTCGCCCGAGTGCCGCGTGGAGGCGATCACGACCGTCGCCGGCAACGTCGAGGTGCCGCTCTGCACCCGGAACGCCCGCCGGGTCGTCGCGGTCGCGGCGCCGATCCGACCGCCGTGGATCGTCGAGGGGGCCGCCGGTCCGCTCGCGCGCCCGCTGCGGACCGCCACCCACTACCACGGCGCCGACGGTCTCGGCGACGCCCTCCCGCCGGAGGCGTCGCCGCCCGCGACGGCGCCCGGCTTGGCCGCGCGTACCCTCGTTGAGACGGCGCGCCGGGTCGGACGGATGCTGACCGTCGTGGCGATCGGGCCGCTGACGAACGTGGCCCAGGCGCTCGAGCTCGACGCCACTGCCCTCGCGGACATCGGGCGTCTCGTCGTCATGGGGGGGGCGGTCGACGTGCCGGGCAACGTGACGCCCACCGCCGAGTTCAACATGCACGTCGACCCGGAGGCCGCCGACCGGGTGGTGGCGGCCGGCCTTCCGCTTGAGCTCGTCCCGCTCGACGTCACGCAGCGCGTCATCCTCGCGCGTGCCGCCCTCGACACGGCGCTCGAGCGGGCGCCGCAGCGCCTCGCCGACTTCGTCTCGACGTTTACCCGGTTCGCCTTCCGCGTCGAGGCGGCGGCGGACCACCCGGGCCTGACGCTGCACGACCCCCTCGCCGTCGGCGTCGCGCTCTCACCGTCCTTCGTCACCTTCGAGCGGGTCCGGCTCGAGATCGGTGCCGACGGCGAGACCCGGCGGCGGCCCGGGCCGCCGAACTGTCGCGTGGCGCTGGCCGTCGAGGCGGAACGCTTCGTCCCCTGGTTCCTCGAGCGTCTATGCCGCGCGTCCTCGTCGTAGGCTCCGCCAATATCGACCTGGTCGCCCTAGTGGAGCGGCTCCCCGCGCCCGGGGAAACGGTGTCAGAGGGGACGCTGCTCGTGACCCACGGCGGCAAGGGTGCCAACCAGGCCGTCGCCGCCCGACGGCTCGGCGCCGAGGTCCGCCTGCTCGGCTGCGTGGGTGCCGACGCGTCGGGCGCCGAGATCCGCGCGGGGCTCGAGGCGGAGGGGATCGGGGTCGCCGGCCTGGCGACCGCGCCGGACGCCGCGACGGGCACGGCGCTGATCGTCGTCGACGCGCGCGGCCGGAACCAGATCGCGGTGGCGCCCGGCGCCAACCGATGCCTGCCGCCGTCGGCGGTCGAAGGGTGGGAGACCGACTTCGCGTGGGCGGATGTCGTGCTGTGCCAGCTCGAGACGCCGGTCGAGACCGTCGTGCGGGCCCTCGAGCTCGCCCGCGCGCGGGGGAAGGTCACGATCCTGAACCCGGCTCCGGTGCGCGACGTCGACCCGAGCGTCTGGCCGCTCGTCGACTATCTGACGCCCAACGAGAGCGAGGCGGCCCGTCTGGGCGGCGTCAGCGTGGCGGAGCTGGGGGAGGCCCGAGCGGTCGGGCGCCTCCTCCGCGCGCGGGGCGTCGGCGCGGTGGTCGTCACGCTCGGCGAGCGGGGCGCGCTCGCCTCGGCCGCGGCCGGCGACCTCGCGGTCCCGGCGTTTCCCGTGACCGCGGTCGACACGACCGCCGCGGGCGACGCCTTCAACGGCGCCCTCGCCGTCGGGCTCGCGGAGGGTGCGGCCCTCTGGCAGGCGCTCCGGTTGGCGACGGCCGCCGCCGCGCTCGCCTGCACCAAGCGTGGCGCTCGGCCCTCCCTTCCGCGTCGCGCCGAGGTGGACGCACTCCTTGGCCGCTCGGGGCCGGTCGGCCGCTGAGCGGCCCGTCCGCGTCGCCGGCGCGGCCGCCGGCGTGGGCCCGAGCGTGGGGATGTCCGACACCTTGTGTCTCTCTGACGCGGGCCAGCGCTCAGAGCTTGGCCGTCAGTCGACGGATCCGCTCGAGTGACGCCGCGATCCGCTCGTCGGAGAGCCGTCCGTCCTCGACCGCCCGGCGGAGCGCGGCGAGCGCGGAGACGGCGGCGGACCGGCCGTCGTCGAGCCGGTCGTCGCCGATCAGCAGCAGGTCGACGCCCGCGCGGACCGCCTGCACGACGGCCTCGGCGAAGCCGTAGTCGGCGCTGATCGCGCCCATCCGCATGTCGTCCGAGACGATGACGCCCGCCCACTGGAGCTCCTGGCGCAGGAGCCCCGTCAGCGTGGCGGGCGAGAGCGTGGCCGGGAAATCGGGGTCCTGGCGGCGATTGAAGACGTGCGCCGTCATCACGGCGTCGACGAGCCCCTCACCGAGCAGCGCGCGGTACGGGTAGAGCTCGATCGCGGCATCGGCGGTCTCGGTCACGTCGACGAAGCCCGCGTGCGAGTCGGCGTAGCTCGAGCCGTGGCCGGGGAAGTGTTTGAGCGTCGTGAGGATGTCGGCCGCCCGCAATCCCCTCAGGTAGGCGCGGGCCTGGGCCGCGACGCGGAGCGGGTTCGCGGCGAAGCTCCGCCCGTGCTCGACGATCACGGGGTTGGCCGGGTTGTAGCCAACGTCGACCACGGGCGCCAGGTTCCAGTTGACGCCGGCGTCGCGCAGCATGAAGCCGATTCGCCGCGCCTCCAGTTCGGTGAGCGCAAGATCCCCGGCCCGCCCGAGCTCCTCGTGCGAGAGGGTCGGCTCCCACCCTCCGCGCGGTGAGAGGCGCATGATCTCTCCGCCCTCGGCGTCGGTGGCGATCAGGAGCGGCCGGCCGGTGCACTCGTGCGACCGGCGCTGGAGATCGGCGGTGAGGGCCCGCAGCTGCGCCGGAGACTCGATGTTCGAGTCCGCCAAGAGGACGACGCCGCTCACGCGGATCTCGCACAGGAGCCGGTCGAGCTGCCGATTGCCCGCGACCGTCGTGCCCTCGAATGCCACGAGGAGGAGCTGCCCCAGCTCGTCGAGCATCGGATCCGGCGGGCGTCGGGGCCGTGCGACGCATCCGGGGGCGAGGAACGCCAGGAGGGCGAGGCTAGCCGCGAGCCGCCTGGACAAGTCTCCGAACGCGCGCCGGGTCGATCGGATTTCGGACGTCGCCGTCGCGCTTGAGCCAGCTGCCGACGACGAGGGCGTCGGCGACCGACAGGAGCTCGGCCGCCGTCTCCGGCGTCACCCCGCTGCCGACGAGCACGGCTACCCCCGGCACCGCGTCGCGGACGCGCTTGAGATCGCCGAGCGCGGTCGGCTCGCCGGTGGCGCGACCGGACACGATGAGCGCGTCGGCGAGGCCGCGGTGGACCAGGTCGCGCGCGTGCTGCTCGAGGTCGATGGCCCCGAGGGGCACGGCGTGCTTTCCCTGTACGTCGGCGTAGATGCGCACGTCGGCCCCGAGCAGCCGCCGATCGCGGAGCGTGTGGTAGGCGTCGGTCTGCACGATGCCTTGGTCGGCGACGACGGCGGCGGCGTGGACGTTGACGCGGATGAAGCGGGCGCCGACCGCGGTGGCGATCGCGAGGGCCGCGCGCGCGTCAGACTTCAGCACGTTGACGCCGAGCGGCACGCGGGGGACGGCCCGTCCCACGTGGTCGGCGACGACGGCCAGCGCCGCGACGGTGGCGGCCTCCACCCGCCCGGGCGCGAACGGGACGTCGCCGAAGTTCTCGAGCAAGAGCGCGTCGAACCCGTTGTCGGCGAGGGCGCCGGCGTCCGCCAGCGCGCGGTCGATGACGGCCGACATCGAGCCGGCCCAGCGCGGGCTCCCGGGCAGCGGCGAGAGGTGCACCATGCCGATCAGCGCCCGCTCGAGCTTCACCCCGTGAATTGTAACACCGCGTGCGTTCCGCTATTCTGGAGCGAGGCGGGTAGCGACTCCTCCGCGGCCCTCCGCCGCGGACGGCGCGCCGGGGAGGAGTCTCGGATGCGGGGCGAATACGGACTGACCGGGGGTCGCGGGTGATCGAGCGGATTCGACGCCTGTGGCAGCGGCGGTCTCGTTCGCGCGTGGGCCTCGCGCTCTGCGGCGGAGGCGTGATCGGCGGGATGTACGAGGTCGGGGTCCTCGCCGCGCTCGAGGAGGGGGTGTTCGAGCCGGCCCGTGGGTGCGACTTCGACGTCTACGTCGGCTGCAGCGCGGGGGCGGTGGTGGCCTCCGTCATGGCCAACGGCTTCCCCGCCTCCGAGCTCTACCAGATCCTCGACCAGGACCGGGTCGATCCGCTGAACTTCTCGCGGTCGTCCGTGTACGCGAGCAACGCCTTCCGCCGCGCCTTCATGCAGTTCGCGCGCTTCGTGTGGGCGATCGGCAAGAACGCCGCGACCGGCTCCCGCCCGTCCGTCCCCGACATCCTTGCGCGAGCCGAGCACGACTTCCCGGCGGGGTTCTTCTCGCTCGCGCAGCTCGAGGAATACATGCGGACGGCGCTCGCGGCGCGCGGCCTCGCGAACTCCTTCGCGGCGCTCAAGCGTCCCCTGCTCATCCCGGCCATCGATCTCGACTCCGCCGAGCGCGTGGTCTTCGGGCGGGGCCAGCTGGCCGAGGTGCCGGTCTCACAGGCTATCGCCGCGTCGTCGGCCATCCCGGGGTTCTTCGAGCCGTACAACATCGGCGGCCGGGAGTACATCGACGGCGGCGTCGGGTTCAGCGGCCACGCCGATCTCGCCGTCGAGGCGGGCGCCGACGTCGTGGTCATCGTGAACCCCTTGGTGCCGGCGCTGGACGACGCGGGCGAGCGCTCGCTGAGGGAGCGCGGCCTCTACTTCATCATGGAACAGGCGAACCGCATCTACAGCCGGAGCCTGCTCCAGCACAATCTGGAGACGACGGCCGCGCGTCACCCAGGGACCCAGATCTTCCTGATCCAGCCGCCGCCGCGGGGCACGCCGCTGTTCGGGCCCTCGATGGGCTTTGCCGCGAGCCACGCCGCGCTCCGCTACGGCTACACGGCCACCAAGGCGTGGCTGGCGACGCACGGCGCCGAGCTCGCGCGCCGGATCGCCCGCGTCCCGCTCTCGACCATCGCGTGAGGGCGGCCTCGGATCTTGACACCCATGGCCCAGTAGCTCATGATGACCGAGACCGTGCTGCGCACGATGCGCGTCCTCATCACCTCGGGCGACGGCGAGGAGACCGGGGGCACGGTGGGTGTCTCCGACAACATCATCGAGGCGTCGCGCGCGCTCGTGAACTCGATCGAATACAAGCTTCGGCGTGACGAGCGCCAGAGCCGGAGACCATAGTCCGATGCGCATTCTCGTGGTCGACGACGAAAAGCCGATTCTGGACCTTTGCATGAAGGTCCTGGGCCGAATCGGCTACGAGGTCGACGGGACCACCGAGGGCGAGGTTGCGCTGTCCAAGATCGCGGCGGGCCCGCTCGACCTGCTCGTCGTGGACTACAAGATGCCCGGCATCAACGGCTTCGAGGTCATCCGGCGCGCCCGCACTCTGAACCGTGGGCTCAAGATCGTCCTGATCACGGGCCACGGCACCCGGGAGGTCGTCGGCGAGGCGATCGACGGCGGCGTCAACGGGATCCTGGTCAAACCCTTTACGCCTGACGAGTTGACCCAGACGATCAACGCCGCCCTCGCGTGACGCCGGTACGTGCCCGGCCGGCACGACGGGCCAAAAAACGTCGGCCGGAATGGCACGGACGGAGCCGTGTCCCTTCGACAAATCAGTCTGTTACGAGTGGCATCCGGTGTGCACCCTTGGCCGCGGCATGAGCGGCGTGAGTCTGCCCGCGATCGGGGGAGCAGGGCCTGCGCTGAGCGCGGGCCTGCATCGCGGGATCGAGCACGCCGTGGCGGTTGGCTACGGCCTCACCTACGATGCGATCGTCTCCTCGTTCCCCCCCTACGAGGCGCTTCTCGAGGAGGTCGCGGGCTACGCCAAGCGCTCCGTCGGCCTCCGGCGGGACCCCCGGTCGGCCCACGTCCTGGACGTGGCCTCGGGCATCGGGACCCTGGCCTTCCGGCTGGCCCGCGAGGGCTACACGATCGTCGGGCT
>Ga0209689_1002894_pt1 | contig 12703 bp, 12 predicted proteins | sample GraSoiAngelo_149_FD_187119 | JGI IMG/M metagenome (GOLD analysis project Ga0209689, IMG submission 187119) | Grasslands soil microbial communities from the Angelo Coastal Reserve, California, USA - 14_1009_09_30cm (SPAdes) (version 2) | ecosystem: Environmental > Terrestrial > Soil > Grasslands ...
AGGAAAACAGCATGTCAAAAGAAAAGAAAGACCAAGTGAGTGCAACAAGACCAGGTGGTGCGGGTTCGCCTATCCCGGTCAAGAAAGTGGATGTGTTTCCGCTTGAAGTGCCGGGGCTGCCGGGAAAACCAGGAAGGCATTCTGGTGTAACACGCAAGGCGGAAAAAGTCGTTGATGCGAAGGATGATGGAGGAAAATCCCAGCGTCGCGCTCTCGCAGCACGCCGTGCAGCTACGGGCGAAACAAAGTAGATGTGATTTTGCTCCCGCCAAAATCTTCGCCGTCCAGGAGCCGGATCGGGATAGCTACTCGATCCGGTTTCCATTTTATTTCGCAATTCAAGTTTGATCAAAACAGCACGCGTCTAGACGCGTCAAGGAAAAGGAAACTCATCATGAGTGAAACAGTAACAGAAAGTTTGGAAGCACGAGTAGACGAACTGGAAAAGCAGCTCGCCGGTTCGAAAGTCTACATTCAAGACCAAGTGGACCCGAGATTTGACGACGTGCAGGACGACCATAAATCACTCTCTGAACGAATGAATATCAGGGAAGGGTGGAAAAAGCACTCAGCTATGCGAATAGCACTTTCGTCGCCGATCTTCACAAGCTGATTCAGGACACGAATGCTACTTTGTCCGCTGAATTCCGCCAGAAATTTAACAATTTGCTTGCTGCGTTTCGTGAAAGCATCCAGCAAGAAATTGTTAACTCAAAGATTTTGGCGGTGAGACCGGCAACGCGTTCAGAAATTCAGAGTGGGGTTGCTATCGTGGTTCGTCAAGCTACGCCTGCCGAAATTCGCAGCCAATAAATTGGCAAATTCAGGGCACCGTTGGCTGCGGATTGTTCCGGCATGACTTCCGCGACGAAGCGTGTTTTCCAAATCCACGGAACGCAGCAAGGGATCGGGGGCATCAGAAATATGCCCTCGAATTACATTGACAATTTTGCTTAGTTTTAGTAATATGGTTTGCGATGGCCTCGGGCTTTCTCCGGGGCCGATTGTTGTTTTGCTCGTAACCGATAACGGGCACGCTTGTAGTTTCCGGTCACTAAGTGGCTAGGGTCCAAAAACCCGAAGGGAATGGCGGCAATTAGTCAACATCATGATGTCTGCCTCTAGGAGGCAACTGTTGCTAGGAAGGGCGAAAGCCTCACCAGACGCCTAGCACGGGGATATATAAGGTAGCGCCAGAGTACCACCACCCGGAATCGGGTCGTGGGAAGTCCACAAGGGCGCTGATAGCCTCAGATAGAAATCCTGAGACAAGCTGAAATCCAATAACGGCGCAGAACTGCGTCCGATTCGGCTTGTCTATGGCTTTACGAAAGAATGTCTCGTTAGTTCCCGCAGTTGTCACACCTGTGGTAGAAATTTCATCCGCTTTGTCTGCGTTCCCGGCAGTTGATGAAGTCTGGGCTCATGAAGATGTTCGCAAGTTTTTGAAGCTGGACTCCGTAGACCAAATCAAAGAATTAACTCGCAAGCGAACGAAGCGTCCATTGCCTTGCCATCGCGTGGGGAAGTATGTTCGGTTCAAGAAGTCTGAGGTTGTACGTTGGTTCGATGAAGGTCTTAAAGCGGCGTGATGGCGCGCGTTTAGCATTTCCGCCGAACTGCGCAGCTAAAAGGGTGCTGGCGTCGTGCCGGGCGGCCCGTCTGAGACTTTTCATCCCCGCGCTGCGTAATCTATGAAGGAGGAATTGCGATGAAATCCTCTTTGACCTTGATTGTGCTTGTCCTACTGTTGCTGAACATTTTGGCTGGATGTGCGCCGGACGCCAACCAGTCCAAAGGAACGGCGAGCGAACACCATGGAGTCGCGGGCTTCTGGCTCGGCCTCTGGCATGGCTTTATTGCACCATTTGTGTTCGTGGCCTCGCTGTTCAAAAGCAACCTCAGTATCTACGAAGTCCACAACAACGGAGGCTGGTACAACTTCGGCTACCTGTTCGGCCTGGCCTGCTTCTTCGGTGGCGGCGGCAACAGGACGGCACGTCGAAAGCAAATCCGCACAGCAAGTGCCTGATAACGGACAAGTGAAACTTGGATTGGTCTCATCCTGGCCGAGCGTTGGACTTGAGTTCGAAGCGTGGTAAAAGGTGTCGCTTGAAGTTCTTGAAAACAAAAACCAGAAGGAAGTGGTGCGCCCGGAGGGGTTCGAACCCCCGACCCCGTGCTCCGGAGGCACGTGCTCTATCCATCTGAGCTACGGGCGCACAATCGGATTGTATCATCAACTCGCTTTGCGCTTCTTGTCGAACGTCTTCTGGCCGCGTTTGAATGCGGCTTCCAATTTGCTCATCGCCTCTGTACGTTGCTCCAGACGCACTTTGATGTAGAACTCCATCGTAGTGCGTACGTTCGCGTGGCGCAGGATTGCTTGGGCTACTTTCGGGTCAGCGCCCAAGTCCCTCAAGTTCGATGCTAAACCACGACGGAAGGCGTGCCAACCATGCCACGGCACTCCCGCCTTTTTCAGAGTAGGACGGATGATACGCGCATTAAAATTATCCATGCGCAGCGGTTCTCCGGTCTCGCCGTGGAATACCCACTGGCTGTATCCGTTCCGCGCTTTGTGCGCTTCCAGGGCTTTCCGAACAACGGGCAAGAGTGGGAGGCTCTCTTCTCTTGCTTCAGTCTTTGTTTCATCTTCCTTCCCCTGCCAAACCGCACGTTTGATATTTAGCGTCTCACCCGTGAAATCTTCCCACTTCAATCCGACAAGTTCACTCTGGCTTAGACCTGTCAATGCTGCCGTCAGACAGAGCGTATGCGCAGGCTCGTCATCCAGTACTGCAAGCAACGCGTAAATCTCGTCGAGCGTGTAAGCGTGTGTCTTCTTTGGCCTAGCACCTCTGGGCGTGATCACTTCATATACCGGATTGGCAGCGATGAGTCGCTTGTTCTTTGCATATTTGAATGCACCGCTTAAGAAATTCCGCGCATTCTTCAGCGACCTCTGTGCTCGATTCTTTTCAGAAGCTATCATCTTTAGGACTTCATGCACGTCTGCTGTGCTGACCTGGTGCATCGGGAGTTGGCAGAAAGATTCTTGCCGCTTGATTAGATTAAACTGGTGATGGTATCCGCGTGCGGTACTGGCTTTGAAGTCTCCGCATGCATCGACATACGGCAGAAAGACATCTTTCAAATATCGCCCAACTGTATCGACTGATTCCGGCGCGGCTCCGGCATTCAACGGAGCAAGAATTTTATCGGCTAGTTCCCGTACGCTGCTTTCACTGCGATGCTGGTCATCTACCATGTGCAGCCTCTCGACAATCCGTTGGCGTTTTGACTGCCCATTTACGAGTACGGTTTTCCGATAGCGCAGCACCCACCATTTCCCATGTTTGTAAATATTCCCTGTCTGCAATGTTTCCTCCCGCTACCCCTACTCTAACGTGGGCACAATTTGGGCACAATAGTACGAGAGTACCCGCATAAAATGCGGTGTTTTGGTGTGTAGTCGCTGGTCTCCGGAACCAGAGGTCGGGCGTTCGAATCGCCCCAGGCGCGCCACCACTTTTCTCTTGTCCGTTCAGGCGCTTGCGGCAGGGGCGTTCCGGCGTTTCGAACCATTTCGAGGTCGCCAGTGCCAATCAGTATGCCAGTTCCGCGCCTACCGCAGCCCTCTGCTCGTGGCCATCGCGGTAAACGGCCTCCACGACTTTGCCACTAAGACAGACTGGGGGCCGAACAATTGCCTCAGAACGCGTCCCAAGATCGATTATGAAATCGACTCCAACTACGGCTCACGGCGCGCCATAAATTCCAAGTGAGCGCGCGATGGCAGCGAGCCGCCGGTCGGTGCTCCAGAGCAGTACGCTTTCCAATGCCGCCGACGCCAGCAGATGTACATCGACCCAGCCAACACCCCGACCCATGAGGCGATGCCGCTCGACGAACGTCATCACTTCCTCATTCTCCACGATCGGCACGGATGGCAGTCTCCGGAGCAATTGCAGGATCTCAGAGCGGTGGCTTATGGATCCACATGCCAATTCGCCGATAATAAAAGGATGGCACTGAACTTCGGCGCGATGAAGAAGCGAGATGAGCTCGAGCTGGCCGTGGCGCAAATGCTCCACCCAGATCGAGGTATCCACAAGCATCAGCCGCTGGCCAGAAGGGCCCGAGGGCGGCGGCGTCGAATTTTCCGCAGACGCGGCTCGCTGCCGCCCATTGCCGCCAGCCTCTTAGCACTCTCACGGGCCACAAGGGCTTCCAGTCCGGCGTGAACCACGGCAGTCTTCTCCGTGATACCGCTGAGCCGTGCCGCTTGCTTGAGGAGGTCATCGTTAATGTTCAGAGTCGTCCGCATATGTATCAGTATGCATGATTCATGCATACGATTTCTAGAGGTAAGAATGAGAATAAGGATAGGCCACCGCATTTTTCCTTCACACTCCTCCAAGCTGGGCGTTGTCAGTCGCGAACTCACTCACTCTCCGGCGCCGCCAACGCTTCCGGACCACCCAAGTCTTGGGAAACGGATTGAGGGCTCTCTGGCGCGCAGCCTCGGTGTTCCGAAACGCAACTCTATCCACGTAATACATCAGTGCTAGATCAAAAGATCAAAACGGGATCTCGTCGTCGGACTGGCGCTTCTGATCCCCTCGTTGCGACAACGCGTAGCGGGCCCGGCGGGGTGGTTGCGGAATCGCCGGAATCGGCCACACGGGCGCTCCAGTCTCAAGCGCCTCCGCGATCTCCCGCAGTTCCTGGATCACCTGGGGCAGCACCTCCGGCGCGACCACGCCCTGCGCGAGCCACGCGTTCAGATCGTCGGCGAGATTCATGAGGTAGCAGACCAGATCCTCAACCGGCCACGCCGCCTCCCTGACGCCTTTCAGCGCCTCCACGGCCCGTTGCGGGGTCAGAAGCTTCGGCGACCCCGACCCCGATTTGTGCGGGTGATGGTCGAGGGGACCGCCCCCGAACCGCTTCCAGTAGCACGCTTCGATGAACTCGCCTACTGGGAGCTTCCAACGCTGCTGCGGGCTGGGACGTAGGCTGGGAAGTTTCTTCGGATTCATGTCGAGGCCGCGCGCCATCTCGACCTGCCGAGCATTGATTTGGCAGATCTTCTGCGCTTTTCTCCACGATTCCTCGTGGTACGGTCGACGCTTCCTCGCCATGCTACCACCACGTACTAGTCGATACCGGAGTTCAATTTAGTTGGCAACGCCGGAGAAAAATGTGCAAAACGATGGATCTCACCGGGGCAATTAACCGCCCCTACCGTCCGAGGCTGCCCCAAGCGGCGACGCACAACAGGAGGATACACCTTTCGGAGTGCGCCTAGTCAGTGTATCGTCTCCGGCTCACCGTCCTCGAGTTGCAAGCCCACTGCAGGTCCGATGGTGTTTTTTTTCCCTGAGAGGCGTGGCGATCTTCGGATTCCGGACGGTTCGCGTGCCCCGCGTATGGGACGACCCCGGAGCGAAGGCTATCTTGTATCCGCTGTGTCCGCCGCCCCTGGTTTCGCTTGCCCCGCCGGAAAATGGCATCTACGATCTTGCCTTTCCAAATCAACTGTAATAGCACCCCACCAAAAGTTCGTTTACTTGGGAGTCGTGTCATGTTCCAAGTTTCTCCTGCCGGCGGGCCGGCGATCGGCAAATCTGGAGCAGTATTTGCGGGTTGCTTTGCGCAATACTCAAAAGTTTGAGAGCCGCGCTTGTTGGCCGCCGTGCGCCGTGTTCCCAACTCTGAACGACTTTGGGACTGACATTTAGAATATACGCAAACACGGATTGGCTGGCCCCTAGCGCCAGTCGTATTCTCTTGATCTGTCGGGGGCGCATGGGCTTGACGCGGGGAATTTCAGTAACTCGGAGTGCCACCTTGCGGCCCTTCTTCCGAGCAACGGCTTCCTGGAAACCCTCCATCAATGCGTCGAAAATCTGGATTTTCGTCGCCATTGTTAACTCCCCTTCAGTTCCCCGACCACAGTTCGCAGAGCGGTTTTCTGTTCCTCAGAGCCACGTTCCAGATCACCAATCAGCAGACCCAAGACACTCTCTTCCAGCACGGCCTTCCCACGCGAATGCATCTGTGAGGAAAGTTGATCATCCCAGATCGCATCGAGGGCGCAGCCGCGGAGAGACGGGCCAGCCGTGCTCACGGCGGAAACATAGTCAGCGGCGCTCATCCGCCATGGGTCGACGGCAAACCGCTGCATCAACATATTAGCGATAGCGATTCCTGGCGGGTCCAAATCGCCGTGGTAGCGCAGCCGGCAGCCGGTCCGGCACAGGAGGTCGAGCAGAAGCTGTGCGGCGGAGGCAGGCTGCCCTGCTGTGCAGATGAGCGGCAGGCTGCGCGGACCGAGACGCTGCGCTGCGGCTGCGATGACGCTGGGATTCTCGCAAACCGAGACCGTGCGGCTGTTCCATTCTCCGAAGACACGTTCGTCCGCCCTGCGAAGCTGGCGAACGGTGAGATGACATGGTTCGCCCGAGTCCGCCATCAGATTGAGCAACTGACCGATGAGCGTTGAGGCTGTGCCGCGTAGGTTGAGCACCAGCACAGGCGCAGAGAGTTCGTCGACCACGACGCCGACCAAGTCCCACAATTGGCGTCGGCAATCGGCAGCACGCGAGAGCTTAAGCCCTTGCTGGTGCGCGATCGCCTGCAAACAGAGGGTCGAAAGTGGTTTCCCGGCATCGAGCGCGTGGCTATCGCCGGTCGTGCGCGTTGCAAGTTCAGCCAGTGGAACCGCGGGCTGGGGAAGCTGGCGCAAGACGAACAAGGCCTGACGGAGAAGAATGTCGCCGAATATGCAATCGTCACCGCTGTATTTTTTGAGCAGGCCGGTCGAGCGAATCCTCGCGAGCCAGCCGCGGTACTGGGGCAGGTCCGCCATGGCCGCTTCGATGGAGCTAAACAGGTTCGTCCATCGTTGCGACGCGGAATCACGAGCGCGACGTTGGTCTTCAATCGGGCCGGCAATGGCCTGAACCGCTTCGACGAGCGAATCGCACATGCCGCTCTCGCACAGAATGCGTTCCATTTCGGCCAGTCGCACGACCAGCGGTGTTCCCGAGGAGGGGCGCCGCCCGAGAAAGTGATCGATTGCGGAACGCTCTTCCGCAGATACGCCTGGCAACGTCAGAGTGCCGCCAAGCGATTGGCCGAAGCGCAGACGCGCTGCCATGCCTTGGATGAGGCGGGCCAACGTGGCCTTGCCGAGTGCCTGCTGGAGGCGATCTGGATCGTGGATCATGTTGAGGGCCTGGCGTTGTGCTCGGGAAAGACCTCGACCGAAGAGACTTCGTCGATCTCCTGTGCCTTGCCGTTAACGTTCGCCATGGTCGAGCGACCATCCTGAGCATCGTTACCCCGCAAGCGTTCGCGGCCATTCCAGACCCAGCGTGAGGTCCATACCGCATCAACGCCCGCCCGTGCGGAAAGCTGATAAATCGCCAGCCCCGGCAGCGTGGCATAACAGCCCCATTCACGTTCGCTGGTCATGACGAAATCGAGGTCGAATTCGTGCAGCATGCCCATGCACTTGCTACGCATATCGGAATCGATGCCCACGAAGGCCTCATCCAGCAGGATCAGCCGCGGCGCGAACTTTCCCGCGCTGCCGTAATATGCAGCGGCTGCGGCGAATTGCGGGATGGTCAGCGCCAGCGCCTTTTCGCCGCCTGAAGCGGTGCCGTGCGTGCGCTTGGTGAGTCGCTGCCAATCGCCATCCTGTTTTCGTTCGACAAAAAATTGATGCCAGCGGCGATAGTCGAGCGCGATCGTGAGTTGTTCCTGCCAGGTGCCGGTCGTCTCGGTCTCTCGCACGGAGCGGATCTGCTCCTGAAGGAAATCGCCGAGCAACATGCGGTCCGCCTGCGACCAGGTGGAACTTTCTCCCATCAGCTTTTTTCTGGCCTCGTTAAACGCAGCCGGCCCCTCCGACAGCGCCTCCCACTTGAATTGCAGCATCATGCCGGTGCTGGTCGGGCGCAGTTGCAGTTGCTTGCTCATATCACGCACCAGTTCCGCGGCGCGGCGGATGAGCGATCCGAGCTCGACAGCGACATCGTGAATGAGATAGTTCTCAAGCACCTCGCGTTCCTTGGCGGTTAACAATGCGCCGCGATTGACGATTTCCTCGGCCAGCAAGGAACTGAAGTCGTTCATCCGTCGCCGCTCGCCTTGAAAAAGCACGGTCACCACCAACACATCGTTATCCGTGGTGTGCTCGGGGCGATAGTCGTGACTTTGCAGAGCATTGGTCACTTCCTGCACGTGCTGATAGATCAATTTCTGATTCTTTTCCCAGGCACCGTCGCTGTAATCGATCGCCTGGAGAGCGACGTCGATTCGCCTTGCTAGATCGACTGCCGCGGCGACGGAAAGTTCACCCTGCGTTTGCCCCGCAAGCAGCCGCTCCTCGGCGGCAGCGAGATGGAGCAGGCCCGTGTTGGCGAAGCGCAATAGATGTTCGATCGCCCGCGCGCGGTTGGCCGCATCCGCAGCGATCTCCCGTTCCATGTCGGCGATGGACGACACCAGCAGTCGGACGCGCTCTTGCGCCCCACCCAAAGTTTGAGCAGCTCCCTGTTGTTCCTTTTGAATGCGGTCGAGACGTCCCTCAACTTCGCGGAGCCGTCGCTGCACCTCTTCGACCGCTGCGCCAACCGTCTGATGAAGCATGGCGAATTCTGCATCGGCAGCGGCGGTCTTCTGCTCCGCTTCCTGCTTCGCCGAGTGCAATCGATCCTCGCGAAGGCGGTTGCTTTCCAACCGTGATCGCTCTTCACGCAAGGCCAGGTCCGCAAACATCCGCTCGCGAGCCGCGGGCCAGAGCGAGCCCAGGACCTGCTGGTACTCGCCGAGGGCATCTTCGAGCGACCGCAAACGGTCGATCCACTCGCGCAGGCCCAGATCGACCGCTGTCGCATCCCGCGCCGTGGTCTTGCGTTCGAACACTTCTGCGGCCGCACCAACACGCGCCTCCGCCTCGCGCAAGCGAACTCGTCTCTGCGTCAGCTGCTGTCGCTGCGCATCCCGTTCGGCAACGGACAGGCGCACGCTGCCGTCATCGGGCGCGTGCGCCGCCTCCGCCTTTGCCGCGGCGTCCCGTTGATCGAGTTCCGTCATTGCCGCGCGAATCGCCGAGAGCGCCTGCCGCAAGGCCATCAGCTCGTCATCCAACTCTCGCAGCCGCCGCAACCGCGCGGCTTCGCGTGCCGCCTGACCAATGTGTTGCGCGGCAGGCTTCGTCCACCGCCCGAGCTTCGGACCAATTCGCCATCGTCCCGCGAGATCCACCCACACTGGGCCGCTGTCTTCTCCAAACCCGATCCGGTGAATAATGCGGGCAATCACCTCCACCGGCACTCCTGCAGGGCCGCCCGTGCGGTCACCCGACGGACGAAGCACATCCGCCAGCGTCGGATAGCTCGGCAAAGCCTCCTGCGGTTCCTCATCCAGCAGGAACGTGTCTAAACGTTCTTCCTTGCTTCGGATCGCTCCCTCAGGATTCACCCACGCGTCCAGCAAACCGGACGATTCCATGGCCGCCTCAATAGCAGCCCTGTGCTCGGCAGGCACATGCTCAAAGAACTCACAAAGCATCCAGAATGGCGCCCCATCGCGTGCGCGGCGAGATTCGGGATCGCGCGTATACGGCGGGGGCGGAGGCTGATGCTCGCCCTTAGAAAGCCGCTCCTGTTCGTCGCAAAGTACGCGCAACTTTTCTTCAGCCGACCGCAATTCCTGCTCCTTCGCTGCCCGCTCGGATGCCACGCTGCGGTGGAAGTTCTCCATCGCCTGATCCACGGCCGCACGCACAGGGCTGGTTGCGGCCATGTTCTCCTCACACCACGAGGAAATCTCGGGCACGACTTCAGGAACCGCCGCCGGCGCCAACACGACAACAGCGGCACACCACTGGCGATACGCTTCCGCCAACGCGCCAATCGAAGCAAGGACTTCTCTCTCCGCGGCGCTGACCGCCTCGGCCCCTTCGGAGACCCGTTCTTGCTCCTGGTCGCGCTTGTCCGAGGCAGCCTGAAATACGCGCCTCGCAGCATCCACGTCCGCATTCAGCTCATCGAGCAGCCGAGCCGCCCGACGCCGCTCGCGAACCGCCGCAGTGAGCGAGCGATGGACTTCCTCGAGTAGCGTCGCGTTGTTCGTTTCTGCCATCACGCCTTGTAGAATCCCCTCGTCGTGTTCTCTATCCATGCCGCATGCAGCGGCGGCGAGATGCGCTTCGTCAATGTATTTCTTCAGAGCGGCAGACGCTGTCTGAACGCGCTCCTGGTATCGTTCGACCGCTCGCTCACAAATTTCCCGCTCCCGCAACGATTCCCCATGCTCGTCGGCAGCTCTTTCGGCATCGCGCCTGCGATCCGCGGCGCGTTTCGCGGCGGCATCGAGATCCCGTGCGGATCGCATTTCGGGACTGCTCTCCAGCGTCTGCTTCTCTCCCAGCGCAGTTGCCAGCTCCAGTGACAGCTCCTCCAGCCGGACCAGCAATGACTTGCTTTGTTCCTTTGCCTGATCGCAAGCGCTCTCCGCCTCTCGGAGTTTCCGTTGGCGACTTTCATACACACTGTGCGCCTTGCGCACTTCTTCGGATCGTCGGCAAGCCAGTATTGCGGCATATTGGCGATACTCCTTCAGAAACGCATCCGCCGACCGCTTGGCCGCGACCAGGTTCTCGAGCGCGAGCCGGTCTTCTTCCAGGCCGCGCATGGCCTCGGCCACCTGCGTGATAATCGTTTGCGATACCGGTGGCAGCGCGTTGCTCAGCGCATTCGACAGCCGCCCTTCATCCAACTGGCGCGCCAGCTGAGGCTGGCGCAGCTCAATCAGCAGATCGATCAATGCCTCGTAACGATCCTGCCGCAATCCAAACATCCGGCGGTTCACTTCCGCCCGATATTCTGAGGCAGTCGTGAACAGCTGGCCGGTGCCACCGAGCGCTTCGAGCAGCGCGTCTTTTGACAGTGGGTTGCCTTGCGAGGAGCAAAGCGCAAGATCACGCCCAATCCTTTGCGGCGTGACGAAAAACCACCTCCCAGCGATGCCTTTCCCGCTCACCGCGCGCACGCCGCATCCGAGTGTGAGGTAATGGTCGCAGCCGACATCGTCCCGGCGGCCGAACTCGATCCAGGTGTAACCAAGACGGTCATCATACTTGCCCATTAACAAGTTCCACTCAAATCGCTTGGCGGAATCGCCGTCGGGCTCGACACGATGCGGCGAGGTCTCTCCATCGAGCAGAAACGGGAGTTGCATGGCCAGCACCCGGCTTTTTCCCGTGCCGTTGTTTCCCCGCAGCAGCAGCCGACCGCAATGGAAGTGAAATTCTTGATAGTCGTAGCGATACAGATTTACCAGTCCCGACCGTAGCGGCTGCCAGCGCGCACTGGCCGCCTGCGGTAGCGGAATCGCCTGAGGTCTCACCGTATCCATGTTTTCCACTCGATCCGCACAGACCCTCAGTTATTTCCTGAAGTCACGGAGTACTTTCTCTCATCGGTGACGCATCGTCACGTAGAGTACCAACCGCAAAACGGCCGATCGTCGGCAAGGGCGTAACCGCCTGCTTCTTCGGGTCTACTTCAATCAACCTCAACATTTCCATGCGACCCAGCGCTTCATACAGCAACACGCCGGCTGCGCCTGGCTCGCCGACGTCCTTCCGCCAGTGATGTCGATGCTGCCGAATCAGCGACTCGACATGGCCCTCCAGCTCGGAAATGCTCAAGGGGTCCGTCCGTTCGTCACGAAGGCGGTTCGCGAGATGCTCGGCAATCAGCAGCGTGGCATGGCCGTCTGTGCCCTCTTCCGGCATCTTCACGTCGGTCATCAGTTCATCCGGGTCGATCATCGCCACACCCTCGCGCCGGGTCTCCTGAACCAATCCGGTTGCGACTTCAATTTCTTTCACGATCGAAGGGCGCTGCGACACAAAATACGCGCGTTCTTCCTCGCTGAGCGCCGAATAGTACGTTACCGGGTCGTTCAGCAATCGGCGAAACAATCGCGTGCGCAGCCGGCGATGCCGGCCCTCTTCGGTGTCCGGAAACGGCTCGTCCACCATAGCGTTGATGCGCTCTTCAGTCGATCGTGCAGCCATCGTTGACGGCCCGCGCCGCACGTTCAGCATCGCCGCCAATGCCGCACCGTTGATGTTGTACAGTACGTCTTGCTCCGGAGAGGTCAGGAAGTGCTGTTCGTCACCGTCCACCCGCGTCAAAACACGCAGATCGATCAGGTGCTTGATGACTTCCACAAGATCCCGGCGATGCTCGCGCAGCGCTAAGTCAAAGGAAACACCTTTGCGGTCCAACTGCGGATCGGCAGCAAACTCGCCGGCGATGGCATCCGCCAACCGCCGCAGCACCGTTTGCCGCTCGGATTTCTCCAGCACTGCCAGCGCCAGACACAGCACCACGTACCGCCGCCGCGCGAATGGCTGCTCCTTGCTGTCGAGCAGCGGCCGCGTGGAATCGTTGAGTTCGCCAGGCGTCTTGCGCAGGCGCGCCAGCTCACTTTCGACGTGCAGCGTCCATTGGCAATGCCTCATGAACCACTCCCGCAGCCACGCCGCATGCCGGCGAACCAGGATGAAATCGGCAGCCCCTTTCTCGCCAGGCGTCAGCAGTGGCCGCCGCAACAGCGCTGCAATCGCACGCCGCCGCTCATACACGGTTTGGGCCTGCAAGCTACTCGA
>Ga0209689_1002899_pt1 | contig 12690 bp, 11 predicted proteins | sample GraSoiAngelo_149_FD_187119 | JGI IMG/M metagenome (GOLD analysis project Ga0209689, IMG submission 187119) | Grasslands soil microbial communities from the Angelo Coastal Reserve, California, USA - 14_1009_09_30cm (SPAdes) (version 2) | ecosystem: Environmental > Terrestrial > Soil > Grasslands ...
GAGGGCTACATCCAGGACCCCCAGCGCGCACAGGTCGAGATCCGCGTCAGTAACGTGGCCAGCGACCTGAGCGACCCGCTGCATTGCGCTGTGCGCCCGGAGGCGGTTCACGATGTCGTCTGGCAATCCGGCGCGCATCCGCCTGTCGGTGGCGTCAGCGACGTCCCCTGCTCGGCCGATTTGCTCCCGTTGAGTCCACCTTCGCCGTTGAGGAGCGCGCCGGCTAAGCCGCCTTTTAGAAGCGTCAAGGGGTGTGACAGACAGCTGTCACAACCGTGCCTCACGATGTGAGGCATGATGCCTCGATCCAGCAAGGAATGGGGGGCAGAGCTCGAGCGGTTCGATGGTTGCATCAGCCGGCTGGCGACGCTGATCCAGGATGTCGCCGGTGTCGAGCTGGGCGAAGGGCTTATCAAGCTCCGAGAGGGAGCGGACCGGATTGAGTCCATCTTTGCCGATGGGCTGCGTTCGTTCGATCGATCAGCCGAGTACGCCGCCGACGGCGCCCTGAATGTGACCTCCTGGTTGCGCTGGAAGTGCAAGCTGACGGCAGGGGCCGCAGCCGAGAGAGTGACCATCGCCCGGCAACTCGAGAAGCTGGCCCCGACCCACGAGGCGTTTTCCCGCGGAGACGTGGGCTACCAACATGTCGTGGTCATGGCCCGCGCCGCTGAGAACGTCGGTGCGTCCGCCGTGCGCAAAGAAGAAGCAAAACTGCTGGCGGCAGCCCAGACCATGGATCCCGGCCGCTTCCTCGGGGTGGTGAAGAGCTTCGAGCACAAGGTCGACGCGGAGGCGGCGCTGTCCGAGGCCAACCGGGCTTATGGCAGGCGCTATCTGCACATCAGCGAGCCGCAAGACGGGGCGGTCCGTCTCGACGGGTTGCTCGATGCCGAGGGTGGCGCGACTTTGAAGACGGCGCTCGGGGCGCTGATGAAACCGGCAAAGGATGAAGATCGCTCGTCAGGCCAGAGACAAGCCGATGCCCTGGTCGAGCTTTGCCGGCGACAGCTGAGCGGTAAAGGCCTGCCGGACGTCGCCGGTCAGCGCCCGCACCTGATCATCAGGGCCAGCGCCGACACCATTGCCGGGCTTCCCGGTGCGCCGGCGGGCGAGCTCGAGTCGGGCGGGACGATCCATGCTGAGACCGTCCGGCGGTTTGCCTGCGACTCCGCGATCACGCGGATCACAGGGCGGGGCGAGCTGGAACACGAGATCAGCCACGCGAGCCGGACCATCTCGGCATCGCTCCGCCGCAAGCTCGAGGCGCGTGACCACTGCTGTGTCTTTGACGGCTGCGATATGCCCGGCCGGTGGACGGACGGACATCACCTGATCCACTGGGCGGACGGCGGACCGACCACTCTGGAGAATCTCGCCCTCTTGTGCCGCGGTCACCACATCAAGGTGCACGAGGAGGGCTGGCGACTGAAACGCCGGGAAGATAACGGCTACACAGCGATACCGCCGCCCAGGCGCCTCGTGGCTCACGCGCGCTCGAGTTGAGATCCTGAGAAATCGCCGCCCGCGCTGCGGCCCGACTGACGCGTGGGCCAGCTGAGTCGTGACGGCGACCCGCCAGCCTGACTTAACCCGGCCTCTTGTCAGACCTCGACGACGATCGGGATGATCATCGGCCGGCGGCGCATCTGGTCATAGAGGAACTTGCTGAGCGCGTCGCGGACCGAATTCTTGACCACTTGCCACTCCGGGTTTCCGGGGCCGATCTTGTTGATCGTCTTCAGCACCAGGTCGCGGGCCGATTCCATGAGGGCATCCGACGTCTGCTGGTGGACGAAGCCGCGCGAGATCAGGTCGGGGCGTGAGACCACCTGACCGGTGTCCTTGTTTACGGTCACGATCACGATGAAGATCCCGTCCTGGGACAGCACCCGGCGGTCACGCAGGACGACCGAGCCCACGTCCCCTACTCCCAGGCCGTCCACATAGACATATCCGGCGGGCACCTTGTTGCCGGCGTGGTGAGAGCTGTCGGACACCTCGACGACGCTGCCGTCGTCGACCACGATCACGCGTTCTTTCGCGATGCCTACGTCCTGGGCGATCTCGCCGTGCAGGGATAGGTGCCGGAACTCGCCGTGCACCGGCATGAAGAACCTCGGCTTGACCAGGTTCAGCATCAGCTTGAGCTCTTCTCGGCTGGCATGCCCGGAGGCATGCACCCGGTTTCGGGCGGAGTAGAAGACGCGGGCCCCGTGCTTATAGCAATTATTTATCGTCCGCGAAACAAGCTCTTCGTTCCCCGGGATGGGGTTCGCTGAAAGGATGACCGTGTCGCCTGCCTTCAGCTTCACCTGAGGATGCTCCTGGGCGGCGATCCTGGTCAGGGCGGAGAGCGGCTCACCCTGGCTGCCGCTCGACAGGATCACCAGCTTTTCGTCCGATTCTTTGCCGATGTCCTGGACCTTGATCAGAATATCGGCGGGCACGTTCAGATAGCCGAGCTCTTGCGCGATGGTCAGGTTGTTGATCATCGAGCGGCCGACCACGGCGACCTTGCGCTTGTAGCGAGAAGCGGTGTTGAGCGCCTGCTGAATGCGATAAATATTCGACGCAAACGTCGTGATGATGATCCGGCCAGGACACTGCCCGAAGATGTCCTGGAAGGCGTCACCGATGGTCCGCTCGGACGGCGTGAAGCCGTCGCGCTCGGCGTTGGTGCTGTCCGACATCAGCAATAGCACGCCCCGGTCACCAAAATGCGAAAGGCGGGCCATGTCGGTGGGCTGGCCGTCGACAGGCGTCTGGTCCATCTTGAAATCGCCGGAGTGGATGACCATTCCCACCGGCGTCTCGATAGCGAGCGCCGTCGTGTCCGGGATGCTATGCGCCACGTGAATGAACTCGACCTTGAAGGGCGGCAGCTCCACGACGTCACCGGCTTTGATCTCATGCAGCTGGAGCTGCCCGTCGAGCTTGTGCTCGCGGAGCTTGTTCTTCAGGAACCCGAGCGTCAGGCGGCTGCCATAGATCGGCGCCGGGACGCGCGGCAGGATATACGGCAGGGCCCCCACGTGGTCCTCATGGCCATGCGTAAGCAGGAACCCGAGCACCTTGTCCTTGCGCTCGGCCAGGTAGGTGACGTCGGGCAGGACCAGGTCGACGCCAAGCATTTCCTCCTCAGGAAACATCAGCCCCGCGTCGACAACGACGATCTTCTCGTCGTACTCCAGCGCCATCATGTTCCGGCCGATCTCGCCCAGCCCTCCGAGAGGGATGGCGCGCAGCCGGGGCGACTTAGCCAAAGAGGGTGAGCTGTTCCTCCGGCGTGGCAATGGGTCCGGCCGCCGCCAGCACCCGCTTGCGGTCGTCGGGCCGTTCCAGGTGTCGCTTCACGGACTGAAAGTCCTGTTCGAGCGGTCCCATCAAGACACTGTTATACAGGGCGGCCGCCGGGTGATAAATCGGGATATAGGAAACGCCGTCCTTCTCGATCACGCGTCCATGCACTCGCGAGATCGAGTCCTGGCCCGGTAGCAGCCGTACGAGCGCGTGGCGACCCAGGATCAAAACGACCTCCGGCCGGATGAGGCGCAACTGTTGCTCGAGATAGGGGGAGCAGGCCTCCGCCTCGCTCGGTTGCGGATCGCGGTTCCCTGGCGGCCGGCACTTGAGAATATTGGTAATAAATACGTCGGCCCGCGAGAGGCCGATCCCGCGAAGCAGCTGATCGAGTAGTTTGCCGGCGGCACCGACGAAGGGCTCACCCTGCAGGTCCTCGTTCTGGCCGGGCGCCTCGCCCACGATCATGATCCGCGCGTCCGCCGGGCCGACTCCCGGCACCGCGTGCATACGAGTGCTGCCGAGGGGGCAGAGCCGGCAGTCGTGTACGGCCCGGCTCAGGCCCGGCAGGTCGGCGAAGGTCAGCAAACCGCGGCAAGTATAACCAGAGCACGCCGGTAAGAACCTATTGCGCTGAACAAAGTCTGAATGCTAGTTTCGGTTCTCTCGCCCTCTGCCTGCGTAGTCACGGCGTGGTCCGCGGTCGCCACCCCGATCTCGATTGAAGCCGCCGCCGCCCGGGCTGCGCGGGGGTCCGCCCCGGTCTCGCTCGGTCACGATCCAATCGCCGTTGGTGATGCCCTTGGCTTCCTGCAGGACGGCCTTGCGCGACAGGTTCACACGTCCCTGGCGGTCGACCTCGGTGACCTTGACATCGATCTCATCGCCAACCTGGACGGCATCCTCGACGCGCTCGACCCGGTCCTCGGCGAGCTGGCTGATATGGACCAGCCCGTCCTGGTTGGGCATGATCTGGACGAAGGCCCCGAAGGGCATGATCCGGACCACCTTGCCCTTGTAGTTCTTACCAACTTCGACTTCACCCGTCAGGTCGCGGATTATCTGCTCGGCCTTCGCCGCAGACTCACCGTTGACCGAGCCGATGATCACCCGCCCGTCGTCCTCGATGTCGATCGAGGCCACACCGGAGTCCTCGATGATCTTGCGGATCATCTTGCCGCCGGGGCCGATCACCTCGCGGATCTTGTCGGGATGGATCTGGACGGTGATCATGCGCGGTGCGTACTGCGACATGACGGTCCGCGGCTGCGCGATGGCGGCGTCCATCTTGTCCATGATGAACAGCCGTCCCTGCCGCGCCTGCTCGATCGCGGAGGCCAGCACCTCGACGCCTATTCCCTTGATCTTCATGTCCATCTGCATGGCGGTGACGCCGGTGCGTGTGCCCGCCACCTTGAAGTCCATGTCGCCCAGCGCGTCCTCGATTCCCTGGATGTCACTGAGCACAGCGACCTTGTTGTCCTCTGCTTTTATCAGGCCCATGGCAATGCCGGCCACCTGGCCCTTGATAGGGACGCCCGCGTCCATCATCGCCAGGCTCGACCCGCAGACGCTGGCCATGGACGTCGATCCGTTCGAAGACAGGATCTCCGTGACGAGACGTATCGTGTAGGGAAACTCTTCTTCCGTAGGCACCACCGGCAGAAGCGCCCGCTCCGCCAGAGCCCCGTGACCGATCTCGCGACGGCCGGGCGACCGCAATGGCCGCGCCTCACCGACCGAGAAGGGCGGGAAGTTGTAGTGATGCATGAAGCGCTTGAACTCTTCGAGCCCCAGCCCGTCGAGCTTCTGCTTGTCCCCGATCGAGCCCAGGGTGACGATGCTCAGCGCCTGGGTCTGGCCTCGGGTAAAGAGAGCCGAGCCATGCGTCCGCGGCAGGATCCCGACCTCGCAGCTGATCGGCCGGATCTCGGTGGTCTTGCGGCCGTCGGGACGCATTCCCTCGTCGACGATCTTCTGACGGACCCGGGCCTTGACCCTGGCCTCGAAGCTGCGCGAAAGCGCGGGCAGACGATCCGGGAAACGCGGCCCAAGCTCGGCGATCGTCTCTTTCTTGAGATCGTCGAGGGCCGACTCGCGGAGCGCCTTATTGGGATTGAAAAGCGCCTGGTCCAGACGCTCTGACAGATACTGCTCTACTGCGCTGTCGGCCTCGGCGTCCTTGGGCGCCTCGGGCACGTCCACCTTGGGCTTGCCGACTTCACGTCGAAATGCTTCCTGCGCATCGCACTGACGCGCGATCTCTGCCTGGGCGATCCGGAGTGCCTCGACGATGGTGCTCTCGGGCACCTCCCTGGCCCCGGCCTCGACCATGATGATCGCATCGCGCGTGCCGGCGACCACCAGGTCGAGCTTGCTCTCCCCCAGCTTGTTGACCGAGGGGTTGACGACGATCTGGTCGTCCAGCACTCCCATCCGGACTGCCCCTATCGGTCCCTGGAATGGGATCGGTGAGATGGACAGCGCGGTCGATGCGCCGAAGATGGCGAGCGTCGCCGGGTCGGCGTCCTGGTCGACCGAGAGCACGGTGGCGATCACCTGTACGTCGTTACGGAAGTCCTTGGGAAACAGCGGCCGGATCGGCCGGTCGATCAGCCGGCTGTTCAGGATGGCCTGCTCCGAGGGGCGGCCCTCCCGCCGGATGAAGCCGCCCGGGATCTTCCCGGCGGCGTAGAGCTTCTCTTCGTAGTCACAGGTCAACGGGAAAAAGTCGATCCCCTCCCGTGGGGTGGCGGCCATCACGGCCGTCACGAGCAGCATGGTGTCGCCGGACCGAACGGTCACGGCGCCCGAGGCCTGCCCGGCTACCCGGCCGGTTTCCATTGTGATGGTCCGACCGGCGATTTCTAATTGCGTTTGATTCACGATTCCTCCTGGGCCGCGCTGTGCGCGGCAAAAAAATTCTTGGCCCAGGCAGTCCCCTCGCCGTCCGGGTTAGGGGTTGGGGTTCGAAGAAAAGGAACCCTTTCTCCGCGCACCAATCTCTAACCCTGTTCGAGCGGTCACTGCCCGCTAGCGGGTCGCGTGCGTCTTAGGCGATCACCTCCGCAGCCCGAGCTTGGCGATAACGGCGCGGTAGCGCTCGACGTCCTTGCGCTGCAGGTAATTCAGCAGCCGGCGCCTCTTGCCGACCAGCTGCAGCAGCCCGCGCCGCGAATTGTGGTCGTGGGCGTGGAGTTTCAGATGATCGGTGAGGTGATTGATCCGTTCGCTGAAGATCGCTATCTGGACCTCGGGTGATCCGGTGTCCTTCTCGTGCAAGCGGTTGTCCGACATCGCGCTTGCTTTGGTAGCTGTTGCCAGTCGCGGTTACCTCCGTTTCTCATTCTCAGCTTTGGATGCCGTTGGCAATTCGTGCAAGCAAGCCGAGTCACGGGTGAGTATACCGTATTGTGCCCGGACCAAAACCCGGGGGCGGCATGATGCCGCCCCATCACGATCAGCGAACGCCGACTGCTTCCCGCGATCCCGGCGGGGCGTAGGCGGCTTTGGCAGCCTTTGCCTTCTCCAGGACTTTCTTGCCCTCTTCCTGAGTGATCAGCTTGATCGTCCTCAGGTTGCGTAGCGTGCCCGAGCTGCCTACCGCGACTGAGATTGCGCCCGCCGTGATGTCATCGGGGGCATCGAATATCGCCAGGTAGTCATCGTCGCCGAACGACCAGTAGAACTGCTCCAGCTTCGCCCCGACGGCCTCGGCCACCTTGCGGACTGCGGTCGCCCGGTCGCCAGGGTTGTCGAGCATCTTCGCCCACGCCTCGCTGGTATAGCCGCCGATAACTGCGTACTTCGGCAATTGCACCACCTCCGCGGCGATGGTAGTCCCAATTCCGAGCATCTGAAAGTCAGAACGACTGTTCGCGCGATGAGCTCACGGCCGGTTCAATTCGCCGGATCCGGACGAGATTGGCCAACCTGAGCAAGCAAGGTTCGAAGCGGCATCTCGGTCAGCGAGCTCAGCCTCAAGCTTGCCAGGCCCAGGTCCTGCCCCGCCGTCATCTGCCCGGGGACCGCCACGGAGAAAATGCCGGCGTCGTGCGCAGCCCGGATCCCGTTGATCGAGTCCTCGAACGCAATCGCCTCGCTGGCAAGCACGCGTAGCCGCCGCAGTGCCTCGAGGTACAGGGCCGGGTCGGGCTTGGTCCGGACGGCGTCCTCCCGGCAGACGATGGCGTCCCAGGCAGAGGGACCGAGTAACAGGCGCTCCAGGTGCTCCTCCACCCACTTTCGGCTCGAGCTGGAGGCGATGGCAACCTTGAGCCCGAGGTGATGGGCATCGCGCAGGTAGTCCTGGACTCCCGGGAGGAGGGTCTGGAGCGCGCTGAGCTCGCGGTAGTAATCGCGCTCCAGGCGATCGACGTTTGCCCTGTCCAGAGCGGATCCGATCCGGTGCTGCAGGTCTTCGAAGGGGTCGAACGCCGCAGATGCAGTCCCGATGGTGGTCATCCACTGGTCGATCGGGAGCTCATGCCCATGCTCGCGATAGATTCGCTGCCAGGCCTGAAAGATCGGCAGCTCGGTCTCCACCAGCAGCCCGTCGAAATCGAAGATCAACGCCCGGACGGCAGTCACCAGACCAGCACATCCAGCGCCGCCGGCACGACCTCGAACACGGCGGGGGTTGAGCCGGCCGGCTCGCCGTCGGTCTCGATCCCGACCGGATCGGTGGCATCCACCTCGAGCCGCCGGGCCCGCAGCACCCGGACCTTCTTGAGACTCACATGGGTGCCCTGGTAGAGCTGGGGCAGATGACGGATGGCTTCAAAGCGACCGAAATCGCCGATGATCACGACGTCGAAGAGCCCATCGTCCGGACGGGCATCCGGAGCAATCCGCATCCCGGCACCAAGGTGACTCCCATTGGCGATCGCAATCGTCCTGACCCGGGCTTCCTCCACAAAGCCGTCGTCGGCGCGGATCCGGACCGAGCTGTTGCGGTGGACCATCAGACTCACCACCGCTGCCCCCAGGAAGTTAATCGTCCCGCCCAGGACCAGGGGGCCCACGGCTGCACGCCGGACGATTTCGGCGCCAATCCCCACATCAGCAGCGTTGACGAAGTAACGCCGGCCGGTCGAGCTGCCCAGGCGACCGACATCGATCCGTCGCCATCTGTCCTTTTCTAGCCAGCTCGGGACGTCCTTTGGTCGCCTGGGACTCGGCAGGGTCCGTACCAGGTCGCTGCCGGTCCCGTACATCAGGGCTCCAAATCGGGGCACGCGGCCCGCCGGCCGTCGCAGGAGACCGTTGATCACCTCGTGTGCGGTCCCGTCTCCGCCGACAGAGATCACCAGCCGGTCGCCCGCGTCCGCGGCCAGATTTGCCGCGTCCCCCCGACGCTCGGTCTGCACGACGTCGACCTTCATGTCCGCCTCGCGGCAGGCAATCGCCGATTGCTGCCAGAAGCGCCGGGCTCGGCCGCCGCCCGCCACCGGGTTGACAATCACCAGGGGCGGAGCGCCGGTCACGCGCTCAGGATCCGCTTCGCGTTCGCGACGTCGCGCCCAATCTGCTGCTGGAGAGCCTCCGCGGAAGCAAAGCGCTTCTCTCCCCGTAGCCGCTGGACGAACGATACCGTCATCAGCTTCCCGTACAGGTCGCCCTCGAAATCGAAGATGAAGGCCTCCACGGTCAGGGTATTGCCCCCGAAGGTGGGTCGGAAACCGACGTTGAGCACGCCGGTGAGGGCAATCTCCTCGAGCCGGACCCGGATCGCATAGACACCGTTCGCAGGCAAGAGCTTGTTGGGCGTGATCTTGAGATTCGCTGTCGGGAAGCCGATCCGGTGTCCCCGCTGCGCGCCGTGCTCCACGACCGAACGAAAAAAATAATCCCGGCCGAGCAGCTGGGCAGCCGCCCGCACCTGGCCGAGCAGGATCAGGCGGCGGATGCGCGAGCTACTGACCGGCTCACCGCCTCGCTGCAGCGCCGGGACGACCCGAACCGCAAACCCATCTTTCGATCCGAGGCGCTGGAGGAAGGCGTGGTCACCGCGGCGCCCCTGTCCGAAGGCAAAGTCATAGCCGACGACGATCTGGCGCGGCTGCATGCCTTTAGTCAGCCGGCGCATGAAACCGGCGGGCGTCAGCGCGGCGACCTGGGGCGTAAAAGGGATCACGATCACGTGGTTGAGCCCGAGCCCGTCGAGCAACCAGGTCTTCTCATCGAGCGTGGTCAGGCTGGGCGGACAATGATCGGGGTCGAGCACGCAGCGTGGGTGCGGCTCGAAGGTCACCATCGCGCTGGCAGCCCCGGCCGCCCTGGCCTCCTCTATAAGTGGCTTGAGTATGGCGAGGTGCCCGCGGTGGACACCGTCATAGGTCCCGATGGTGAGGTGCGCCGGGCCGATCGCACCGGCCTGGGGAAATCCGAAGCTGACGCGCAGGCTCAAGGTGGAAACACCGCCCGCGGCTGCAGGGTGCCGCCCGGGTCGACCGTGCCCCAGGCCAGCAGCCGGCCGGTCTGATCGAGTAGTCGGTGGCGGCCGGTGCCCGTTGCCTCGGGCGCCGGGATCGCGCGTCCGTGGCTGACCGCCAGTGCCCGATCGGCATCGAGCACCAGGGCGGGCCAGCCGCGGAGCGGCAGATCCATGGGAAGCAGCCAGCGCTCCCAGCCGTCGCCGGCCCCGACCAGTGCTTCCAGCCGGACGGCGTCCGCCAGGTGCAGGGGCCCGACCGCGGTCCTGGTCAGGGCTTTCAGGTACGCCCCGGATCCGAGCCGGGCGCCCAGGTCGTGAGCCAGGCTCCGGACGTAGGTCCCGGCGCCGCAGATGACCTCCAGGCGGCAGACCCCCGAGGCCGGCGCGTAGGCTTCGAGCCGAAGCTGGTGGATCTCGACCTCTCGGGGCGCGATCGCGACCGACTCGCCGCGCCTTGCCTTCTGGTAGAGGGGTTCGCCTCCCTGCTTCAGAGCCGAAAAAGCGGGCGGCACCTGCGGGATCCGGCCGGTGAAGGCGGGCAGCGCTGCCTCAATCGCGGACCGCTCCGGCAGGGGCCCAGTGGATTGCGCGATCATGCCCTCGCCGTCGTAGGTGTCGGAGGTCGCCCCGAACTGCAAGGTGGCAACGTAAGTCTTGGGCCATTCGTGGATGAAGTCGGCGACCCGGGTCGCGCGTCCGAGCAGGATGGGAAGGACACCATCGGCTGCGGGGTCGAGTGTTCCGCCATGGCCGGCCGGCTCGACCCCGGTGGCGCCGCGGACGGCGCGGACCACAGCGAATGACGTCTTGCCGCTGGGCTTATGGACGTTCAGGATTCCGGAGCGCACTCTCAGGACGGTGGGGCACACTCGGCGATTTTGGCGCGTGCGGCGGCGAGGACCCGGGCCTGGACCTCCTCGAGGGGCAAGGCGAGTTCGATGCCAGACGCCCGCCGGTGGCCTCCCCCACCGAACATGGCAGCCAGCTCGGCGGCATCTACCTGGTCGCGGCTGCGGATGCTGACCTTGGTCAGGCGAGGGCCCACCTCCTTGAAGAGGATGGCCAGCTCCTGGTCGCGCACCGTGTTGAGCTGGTCGATGGCACTGTCGGCTTGATCCGTCGTCGCGCCGCTGGCGGCCAGCTCGGCCTGTGTGATCGCCCCCCAGACCAGGCGGTCCTGGCACTCGAAATGCAGGCTTTCCAGGATCTTTCCCTGCATCCGCAGGGTCGAGGCCGGCCGGCTCTTGAACAGTCCGCGCGCAATCGTCACGGGGTCGGCGCCCAGGGCGACAAGCTCGGCGGCCGCCCGCAGAGCCCGCTCCGACGTGTTGTCGTGCCGGAAGCCTCCGGTGTCGGAGAGGATCGTCGCATAGAGGCAGCCGGCCGCCGCCGGGGGAATCGCGATCTTCCAGGCCTTGAACAGGTCGTAGAGCAGCTCGCCGGTGGAAGCGGCGGCGGTGGACACGACGTTGATGGTCCCGAACCGGCTGTTGGTGATGTGATGGTCGACGTTGACTACCGCAGGTGCCCTCCGCACTGCGTCCGCGTAGTCACCCGCGCGGTCCGGGTCGCCGGCATCGAAGACGAAGAGCGGAACGCCCGAGGGCAACGGGTCACGGTTGACCCGCTCGATGCCCGGCAGGAACCACCAGCCGGCCGGCACCGGGGGAGACGACACGACCGCGATTGTCTTGCCGAGAGGCTCGAGCGCCTGGGCCAGGGCGAGCGCGGACCCGAGTGTGTCGCCGTCGGCGTCCTTGTGGGTGACGGCGCCCAGGCGCCCGGCGCCTTCAACCAGTTGCCAGATGGCCGGTGCCACCTCGGCCACCTCGGGCCGGGGCGGGCTCAGCTCAAGGCTGTGCGTTCGCGTCCTCTTGGTTCACCTTGCGCAGCAGCTGACTGATCCGGACGCTGTAGGAGATACCTTCGTCGAGCTCGAAGCGAATGTCGGGGGCGAAGCGCAGGTTGGTCAGGCGGGTTCCGAGCTCGTGCCGGATGAAGCCCTTAGCCCGCACCAGCCCCGCGATGGCCGCACGCTGACTGTCCGGTTCGCCGACCACGCTCACCCTCACTATGGCGTTGCGCAGGTCAGGACTGAGCTTGACCTCGGTGATGGTCGCCATCTCAACGCGGGGGTCCTTGAGGTCACGGATGATGATGGCGCTGATCTCCTCGCGCAGTTGTGCGGCGACGCGTTCAACTCTGTGGCTGCCCATGTCACTCATTTTATGGGCGCCCCAAGAGCCGGTCAGGGCTCGTCGAGGAAGATCCGCCCGGTGTCCTTCAGGCGCTGCGGTTGCCGGGTGGCGAAATAGACGGCCAACCCAACCCCGATCACCATCCAGATTCCGATAACGACGGGCGCCAGGTTTGCCGGAGAGGTCAGCGCGCTGATGCCAAGGTTGAGGAAATCGATGCCGAAGGCGGCTACCAGCGCGGGCAGGAAGATCAGGCTTCCCACGACCGGGACCAGGCCATTGAGCAGCCAGTTGAATTCCCCGGGGTGCTCACGGGCATGGAAGACGAGGTTGCTGATGTTGGTCAGGATGTAGATGGTGATGACGATGATGGTCGCCACCGTGCCGAGCAGAGCGAACGCATTGAGCGGCCCCCCGGTGACCCAACCGAGACCAACCGCCAGGATTATGCCGCCGATTGCCTGGACATTGATCGCGACATGAGGCGTGTGGAACTTCGGATGGACACTGGCGAACGCTCGCGGGAGCAGACCGATCCGCCCGAGTGAGTAGCCGACCCGAGTTGCAGCATTCGTGCCTGCGTTCGAGTTTGCGATGGCGCTGTTCAACACCGCGAGGATGACGATCACCAGGCCCGGGCCCCAGACCTTCTGTGCCAGGGCTCCCCATGGGTCCTGGACGCTGGTCGTATAGAAGCCGTTGGCCATCTTGTCGGGGCCGAAGAACACGTCCGCCGCGTAGTAACAGATCAGA
>Ga0209689_1002902_pt1 | contig 12684 bp, 10 predicted proteins | sample GraSoiAngelo_149_FD_187119 | JGI IMG/M metagenome (GOLD analysis project Ga0209689, IMG submission 187119) | Grasslands soil microbial communities from the Angelo Coastal Reserve, California, USA - 14_1009_09_30cm (SPAdes) (version 2) | ecosystem: Environmental > Terrestrial > Soil > Grasslands ...
GCCGGTGGGCTCCTGCCCGGGGCAGGCCGGCCCGCCGGCAGGCCTGGCCCATGATCCCGCGGATCGCCGCCGGTGACAGCTGCCGGCAGGGGGCGCGGACCGTGCAGAACACCGTTCGCGCATCGCACCGGGGCCTGCCCGCCATCAGGTAGGCAGCCACCGCTTCGCCGACGTCCGCTGTTATCTCCAGCTTTCAAGATCGACATGTCGTTGACCTGGGCGGTCACGTCGAGGACGGTGTCGTTGACGTGACCGCCGTGGCGGCGTAGGCGACCGTCAACAGGGTCCGATCGTTGTGGAAGCGTGACGGGAGGAGCGCTGCCGCGCAACCTGCGGGGGTGGCTGGCGTTGCTCGCCGAGTGCCTGGGCGAGTTGGCGGCGCAGCCGGGCGTTGTCGCCGGCGAGCTGCCGATTGCGTTCCAGCGCCTGGTTCAGGCGTGCCCGCAGTGACGCGCCGCTGCTCTGCGTGGCTCCTTCGGCGGCATGGCTTGCCGATGCGGGTCCGGCCTGGCGGAGCTGGTCGATCTGCTGGCGCAGGCCGGCTTGCCGGTAGAGCCAGGACCTGGACACTCCGGCCGTGGCGGCGACGACGCCGAAGGTGACGGGGACGCCTTGGCGCTGCAGGTCGTGCAGCGCTTTGACGGCCTTGGCGCGGGTCAGCTCGTGGCGGGTGCGCGCCGCGGCGGTGAGGCCGGCCGTGTTTGGTCCAGCGGCAGGTTCAGCCGGCATTGGCGGTCCCTTCGGGCCGGTCGGCGTTGTCGCCGGGGTCGGCTTCCAATGAGGTGATGATGTTGTGCAGGTTGCCGGCGACCTGCCGGTTCATCTCGGCAAGCCGCGTCTGCCCGCGGGCTTCAGCCGCGGTGATGATCTGCAGGGTCTGCTGGTGCCGGGCCCGATGCTGCGGGAGGAATTCAGCCGTGGTGATGAACATCGGACATGTCAGGCAGCTGTTGGCGTGCAGGCACGACTGCTGGATCGGCAGGCCGCAGTAGCCGTTGGGCAGGGCCTGGGTGGCCCGCCCGAGCCGTTGCCTGGCCCAGGCGGCGTCGGCCACTTGCCCGGCGGGGTCGAGGGTGACGGTGTCGCCGGCGATGTTGACTTTGCGGGCGTTCTCCCAGTGCCGCCGGACGGTGGTGTCGTGCAGCCGCGCGTAGCGGGCGGTCATCCCCGGCGAGTCGTGATCGAGGATCTTCTGCACGACGTGCCGGGGAACGTCCCGGTTGATCAACCTGGTGCCCAGAGTATGGCGCCACTGGTGCGGGGTCAGGTGCACCGGCCGGCCGTATTCGTCGCGGACCTCACATCGTTCCAGCCAGCGACGGAGTGCTCCGCGGTAGGTGCGCCCGGTCAGTGGCCTGGCGCCATCGAGGTTGGCGGTGGGGCGGGGGAACAGCACCGGGATGCCGGCGGGCCACCGGTCCAGGTTGCGCTGCAGTTGAGCGGTGATGAGAGCGTGGAGTTCTTCGTCGATGGGCACCAGCGCCTGGCGTTTCATCTTGTGGTTGTAGTAGTGCAGGTAGGGGGAGCCGTCGGCGTCGAAGGCGATGCAGTCATCGCCGGTCCGGACCGCATCGGTGATCCGCAGGCCGCAGCGGATCAGGATGAGGGTGATGAGCTGGCAGGCGGGGTTGTCCCGCCGGTCGAGGTTGGCCGGCGCCTCGACCTGCGTCATGATCTGCCCGGCGATTGCGCGGGGCAGCGGTTCGGGGCGGCGTGGGTAGTCCTCGGGGAAGAGCATCGCCGTGGCCGGCAAGTCGTCGGCGAGCTTGAGTTGCCGTAGCGCCGACAGGAAGGTGCCCAGTGCGCCGATATGGCGGGCGCGGACATCCCGGTCGCCGTACTGGCGGTGCAGCTCAGCCAGGTAACGTTCCAGCAGTTCACGGTCGGTTCCGGCCAGGCTGGTGACCTGCGCCGAGGCCAGGAATCCGCTCAGGTGGGTGAGGGCGGAGACCATCTGCAGCACGCTGCCTGGGCCGGTGCCGGTGGTGAGCCGCCATCGGCTCACCCGTTTGGCCAGCTGTTTCAGCCAGGACTGGGTGATGCCGGTGAAGCGGAGGGCGGCGACCCGGTCGGTATCGATTCCTAGCGTGCGCAGCCGCCAGATGTCGCGCGGGTACTCCTGGTCCCAGCCGTGTCCGAGCGCAAGTGCCTCGATGCGCAGGTAGGAGTCCAGGACGAACGCGCGCCGCCCGGACAGGCGCTGCCCGCCGGCCGGTGTCCCGAACGCGGCCCAGTACTCCTCATCGTGCTGCAGGAACGAGGCCGCTCCGACATCGGCCAGGGCGTTCACGGTCCGCTGAACGTAGCGGGGAATCAGCCTCGCGCGTTCCTCGTCGCGGCGGGACTGCAGGACGTATTGCACCTCCAGGCGCAGCTGGGCGGGCAGGTTTCGCAGATCGATCCGTTCCTGGTCGCTGCGGCCGGCCTCGTAGAGGGCCGTGAACACCTGCATGCTCATGCGGGACCGGCATTGCCGCCAGTATCCGTTGTGGCCGCTGCAGAACGGGGCCCTGCCCTTGCACCACAGGGCGCAGTAGATGATCGCGCAGATCGGCGGCACGGGCGATGGCGGCCGAAGCGGTGCCGCCGAGGCCATCCACGACGCGTGGCCGGCCTCGCCCGAGCGCTTCCACTGGGCGTGGTGGCGCTCGCACATGCCCTTGCTGCTGGACGCGTACTGGCACGCCGGCACCTTGCAGGAGGCCAGCTGCCGTCGGCCGTTCCAATCGCCTGGGGTGGTGGCGATGAAGCCGGCCAGGTCAGGGGTTCCTTCACGGCGCCACCGTCCGTGGTGCCCAAAGCACATCTGCCGGCAGCGGGCCACCCGATGGCAGCCCGGTACCGCGCATGCCTGCCCGCCGAACACCGGATCGGCGGCCTCGAAGGTCAGCACCCCGGCGCGGAACTCGGGCCGGATGGCCGCCATCAGCTTCTCCAGCAAGCCTGCGGGCCTGCCGCCAGGTGAGGGGGCCGCATCGTGCACCGAACCGCTCATGCCGATTCCTCACCGCTCTTGCTGATCTGGCCGTCAAACAGGTCGTCTTCCCCGGGCGGCGCCGCCAGCACGCTGGCGGTCACCCGGAGGCGGACCTGACCGCGCATTGCCTCGGCGGCCAGATGCCACACCGCGCCGCCCGGGGAACTGACCGGCGGCCGCTCCGGCAACTCCAGCGCGGCCACCCACGCCCGGAAACGCTCACGCAGCCGTTCCGCGGGGATGAGCCCGGCCAGATGGCCGGCCAGCGCCCCGGTCGGCCCGATCGTCCAGATCAGCGGCGGCAGCGCCGGCGCGTTCTGCAGCAGCGCGGTCAACGCGTGGGCGGCCTGCCGCTGCCAGCGCAGCCGGCCGCCGTCGGTGACCTCGAACCTGTCGTGGTTCACAGCCTGGTTAACCGGCTGGTTCACAGGGCCACCTCCGCCCCGTCGGAGCTGAACCAGCCGGCCGCCTCAAGCGCCTTGCGGGCGTCCTCGACGGTCAGGTGGCCATAGACCTGTTCGGTGACGGTGGTCGAGGAGTGGCCGAGCAGCTCGGAGACCACCTCGAGCGGCACCCCGTCCCGAAGCGCCCTCGTTGCCATGCAGTGACGGAGCCAGTGCGGATCGAAGTCGAACCCGACCCGCGCGCGAAGCCGCACCACCAGGTCGCAGGCCGCCGAGTAGGTCATCGCCTGCCCGCGCGGGGCCGCGAACAGGTTCACGAACACGTAGTCGCAGTCGAGGTCGCCGTACTCGACGGTTCTGCCGACACTGGCCGTGTTCGATCGATTCGTGCCGTGTTTCGAGCAGGCTGATTGCCGTGGCGGGTTTGCGGGCGAGGGATCGGGCGCGTGTCGTGTTTCCGGGACCACCGGTGTGATGAGTGTCACAGCGGGCAGGGCTGGGCGGGGCGGCGTCCGGCGGCGTGCCGGATCGCGGTGACCACGTGCTGCAGATTGGTGTCATCCAGGCCGCTGAGGTTGTTGTGGAGGTCGGCGGGGATGCCGTCGGCGATGGAGGCGGCGAGGCGCAGGATCTTGTTCTCGCTGTTGCTTCCGGATAGCTGGCCGCGGTCGAGGGCGGCGATCGCTTCGGCCCAGCAGACGGCGGCCATCGGCGTGCCGTCGGTGAATCCGTCGAAGGTGTCGACGAACTCACCCGTGAAGTCCGGTCGGGTCAGCCAGTAGCGGTGGTTTATCAGCAGGCCGACCGCGGCTTCGCAGGCGTAAAGGCCGCGGGCGTTGGCGCGCAGGGCGCCGGGGAGGACGGTGTTGATCATCGGGCTCCTCGCCTTTGTGATGATGTCGCGGGTTGTCGGGATGGTTTCGGGCATGCCGAAGACAGCGGCTGGGCGGTGGGTAGTCGGTGCGGACGCGGGGGCTCGTCAGGAACCCGGGTCGGTGCCGGGGGTCGGGTCTGGGAGCCGGCGGATGTTCCTGGCAGCGTTCTGGGCCCGGCGGAGCCCGGTGATCTCCTCGTGCTGGGCGGCGAGCCGGGACAGTGCGGCGGTCTTGAACGAGGTCAGGCCGGCGATCGTGGCGTCCCGGCCTGCCAGACGCGCCGTGAGCGTGGTGACCTGGCTGGCGAGCCGGGCAATCCGGGTGTCCCGGGGATCGGCATGCTCTCCGGTTGCCTGCAGCGCTTGCATCCGGCGTTCGAAGTCTTCGCGCAACGACACGTAGGGGCGGGTGCCGTAGAACGCGGACCGGTCCACCCCGGCGAGCGATGCGAGGGTTTTCACGTCGCATCGGCCGCCGGGTGGGATGTCGCCGGAGATCAGCTGGTCGGCGGCGGCGCCGATCCGCTGCTCGTTGAGCATCCGCTGCCCGGGGGTCAGCCGCACGGCTCCTCCTGCTCGTCAGCGGCGCTGGGAGCCGGCTGGGTGGCGGCGTCGATGCCGGCGATGACGCGTATCGCCCGGTCGTAGTCGCCCTGCAGGCGGGCTTTCTCGGTCTTGCGGGCTGGTCCGAGGCCGCCCAGGAAGGTCTTGGTGGATCCGGCGTGCCCGGCCCACGCGTCCCGGTGAACGGCGTGATGCGTGGCCTGGGGACAGCGCGCCGAATCACATAGTCCGATCAGCGGCCGGTCCGCGTTCGGGGTGCCGGCCAGTTTCAGGCACAGCGCCCGGGACGGGCTGGTGAACCAGCAGTAGTTCGCGACTCCCAGGTGCAGCGTTTTGGCCCGTTTGGACAGCAGGTTGAGGATGTCGCGGTCGCTGCGCTGCACCTTGGGCGCATCGGTGCCGGCGGTGATGGCGCCGTCGATGTGGGCGAAGACTTCGGTCAGCTCGGCCGCGCCCGGCCCGGCGGGCAGGATCCCGGCCTGGTAGTGCCGGAACTCCTGCAGCACGACCGCAAGCTTGTGCTCGGCTTCGTGCTTGTTGACCTCCGCCAGCAGCTGGGCTTGGGCGCCGCCCGGGCGGGAAATGTAGCCTTCGGTGGTTGCGACGCTCACGTGCTTCAGCGCGATCTTCGCTGCCAGGACGCCGCCAGGCCGGCAGGCCAGCTCGATCGCTAGCGATCTTCGCAGTGCCCGCGGCGTGACCTTGCCTTCGGGAATGGCGGCCAGGCCGAGCCGTTGCCCGGCGGGGCCGTTAACCCAGTCCCGAAAGCAACGGTAGCGGACGGCGAAGGCGAACCGGCCGAACAGCATCACCTCGTCGCGGGGGTCGTCGTGCAGTTTTTCGGCCAGTCCGGCGGCAAGATAGACCGGTTCGACGACGACCCACTCATCGGCGGTGCCTCCCAGCGGCTGACCTTTGATGACCTTGCTGGCCAGCCGGTAGCGGAACAGCCCTGGGGCGTGTTCTTCGACCGGACGGCGGCAGCCGATCCGCAGCTCCATCAACTCGCTGGCGCGCATGCCGGACGCCACCGCGATAATGATGATCATTGCCGTGCGCGCGATCCCGATCAGAGCGGCCGCTTCGGACCGGTGCATCGGTGCTGTCCAGGGCAGGGATCCCTGGCCGTCGGCGCGGGGCACCTGAGCTGCGGCCCGGGCCCAGGGCTTGCCGGTGCCGACCGCCTGGACCGCGGTGTGGATGCCGGCGCGCAGCCGCGGCAGCCATCGCGGCCGGAACTGTTGCAGGCCAGCCTGGTGGGCGATCGCATCGAGGTTGACAGCCAGCAGCGGGTCGCCCTGATGCCACCCGCCCAGGACCCTGTCTCGTTGCGAGATCTCGTCCAGCTCCGGCAGTGGCTCGCCGTCGTATTGATGGCGCTCCAGCACGGCGGTCAGTTCCGCTATCGGGCGGCTGGCGCGCGGGCCGGATGGCAGGGGGCGGGCGTAGCCGGCCTGAAGGATCTGGTCATGCAGTGCGGCTAGGTGCGGTCCCAGCGTGGTGAGCAGGTAGAGGGCTGCGGCCAGGATGGGCTGCAGGACGGCGTCGGGGACCGGAGGGGTGGTGTTCTCCGCCCGCCCGGCCGGCGTCTCAGCGACGGTCGAGGCCGATGCCCCTGCCCAGGGGCGCAGCCTCGGGTCGAGCCGGTCGGTGGTGAACAGCTCGCCGTAGCTGAGGACGTCGATGACGGTCTGGGCCGCGGCCCGCCGGATCGCGGGAGAGGAGTCCCCGATCACTTCGCCGTGCTCATCACGGACCTGACGCCGATGAGCCAGATACGCCTGGCAGCAGTCGTCGTCGACCTCGCCGAGGCCGGTGATCCCGCGTGATGTGAGCCAGTTCAGCCAGCGTCTGAGCTCGCTGAGCCGGCCACGGGCGGTGCTGAGGTGCAGGGCCGTGCGATACGCGCGGGGCAACGGCGCCACCGCCTCATGGCGCGGGGCCAGGACGGCGACGATGAGCTCCTTGGCGACCAGCCGCCAGCGCACGTCGATGATCTCGGTGAAGACGAAGCGCCGTTCGGACTGCTGCAGCTGAACCGGCAGGCCGGTCACCTCGGTGAAGTCCCAGACATCGTGGTCGAACATCGGCCGGGCGGCCCCGTCCGGGAGGCTGAAGCCGGCCAGGGCGGATACGTCGGCGCCTGCGAACACCGAGCGCGGTGAGGGGGCGGACGGCGCAGCGGCGATGCCGCTCATCGGGTGACCTCTTCGGGTCGAAGCGGAAGCTCCGCATCGCAGTCGGCGACCTGGCCGGCGGCCGCTGCGACCACGGCCGGGTCGAAGCGGTCTAGCACCTCGCCGACCCGCTGGGCGTATGGGCCGAACACGGCCATGAACTCCGCAGACGGCATGGCCTGCCATTGACGGGAGAAGAATCCCTTCAGCTTCAGCAGATTCCCGGCATGCCCGGGCGCAAAGATCGCCAGCGGGCAGAGCAGGCATACCCACGGGCGGGCCGGACACGGCTTGCCTTTCGGCCCGTGCAGTCCCGACAGCTGGTCGGCGCAGGCGGCGGTGAACACGTCCCGCTGGCCGCCGGCAAGCTCGCCGATCATCTCATCGTCTAGGTCGAGGGAGCCCGCAAGCTGCGGGTAGTCCCGCGCGAACGCCGCCGCGTCCTGGCCGGTGAGCACCATCGGCGGGTGGGCCCGGCGCAGCATGTCCTGCTGGGCATCTTCGATGATCGATTCAACGGCCTGCCGCTGCGCGGGGGCCGCGGCAGTCAGATAGTGGTCGCCTTCCACCTGCGCACTGTGGTTGGGGTCGATCGTCGCCCGGTTACTGCCCCGCCAGATGCTCTTGTCGCGCATGGCCTCATGTGTGGTGCGGATCCGCGACCGGTGCAGCTTCAGCGGTCGCCCGCCACTGTCGAGGAGCTCGTGCCGCTTCACCCACGGCCGCACGACACCTCGGTCCACGGGGCCGGCGGTGATCGCGGTCCGGCCGCGTCGGGACAGTGCGATCCATAGTTGCCCAGCTTGCCCGGCCGGCAGGAAGCCGCGGAGCAGCTGAGAATGATCCAGCCACTGCCCAAGCAGCCGCACCGCGCGCCTGGGCAGGTTCAGGCTCTCGGCGCCGGTGCGGCCTTTCACATAGGACAGCAAGATCGTGGCGTCCCCGGCCCAGTCGACGCCGGTGACGCCCAGGTCGGCGATGCCGTCGGGAACGATGCCGGAATAGACGCCGAACAGCACAACGTAGGCGACCGTCACGTCCAGGTGCGGGAACAGGTCCCAGGCGGCCTTCAGCAGATCGCTTCGATTGGCCGCGTCGAGGGAAACCCCCAGGCAGCCGCCGACGTCCTTGATCGTCGATGGGCCGGTGTGCGCCAGCAGCCAGCACAGATTGCCGGCGGACAGACCGGCCACACTGGGGTCGTCCCCACGGGCCGCGGCGGCCAGCGCCGCTGTGTGCGCCCGGTAGGCGTCAGCGGTCACCGACTGGCACAGGTCGTGGAGCCGGGTCCATTCGCTCTGGCGATAGGGCGGCAGGGGCCGCTGCGATGGCCGTGCGTTGTAGGCGCGGCCTTCGGCGAGCTCGATCACCGCCGTGTCGAGCACACCGCCAGCGGCCGCGAAGCCCTGCAACATCCGGCGGGTAGCGGCCTCGCGCCTGGCCGAGCTGGCCATCCAGTACTCAGCAAGTTGCGGCCGCCGCAGCTGGGCTGCCCCGCCCGTGAACGACCGGCCGCCGAGCGCCCGGGCCATGCCCCGGATCGCCTTCACGTACTGCTCCACCGTGCCTGCCGCGTCCACCGTGCCGTGCGGATGGACCAGCTCCGCCAGCCCGGCCAGCAGGTCCCTGGCCAGCTCCGGGCACGGCAGGCCGTCCAGCGTGAACTCCGCGGCCGTGCCGTCGCTGAACACAGCAGCGATGCCCAGCGGATCGGCGGTCAGGCTGGCGGGCATCAGACCTCCCGGCCGGCGTCGTCGTCAGCGACCTCGGCGCCGGCCTCACCGGCGCGCCTGGCATCGCTGGCGTCGAGTGCGCCCAGACCGCTGCGCTCGCAGGCATCCCGGAATATCCGGGTGGTGTCCAGCCGGCGAAGGTATTGCTCCGTTGTCAGCACGCTCGAGTGCCCCAGGAGATCACGAAGGACCAGCAGCGGGTCGGCCTTGGACAGATACAGCGCCAGCGCCGCGTCCGGCCCGGTGCCGTCGGAGGTGGCCGCGACCAGCTCGGCGGCCTGCTGGTAATACCCGGTGACCAGGTACTCCAGGGTTCGCATCGAAAAACTGTGCCGCAGCCGGTGCGGGTTCACGTGCGGGAACCGCGGCTCGACGCGGTCCCGGATCCGATCGGCGGCGCGTTCGAACACCCTGGCCCAGGATGTGAACGGCCCGCCGCCGGCCTTCACCGCCAGCAGGCACGACCCGCCGCCCGGGGCGACCAGCCGCCGCCGCTCGGCAGGCGTGAGCACCTCCCACCGGCGCCGCACCCCGTTGATCCGGCCGCCTTCAGCATCCGGCTCGGTCACCCGCAGCGGCGCACCCCACGATCGTGGTGGCGACCACGCCGACCCGCCTGTGGCGGCGGCCCGGTCCAGCTGCAGATACTGGTGCACCCCGGCGAGGGCGTCGTAAGAGGTCCAGGTGATCCGCGGCTTGCGGCCCTTGGTCACCCCCGACGGCACCGGGAACGCGATCGGCGCCCCGGTCCGGGCCCGTGGCAGCGCCGGGATCTCATAGGCCAGCAGATAGGTGAACTCCTGCAGCCGCAGGCCGGTCGCCAGCGCCAGCTCGGCGACACAGGCATTGCGGGCAAGCTCCCGGCCCCGATAGCCGGTGTCGTCGCCGCCCGGACCCCGGCCCGCCAGCGCCCGCAAAAACAGCTCGGTGAAGTCCGGCTCCAGATATTTGATCGTCACATGCGGTTTCGGGCGGCGCCGGGTCGCCAGGTTCACTCGCACCTCGCTGGCGGCCCCGGCGAACATCGCCCGCGCGGCCCGGTAGCTGAACGGCTCGGCCTGCGCGTGACCCTCAGCGATCGCCCAGCGATAATACGACGCCAGCACGCTTATGTGCTGGTTCCAGGTCGTGGCCGCGAACCGGCGTTCCACTGGGCCTGCCGCCCGGTATCCGGCATAGCCCGACAGCGCGGTCCGCAGCTGCTCCCTGGAGGCGAACACCCCGACGCCCCGGCCGGCCAGGAACTCCATCCACTCCTTCAAGATCCGCGCGTAGGTCTCCCAGGTGCTCGGCGCCGGCGCCCCGCTGACCGGCAGCTCCCGCAGCCATCGGTTCACCGCCACCGCCGGCCGTGGCGCGCCCGGTCCGTCCTCGAACAGCATGTCGTCGTCGATCAGCACCGGCATCCGCTCGGGGATCAGCGGCCGGTGCTCGGTGTCCCAGGCTTCCCAGCCTGCGGAGGTGAAAAACGTCATCAGCATGAGCCGAGACAGTAGAAACACGGCACGGCCCGTGGCAACTCGCAAAGGTGCCGCCCACCAGGGGGTTCAGACCCAATCGCTGCACGGGCACAAAGGGAAGAGAACCTCATGCAGGTAGTCGCCCCACAACCGGACCAGCTGGCCGCTGATCGGCACCGACCGCTCCGAGTGGTTCTTGACCCGGGCGCCGTTGCTGTTGGTGCGCGGCTCGATCCGCAGCACCCGGGATGCGGCGTCGATGTCCTCATGGCGAAGCCCCAACGCCTCGCCAATCCGGACCCCGGAGTCGTAGAGCAGGGCAAATAGGAAGCGGTCCCGCAGATGCACACACGCGTCCAGCACCGCCTGCACCTCGGCGGGCGTCAGGATCCGCGGCAGCTTCTTGGCGCCCTTCAACGCCACCGTGCGCCGCGGCTGCGGGGAGCACTTGGTGATGTGGTGCAGGAACGGCCGGTACCCGCCCCGCCCGCCGCCGCGGCCGGGCGCCTGCCAGGTCACCAGCAGCTCCCCGACGTCCACGCCGTGACGGGCATGGAAGCAGCAGAACGCGTTGATCGCCGACAGCTTCCGGTTCACCGTCGACTCGGTCACCTTCGGCGCCACGCCCGGCAGCACCGCCACGCTCCCGTCGCGGCCCCCGGCCGGCAAGCGCAGCCAGGCCACGAACGCGCCGATGTCCTCCAGGCGCACCTCCCGCCAATCCAAGCCGCGGGACGCCAGGAAGACCAGGTAGTCCTTCAGGTCGTGCGAGTACGCCTTCACCGTGTTCGGGGAGCGTTCGATCGCCGTCAGGTGCGCCAGCCATCGCTCGACCGGCTCCACCACCCGCCCGTCGTCGTCCAGGACCGTCCACGACTCGGCCTGGTTCCCGGGCACTACCACCCGCTGCACATGCATGCGACTACTCCTCTGCCGTGCGCTACGTCTGTCACGTGCGCGACAGCACAGGAGATAACTACGTCCACAACGGGAAATCCAGCCCGCTACGAAGCCCTCAGCAACATCGAGGACACCTCAGTTGAGGCTGGAGATAACGTCCGACGTCGGGGCGGCGATCGCGGACTACTGCCGTCATGCCCGCCCGCGGGACGCGGCCAGCGGGATGTTGTTCCTGCATGCCCGTGCCCCCTACGGGCCGGTTACGTCATCGGCGGTCGGGCATGCCGTGAAACGCGCCTGCCTGCGGGCCGGGCTGGAGCCGGCCAGCGCGCACCAGCTGCGGCACGCCGCCGCGACCGCGATGCGCAGGGCCGGGGCGCCCCTGTCGGAGATCAGCCAGCTGCTGCGCCACCAGCATGAGGGCACGACATCCCGGTACGGCACCATCGACCCGGACGAACTCGGCCCCGTGACGTCCCCGTGGCCGGGAGAAGCGTCATGACCGGGCTCCGCGGCCAGGTCCGCGACTATCTCGCCCTGCGGAGGGCGATGGGCTTCAAGATGGAGAAGTACGGGACCCTGCTGGACAGCCTCGCCGGCTACCTGGAAGCCGCCGGGCTGGCGACCGTCACCGTGCAGGCGGCCGTCGAATGGGCGATGCTGCCGCAGGGCGTGCATCCCCACCGGTGGAAACAGCGGCTGGACGCGGCCCGCGGGTTCGCCCGCTACCTGGCCGCGTCCGACCCCGCGGCCGAGGTCCCGCCGGCCGGGCTGCTGGACGCCCGCCCGAACCGGCACCAGCCCTGCATCTTCACCAGGCAGGAGATCGCCACGCTGCTCGCGGCGGCCGGGCAGCACCGCTGGCACCTGCCCGCCGTCACCTATCCCGCCCTGTTCGGGCTGATCGCCGCCACCGGCATGCGGCCCGGCGAAGCCATCCGCCTCGACGACGCCGACGCAGACCTGGACGAGGCGATGATCACGATCCGGGACTCCAAGTACGGCAAGTCCCGGCGGATCCCGGTCGACGCGACCGTGGCCGCCGCGCTGCGGGATTACCTGGAGCGGCGCCGGGCGCTGCGCCCGGCGCCGGCAGCGCCGGCACTGTTCATCTCCGCCTACGGGACCAGGCTCATCGGGCACCTCGCCAACGCCGAGTTCCGCCGGATCACCGCCGTGACCGGGACCGGCGTGAACGCCGTGAACCCCCCGAGAATTCATGACATGAGGCACACTTTCGCCGTCCGGACGCTCGCCGGCTGGTACCGCGACGGCGGCGATGTCGCGGCCAGGATGCCGCTGCTGTCCGCCTATCTCGGGCATGTGAGCCCTGTGTCGACGTACTGGTACCTGCACGCCGTCACCGAGCTGCTCACGCTGGCCGCGCAGCGGCTGGAGAACACGGAGGCCGCGTCATGACAGTCCTCGCCCCGACGCTGGAAGCGTTCTTCACCCAGCACATGGCCGGGCAGCGGCAGGCCAGCCCCCGCACCATCGGCTCCTACCGCGACACCTGGCGGCTGTTCCTCGGCTACGCCCTGGAGAAAACAGGCACCGCTCCCGCCGGCCTCGACATCGCCGCCATCGATGCCGTG
>Ga0209689_1002905_pt1 | contig 12677 bp, 8 predicted proteins | sample GraSoiAngelo_149_FD_187119 | JGI IMG/M metagenome (GOLD analysis project Ga0209689, IMG submission 187119) | Grasslands soil microbial communities from the Angelo Coastal Reserve, California, USA - 14_1009_09_30cm (SPAdes) (version 2) | ecosystem: Environmental > Terrestrial > Soil > Grasslands ...
TTGAGATGTAAGGGTGCAGCAAATGAAATGAGCGTCTTAATCATCAAGCTCGGCGCTACCGGAGATGTTGTCCGCACAACGCCGCTCTTGCGTCGATTGAGCGGTTCGGTCACATGGATCACGGCGGCGAAGAATGGTGTGTTTCTGGACGGCCTGGCGGATAATCTGCGTCATTTTTCCTGGGAAGCGCGCGCACGAGCGTTAGACATTCCCTACGACCTAGCTATAAATCTGGAAGACACCCTCGAGGCAGCCATGTTTTTGAAGAGCGTCCGGCCAGCCGAGATTTTCGGTGCTTACGCCGACTCGTCTCAGCGCTTGCGTTATACCGACAACTCGAAATGCTGGTTTGATCTCAGTCTTATCAGTTTCCACGGGCGGCAGGAGGCTGATCGGCTTAAGCTCCTTAATCGGCAGACATATCAGGAGTTGATTTTTAGGGGACTTGGGTTCGATTTTGCCGGTGAGACGTATTTGTTGCCGGAACCGATTGAAACCGGGCTATCAGGCGACGTGGCCATAGCAGCCGATGCCGGCCCTATCTGGCCGATGAAGAGATGGGCTTACTACGGCGAGTTGAACCGGCGGCTTGAGGATCAAGGTTTGATCGTCAATGTGCTGCCGAAGAGATCATCGCTGCTCGAGCATCTGGCCGATGTCCGAAACCACTGCTGCTTGGTTGGCGGTGATAGTCTGCCAATGCACTTGGCGCTGGGGACAGGTACGCCATGCGTAACTCTTTTCACCTGCACGAGTCCCTGGGAAGTTTACGATTATGGGATTCAGAAAAAGATCGTCTCGTCTCTTCTGGGGCAGTTTTTCTATAAACGCGGATACGATAAGCGAGCGACAACGGCTATAAATGTGGATGAAGTCTTCGATGCGGTGATGAACCAACTTGAGGCCGCCAGGCCGAAGGCCAAGGTGCTTACTGCCTAATGATAAGCGAAGCCCCAATAACCACCGCAGCAGGCGGTTCGATGGAATTAGACGATGACGTTCCTGTCAAGGCCCAACTCTCAACTCTCAACTCCGTAAAGGAGCGTGGCTCCCACGGAGCTTTACGCTCTCAACTTTCAGCGCCGCGAGTTGCCCTTCTTACTGGCGGCGGGGACAAGCCCTACGCCCTCGGGATGGCAGCTGCGCTCACGTCAGAAGGCATTTCGATTGATTTTATCGGCAGCGACGATTTGGGGGTGCCGGAGCTATTAACCAATCCTCGTGTGAACTTTCTTAACTTGCGTGGGAATCAACGGCCTGATGCGAGCCCTTTTTCGAAAGCGAAGCGTGTATTAAAGTATCATATACAACTCATTAGTTATGCGGCCACAGCGCAACCAAAGCTGTTTCACCTACTGTGGAACAACAAGTTCGAGCTCTTCGACCGCACGCTGTTGATGCTTTATTACAGAATACTCGGGAAGAAAATCATACTGACCGTCCACAATGTGAATGCTCGTAAACGGGATTCGAACGATTCATCCTTAAACCGCCTTTCGCTTAGACTTCAGTACAATTTCTGCCATCACATTTTCGTTCATACCGAAAGGATGAGAAGTGAACTTGTATCCGACTTTCGTATTCCAAAGAGTAAAGTGAGCGTTATTCCATTTGGAATTAATAATACCGTCCCTAACACTGCGCTCTCGACCGAGGAGGCGAAACAGCAAACGGGTGTAAATAGCGGCGATAAGGCCCTGCTCTTTTTTGGAAACATCGCCCCTTACAAAGGACTGGAATACTTAATCTCTGCTTTTAGCGCTCTTCTGTCGAAAGACCGAAGTTACCGACTGATTATCGCAGGGAGACCCAAAGGATCCGAGAAATACTGGAAGCAGATCCAGCAGGCGATTGCGCATAGCAGGATCCGTGATCGAATCATCCAAAGGATCGAGTACATTCCGGATGAGCTGACAGAATTATATTTCAAAGCCGCCGACGTTTTGATCTTACCCTATACGCACGTCTTTCAGAGCGGCGTGCTTTTCCTAGGTTATAGCTTTGGATTACCTGCCATCGCCGCCGATGTAGGGACCTTAAGGGAAGAAATCATCGAAGGCGAGACCGGCTTTGTCTTCAAACCACGCGATTCAGTCGATCTGGCCCGTAAGATTGACAAGTACTTCAACAGCGAATTGTTTGGCAATCTTGAAACCCGGCGGACGCAAATCAGAAAGTACGCCAATGAGCAGTATTCTTGGGATAAAGTGGCGGCGATAACCATGGCCGTTTATTCTAGTCTCGTATCTTCTCGCTGATCCGATTTAACGATTCAACGCTTTTAACGATTTATCGGTTCGACGTAGTCCTCTGACTTCTGATCTCTGCCGTCTGATCTCTGCCCTCTGACCTCTAGTGAGCCCCTTAGTTTCAATCCTAATCCCGGCCTATAACGCCGAGCGTTGGGTCGCCAGCACGATAGAGTCGGCGATCGCACAGACTTGGCCTTGCAAGGAGATCATTGTGATCGATGACGGTTCTACTGACCAGACGCTGACGGTCGCGGGGAAATTTGAGCGGAAAGGGGTCCACGTGGTTACGCAGCCAAATCAAGGAGCAGCGGTGGCGCGAAATACTGCCTTCTCTTTAGCTCGCGGCGATTACATTCAGTGGCTGGACGCGGACGATCTCTTGTCACCAGACAAGATTGCAAAACAAATGGAGGCAGCGGAGCAAAGTCAAAGCAAACGAACGCTTTTTTCATGCGGCTGGGGATACTTCATGTACCGTCCCTCGAAAGCGAAATTTGTTCCGACCCCCATCTGGTCCGACCTTGATCCGACCGAGTGGCTGACGAGGAAGTGGGAAAGAAATTTGCATATGCAAACCGCCACCTGGCTCGTTAGTCGAGAGCTGACCGAAGCGGCGGGACCATGGGATACGCGACTTCTGGGAGACGACGATGGCGAATATTTCTTTCGTGTGATTAACGCCAGCAATGGCATTCGGTTTGTTCCGCAGAGCAGGGTCTATTACCGCATCACGCCAGACAGCCGCCTAAGTTATATCGGTGGATCGGACAAAAAAATGGACGCGCAGTTTCTTGGGATGACGCTGCAGATTGGATATCTGCGTGCACGGGAAGACAGCGATCGCGTCCGCGCGGCGTGCGTGACCTATTTGCAGGATTGGTTGCCCACTTTCTATCCAAATCGGCCTGACCTGGTGCAGGAAGCACAACAACTTGCCGCGAGTCTGGGAGGTAAGCTGTCGCTTTCCAAGGCGCCGTGGAAATATGCCTGGATTGAAAAGCTCTTTGGCTTTGGTGCCGCGAAGCATACGCAAATGTACTACAACCAAGCCAAGTCTTTCGCGCTGCGAGCGTGGGATAGGATGATGTATGAACTTGAGCGCAAAAGGAGCTTGCCCACCTAGGAACACAAATCATAAGTAGGACGTTGTAACCACGGCGCTGTGCGCCGTTCCGAGCGCGTGCCAGAGGATGGCGGTACAGCATAAAAGATGACTTATGGCTAGCAAACGAACCGGCTGTAATAACGATCAGATCAGTAAATGAGCGTGTTGATAATTAAGCTCGGAGCTACCGGCGATGTGGTGCGGACGACGCCGTTGCTAAGGCGTTTGGATGGACCTCTTAGCTGGATCACAGCGGAAAACAATCTCGCCCTGCTGCAAGGAATCGATCGGGAAGTGCGTTGTGTCTCATGGGAAAATCGCAGATATGTCGCAGATACCGCTTATGATCTGGTGATTAATTTGGAGGATGATCGAGAGTCGAGTTCCTTTTTGAAGCAATTGAAGTTCAAACAACTCTTCGGCGCCCATCTAAACGGGGACGACAACCTGACTTATACTTCAGATTCGCGCGCCTGGTTTGACTTAAGCTTGATCAGCGCGTATGGGCGGGAAAAGGCCGATCGACTTAAGCTCTTAAACCGCCGCACGTATCAGCAATTGATATTCAATGGTCTTGGTCTTGGCTTTAGCGGCGACCCGTACTATCTGCCCCCACCGCGACCGACTGGGTTACAAGGAGACGTGGCTATCTCCTCCACCGCTGGAGGGGTCTGGCCGATGAAGAAATGGGCCTATTACGACGAGTTGAAGAAAGAATTGGAGGCGGCAGGGCTCAAAGTGAACATGTTGGAGGGCCGGCCTACGTTGCTTGAGCATTTGGCTGATGTGCAGGGCCATCGCTGTCTGGTTTCCGGCGACAGCTTGCCGATGCATCTGGCACTGGGCAGCGGCGTGCGGTGTGTGTCCATTTTTACCTGTACCAGTCCGTGGGAGATATACGGATACGGACTACAAGAAAAGATCGTCTCGCCGTTTTTGGCAAAGTTCTTCTATGCGCGCGGCTATGACGCGCGCGCAACTACGGCGATCATCGTAGATGAAGTATTCAGTGCCGTGATGAACCAGCTCAGCGCTGCTCCACCAGCCGCCAAGGCCATGGCGAGAGAAGGTAAGCAGCCGTCCCAGCAAAAGTTCCGCAGAGTTATTCGTGACGCGATCAGTCCTAATTCTGAGGCAGGCGCGACAGCTGGGCAACCTCGTGTTACAATTAACGCTTATTCCCGCGCTTCATGATGTTGGTCGAGGACCCACTCTTCGTAGCAAACTCAAGATGTCTGTCAATGCCTGAGCAGTCATCGGTTGAATCGGCAAAATATCGGATATAGGCATGCCTACGGTTTCGGTTATAGTACCTACGTTTAACCGGAGTAAGCTTGTTGTAAATGCAATCCAAAGTGTCCTTTGTCAGACCTATCGAGATTATGAGATCATTGTTGTTGACGACGGGTCGACCGACAATACGGCGGAGGCACTCACGCCGTACATGGATCGCATCCGATATGTGTATCAAGCGAATGTTGGAGCGAGCGCGGCACAGAACAGGGGAGTACAACTGGCAAGAGGCAAGTGGATCTCGATTCTGGCGTCAGACGATTTGTGGCTTCCCACGAAGCTTGAAGCACAATTGAAGGTTGTAGCTATCCTCGGCAAGGACTTTGGGGCGTGCTTTACAAATTGCGATTTCTTTGGGAACACGCATGTCATACCGTCTGCGTTTGAACAGGCGGGGTTGCATGAGGAGCTGCCATTCGGTCCGCTGGAGGAACCTCTCAAAGTCATTTTAGCGCGGCATCCGGCAATCTACGTTCAGAGCCTACTGGTCTTACGCTCCTTGGTGGAATATCCCAATGGATTTGATGAACGTATAGTCGTGTCAGAAGATACAGATCTGCTGTTCAGGTTAGCGTTCAACACAAAATTTTGTTTCGTGAACGAACGCCTTGTCAGGATCGATAGGACGCCGTCCCGGGGAGTGGGCCTGATGGAGCTCTTCTCCAGGAGCGATGATCGCGCCTTTGGTTCGAAAGAGCACGTACTTCAGAAATGGATTTGCCTACCAGAGAATATGGATCCGGAGCTTCGCCAGAGGCTTGAGGAAAGGCTTAAGGGCCTATACTACGACTGGCTTGTGACAAAGCTATATCGCTTCCGATACGTGAAGGCCTTTGAGATTGCCGGGAGAATAAAGGCGACAGGAGATAACAACAAGATGATATATCGGACGCTTGCTTCTCGAGCAAAAAGGAAGATATCTTCACTCATCAATCAGTTCCATAGTAGCTGATACCACGCGCCAACAGGCGCACGACTATAATTACGAAAATCTGGTTGTGCCGATTGAATTCAATCGGCTCGAGAGTGCAACGAAGTTTTTGACTGGGACAGGGTCAAACGCGGACTGATGAATGTCAAAAGAAGTGAATATTATTCAGCAGCCTGCATCCAGCCAAACTAGGGCATTCGCAAATCGGAGAATCATGACGAACAGCAGTTCCAGTGTCACTAACGCCGAGGATGTATTCGTTAGCATGACTCGACCGGAAAGAATCGAAGGAGACCGGCCGAGCAAACCGATCGATCCGAATGAGAAACATCTCCGCACAGATCATCTGTTGAGTGATCTCAAAGGCCGGACGATCTCGGGAGCTTTTATCACGATCGTGTCCCAGGGAACCCAGTTCCTGTTAAACCTCGCGTCCATCATGGTGCTGGCGCGTCTGCTCACACCCAAGGATTTCGGCCTCTATGCCATGGTCACCACAGTCATGGGTTTTCTCTGGATGTTTCAGGATGCCGGGCTCTCGACGGCCACAGTTCAGCGGCGGGAGATTACGCACGCACAGGTGTCCAATCTGTACTGGGTAAACGTCGGCGTGGGTGGTGTTACTACACTGCTCGTCGCTGCCTTGTCGCCAGTAGTCGCGTGGTTCTTTCGCGAACCGCGGCTTGTAGGCATCACGCTCGTGCTCTCAGGTACCTTTCTGTTTGCCAGTTCGACGGTTCAACACATTGCGCTGTTGAACCGGCAGATGCGTTTCGGGCTCATCGCGATGATCTACATTGTTTCCACGCTTGCCGGTTATCTAACTGGCGTTGGCATGGCTTTATTGGGATATGGCTACTGGGCTCTGGTCGGCGCCTCTGTGACGCAGGTCGCCGTCAGGCTTGTGCTAGCCTGGTTAATTTCGGGGTGGCGACCTAAATTACCCTCCCGTAACACTCAAACCTGGCCCATGTTGACCTTCGGCGCCAATCTTACCATCGGGAGCCTAATATACTCGCTCGCCCGTGGCGCGGACAACCTTTTGATTGGCCGGTTTTTTGGCGCCGCGGCGGTAGGGTTGTATTCCAGGGCCTCCATCCTTCTGATCCGGCCGCTGGAACAATTCACCATACCGATCAATGCCGTGCTGATTCCGGCACTATCGCGGATCCAGACTGAGCCTGACCGATACCGTCGCACATTTCTTCGCGTGTACGAGGCCATGGCGCTGATAAGCTTCCTGTCCACGGGCCTGCTACTAGCTCTTGCTCGTCCTCTGACTCTCGTCGTGCTCGGCCCGAAATGGGAACAGGCAGCGCCTATTTTCGCTGGCTTTAGTATTGCAGCGCTTTGCATTCCACTGGCGGGGGCTTCAACCTGGCTGTTCCAGACCCAGGGGCGCGGCAAAGATTGGTTAATTAATAGTTTGCTGGGTTCTTGTATCACCGTTGCCTCGTTTGTTGCCGGTCTCCCGTTTGGTCCTGCCGGGGTGGCCATCGCCTATTCCGTTGCCGGGCTTTTCATCGGCGTGCCTATTCTTTTCTATTTTGCCGGACGGCAGGGCCCCGTCACTACGGCTGATTTATGGAGCAGGATTTTTCGCTACCTTCCCCTTTGGATAGTTGTCTGCGGCGTGACGTGGCTGGTGCACATCCTTTTCGTGAACTCCGCCCCCTTAGTGCAATTGGTCGTCTGCGCCCCCGTTGGCCTTCTCGCTGGAGCGACCTTAATTTATCTTGTACCTTCAATGCGTCGAGTGGCGTTTTCGCTCGTTGATATTCTGCGAGAACTGAAATCCCGTACCAGTTTCTCCAATGCAAAATAGCGTTGCTTCGTCTGTTCCATTGGCACAGGCGGCGCCGGTCCGTGCGATGTGGGGCGTGTTTGATCGCAAGGAGCGATGGTCGCTTTCGTGGCGTGGCCGACTGATCGTCGCTTCCGCTCTGTTGCTAGTGGGCGCTCTGGTTCTCAAAGGCGTTTACCCGTTTCTTGCGATAACCCATCGTGTCAATGCGAATATTCTTGTGGTCGAAGGGTGGATACACGAGTATGCAATTCGCGCGGCGGTAAAGGAATTCCAAAGTAACCACTATCAACGCGTTTTTACCACGGGCGGACCGGTAGTAGGCACCGGAGGATACATTAATGATTTCTACACCTCTGCCAGTGTGGGCGCGGACCTTTTGAAAAAATGGGGCCTTCCAGATGAGCGCCTCCAGATGGTCCCTTCCCGTGTGATGGACCGCGACAGAACCTACGGGTCGGCCGTTGCACTGCGAAACTGGTTTCGCGACCATAATATGGTTGTTCGGAGCGTCAATGTTATGACCGAAGATATGCACGCACGCCGAACGCGCCTCCTCTTTGAAGAGGCTTTGGGAAAGAGTATTACAGTCGGGATCATCGCTGTGCCCAATCCGGATTATGATGCGCGGCGTTGGTGGCGCTACAGCGAAGGCGTCAAAGACGTCGGCAGCGAAGCCTTTGTTTACATCTATGCCAGATTCTTCTTCCATCCCTCAGAACCGCCACGCGTAGAGAAAGCAGCCGTAGCCGCTCAGGGCGATACCAGACAATGAAAGTAGCTATTGTTGGCCTGGGCTATGTTGGGCTGCCGCTTTCGATTCAGTTCGCACGCTCGTGCGTAACGGTGTTGGGGATCGATGTCGATCCTAAAAAGGTCCAGCTGCTGAATAATGGACAGAGCTATATCAAACACATCGAATCGTCGGATATCGCGGAACTGCTGAGCGACAACAAGTTTTCCGCTTCCGCCGATTTTAGCCGGGTGAAAGAAGTCGACGCAGTCATCATTTGTGTGCCAACGCCGCTTAATAAGAACCGCGAACCCGATATCTCGTTTGTTCTTGAAACAGGCCGGACGATCACGCCGTATCTCTCCAAAGGCGCATTGGTGGTCCTGGAGTCGACGACCTATCCAGGAACGACCGATGAGGAGTTGCGCGCCGTTTTGGAGGAAGGATCGGGAATGAAAGCCGGTTCGGATTTTCACCTGGCCTTTTCACCGGAACGGGAGGATCCCGCCAATAAACAGAGCAAAGTGAAGCTAATTCCGAAAGTCGTCGGTGGTTACACCCCCTCCTGCCTTGATCGCGCCATGGCGCTGTATGGCAAAGCGATCGACACACTTGTGCCGGTCTCGTCGTGTCGCGTCGCTGAGGCGAGCAAGCTGCTGGAGAACATTTTTCGGAGTGTGAATATCGCGCTGGTCAATGAACTAAAGCTCGTTTACAGCGCCATGGGCATCGATATTTGGGAAGTGATTGAAGCGGCCAAGACGAAGCCATTTGGGTTTATGCCGTTTTATCCCGGCCCTGGGCTTGGCGGTCATTGCATCCCGATCGATCCGTTCTACTTGACGTGGAAAGCGCGAGAGTATGGCAAGCACACTCGCTTCATTGAGCTGGCGGGCGAGATAAACACAGCAATGCCGGAATATGTGGTCCATCGCGTTGCCGATGCATTAAACAACCGAAATAAAGCGGTCAAGGGCAGTCGAGTGCTGATTTTAGGGCTTGCCTATAAACCAAACGTTGATGACGAGCGCGAATCACCCAGTTACGTTTTAATGGATCTTCTCAGCGAGCGCGGCGCCGAACTGGAGTACTACGATCCCTACGTCCCAGTGATTAAGCCGACCCGTGAGCATTCGCATTTCGCCGGAAGAAAATCCGTCGAGTGGAACCGCGCGACTATTGAAAGTTTTGACGTTGTGCTTATCGCAACAAATCACAGCTGCGTGAACTATCAGGAGCTTGCTAATTGGGCGCAGTGCATCGTGGACACGCGAAACGCAATGTCAGGGACACACGTGCGATTTGACAAGGTTTGGAAAGCATAGATATCTCGCGCGCAGCAAATGTTGCCTTGCCAGCTAGCCGCTAAATTTCAGTCAAACGGTCGGTCGGACTCGGATCGAATGAGCGACACGATAAATTCACACCGATTGTTGTGGACCGGCTTTCTGCGGTCTTGTAAGCAGTTTCCCACTCGGGGAGCAATCGACGTCGCTGGCCGTGAGGTGACCTACGAGCAACTAGCTTACATTGCAAAGCGTTTGGCGGCCACCCTTCAGGCGAGCGCGGTGCCCGACGCAGCTCCACTGACGGCGGTGTTCGCTTACCGTTCTGAGACGGCGTACGCCGCTGTGCTCGGAGTTTTGATGGCCGGTCATGGATACGTGCCCCTGAGCCGCACGTTCCCAATAGATCGAACACGCCTGATGCTGGAGAGGTCCATGTGTCGCTCGGTGATCGTCGATGCCGGCTCCGAATCGCAGTTGGAGAGATTGTTATGCAGCGTCGCGACGCCATTGGTCATTATCTGCCCGGATCGCGCCGATGTGACGGAATTAGCAGGCAAATTTCCTGCGCATCGGTTTATAGGAGCGAATGAACTGGCTGACGCCGAGCAATGGTCTCCACTCGAGGTCTCCGTCGATTCGATTGCTTATCTGCTCTTCACTTCCGGGAGCACCGGGCGACCAAAAGGAGTGATGGTGTCCCACGCAAACGTGCTTCATTACCTGGACTACGTCACGAAGCGCTACGGCTTCGCAAGCAACGATCGCCTCTCGCAAACATTCGACCTTACATTTGATTTGTCAGCCCACGACATGTTCGTAGCGTGGCAGACTGGGGCTTGCCTGTGTTGCCCAACTCAGAAACAATCCATCAAGCCGGGCGGTTTTATAAATGATGCGCGGTTGACGGTCTGGTTTTCCGTTCCGTCCACGGCAGGGTTCATGCGCCGATTTGGAGTTCTCCAACCGGGGATGTATCCGGGATTGCGATTGAGTTTGTTTTGTGGCGAAGCCTTACCGGTGGACATCGTACGTCACTGGGCGCTCGCAGCACCCAATTCCGTGATTGAGAACATTTACGGTCCCACGGAGCTGACCATCGGCTGCACCGCCTACCGGTGGGACAATGCAAAGTCACCTGATGAATGCGAGCAAGGAATCGTGCCGATCGGCCAACCATTTGGTGGCATGCGGGCATTGATCGTCGATGAGCAGTTGCGCGAAGTGGAACACGGAAGGGACGGTGAGCTGCTCATGGCCGGTCCGCAGTTGAGCCTGGGCTACTGGCAGGACGGGGAAGAGACTCGACGGGCATTTGTCCGCGTTGCCGGCAAAAACGGCACCTACTATAGAACGGGAGATCGCGTCCGTTGGCCTGCGGTGAATAAACCGCTCGTCTATTTGGGACGGCTCGATAATCAGATCAAAGTGCTCGGCCACAGGGTCGAGTTAGGTGAGGTGGAGGCCGCTGTAAGGCAGGTATCAGGACTAGAAGGAGTCGTTGCCATAGGATGGCCCACGACAGAACGCGGTGCCGATGGAATCGAAGTTTTCTTGGAGACCGACAGTTTCGACACTCAGACGCTAATGAGTCAGCTCAAAGGAACGCTACCGGTCTACATGCTGCCTCGCAATGTTCTGGTTCTGCGCCGCTTCCCGCTAAACACAAACGGCAAGTACGATCGAAAAGCATTGCAACTGATTCTTGAAAACACTTTGGGATTAGATCGGTCTCGAGCAGCGATGCCACATGCTGCTGGCCACGCAGTCTAAACTAGCTTCCAGTTTGTGTCGTCTTTCGGCGGTTCTGCCGTAGAACAGGTGAACGCGTATTTTCATAGCAGCATTGACCGAGGTTGGCTAGGCCAATGCACAGAATACGCGATTAGAATGTGCTTTGAACGGACCAGTAATCAACCGCACCGAGAACCTTTGGGCCGAGTTCGAAACAAGATGGCCTCCATCAATTGGATTTCAGAACGTCGGAATCGCTGACTTCGCAAGATCTACCGGTATTGCATTGGTAATCAGGCATTTAGATGATTGTATAGAATCAACTGTCGGAAATCCTTACCTTTTATCATTTTCATCCGAATCCCAACACAATTCGCAATTTACTAATTACCAATCACTTACATTAACTCGATGATAGTTGGCATCTCGTGTGCTCGTACAACGTGCGACGGTACACGATTAATAGTTGCCACCGGTGATGGACTGGAAGTCACTTCATCTTCATCCTCCGGTGAACTCTTGCTCATGCTCTTCCGAGCACTTAAGAGTTCGATCGCTCGCGCTGCGTTGGTTTGTCGTAGCCCATTTGATTGCAGTCTCGTCTGCGAGCGCCCAGGATCCTGCTACGGTCGGGCAGTTTTCGCCAGTGATGACTTGGCCGTACAAAGAAGTCCACGCTCACCTCCTCCCCACAGGCAGAGTGCTGTGGTGGCCCTCGTTCAGCGACGGCGACAACCCCACGCTCTGGGATCCATCAACAAACACGAACACTCCGGTTACGCATGCAGGAGCAAACATTTTCTGTTCAGGCCATGCCTTTCTGCCTAATGGACAACTCTTGGTGGCCGGTGGGCACTTAGACTCCTGGATTGGGTTACCCAACGCTTACACGTATAACTCATTGGACAACACCTGGACGCGATTGCCTGATATGAACAACGGTCGATGGTACCCGACGAACACCACGCTGCCGAACGGAGATATGCTTGTGATTAGTGGCTGGATCAATGCGAGCGTGGGTGTCAATGTCGAGCCTCAGGTGTGGCAGAGTGCAACGGGATCCTGGCGCAACCTGACCACAGCGCACCTGGCTCTGCCCTTCTATCCATTCATGTTTGTTGCGCCTAACGGAAAGGTCTTCTGTGCCGGGCCCAGCCAAACGACCCGGTACCTTGATGTTACTGGCACTGGTGCTTGGAGCTCAGTAGCGAATAGCAACTATGGGACTCGTAATTGGGGATCATCAGTGATGTACGACGACGGCAAGATACTGCTCATGGGCGGAAGCCCATGCGGATTTTACGCTACGAATTGCACCACTTACCCAACGGAAACCGCAGAGATCATTGACCTGAACAGTCCGACGCCTGCTTGGGAGTACACTGGGTCGATGGTGACGGGAGGACGCAAGCTCCACAATGCTACATTGCTTCCGGACGGCAAAGTGCTGGTGACCGGCGGAAGCAGAGGAAGTGAGAGTCCTCAATGGCCATCGAGCGATCTAGCATACGCATGCGAGATGTGGGATCCGGCAACCGG